>FUIF01024337.1_pt1 | contig 16735 bp, 33 predicted proteins | sample 1003461 | NCBI WGS metagenome assembly FUIF01 (sample SAMEA80401918, study PRJEB19352) | marine metagenome | reverse complement strand
ATTATGAATGTCGGCAATGGCTAAAGAAGCATAAGCTCGATTCATTAGATGCACTGATTGAATTGCATGAGCTACGAGTTAAATCGACTCGGTCACATTAGAACAAAGCGCGACCTTAACCACGAGATTTTGGTCAATCGCCTGGTATGGCATTACGGCCTTGAGTTATGCTTCGAGCAAGATATTGAAAACCCAATCTGTAAATAATCATGAAAGAGTTACAATCATTTTACTTCGACCCATTCACGGCGATTTATTACGCCGTGTTTCAAGATGGCCATGTTCAGCATGGCCTTACCAATTTACCTTGGATTGGTGACATGTCCACTATCGCCATTGATGGCCGTATAGTCATTAACCTACATCTTGACACGGACGGCTTTTATATCAATTACTACCACGATATAACCCAGGGATCAAGCTCTTCAGTATATGACGGCGAGAGCTACTATTGCAGCGTTCGTATTCTCGAGCATTCAATACCACCAAAGGAGGAAGGCGAATATTTCGCCTTTCAAGTTGAGCATTTCCAACGGCGAGACGGAAAAAGTACTTTGCCAAGTGGGCGAAGTATTATGAGTTAAATTGGTCAAATTAAAATCTAAAAAAATGATGAATCTTAAAACTTTAAAAGACATGTATTACTTCTATTACGAGGTTGATTTAGGCAACAATAAAATACCAAAGGAAGAAATTGATCTTCTTGCTTGTCAATCAAATGAAAATCTCGATGATCTCGAGGAATTTTTAAAAGACTTTATCGGCTACCTACGAGAAATAAATGCTTGAGGTTAGCTGATGAGTCTTCAATAGACGAAACGCCGTGACGGCGTCCTAATCAAATTAAATGAAAATGTTAAACATGTATTTTGAAAACTTGCTAAGGCAAGAAGGCCCAAGAGCCGTGAAAGATTCTATTTGGATAAGTTACACGGACTTAATCAATAGCGGATACAATAAAGATGAAGCTATCGAGACATTGAGCCGTTGCAGTACATACCCAGAAGGAACGATTCATAAAGTATTAAACGAGTACTTATGATCAAGTTAAGTAAAGCGGGGAAAATGCCTTGTCGCTCATGGAGTTTACAAGCTCTTGAAACGTGTAAGGGTGCCTATGATATGAACGGCGAAGTGGTAGAAGCTTGTAAAGGTTGTTATGCCTTAAAAGGTAACTACCGATTCTCGAACGTAAAGAAATCAAGAGCGCATAACTTGCAAGACTGCAAGCGTAAGGAATGGGTTAATAATATGGTTATTGAATTAGATAATGACAGATACTTTCGTTGGTTTGATAGCGGAGATATCGCAAATATTCGCCTTGCAAAAAAGATTCTTGAAGTAATGAAAAGGACGCCGTGGTGTAATCATTGGCTACCTACAAGAACATATAAGTTTAAATCCTTCCGAAAGATATTGGAGGAGATGAACGCCTTACCGAATGTAGTGGTAAGGTATTCAAGCGATTCCACGGATGGCGAAAAGAAAGTATACGACAGGAGAGGAAAAGAAATAAAGGCGAAGTATACCAGCTCAATATTGAAAACATATATTGAGAGCAAAGGGGATCATCTTTGCCCTTCCAGTCAGCAAAAAGGAAAATGTCTTACTTGCCGTGCTTGTTGGTCAAAGGATGTCGAGAACGTTAATTATTTACTACACTAAAAAAAGAAATCATGGGATATAGAACAACATTTTACTACATAACATATGAAGGCCATAAATACGACTTTCATACTCAACATTGTTATAAACCGACTGCGACTAAAGCATGGCGGATTCTCAAGAAAATGCTTCAAGACAAGCAAGGAATTTATAAAATATCCTATCGTATAGGAGACCAAGACAACATTTAATCATATATTTATAAAAAATTAAACATGAAAAGTATAAAGAATAAACATTCATACCTCGTCATTGATACGTGGAACGGCATAGGCTACTCTTCTGATAACGGAGTAGATATAAAGCAATTCGACAACAAAAAGAACGCTATGTCCTGGGCACGTAAACGATGCTTAGACCAAGCACAAAATGAATATAAAGAGCTCTCAGTTATAGAAAATGGTTATGTGTGGGAAGATGAAGAAGGAGACGCTGGTACCTATCAAGTAATAGAAACCAAAAACGTTTACGCCGTTATGATTAAATGCAATATCAATGAGGTTGAAACGCTAACAAAAGAACAGTACTACAATAAAATCCAAGAGCTCGACAAATCCTACGGCGAACACCTTGAATACTTTTTAAACGTAGATGAAAACGGCGATAGGTTTTATCATTCCCATGCCGACCCAATCGACTATCAATTCAGATTGATTGAAAACATTAAGCAGTTTGTGGAAGTATATACCACGGATTGCTATGAATGTACTCAGGAGGTAGAGTATACCGATGTCTTGCCTTACTGCCCTAACTGCTTAACAAATTTAGCATGATATACTTATTGATTCACAACGACAAAGAAATTAAAACATTGAGCTTCGACCTTCCTGAGGATTTAAACTACTATGCTGAAGTGCGTGGTTGGAAGTTTTATGAAGATTATCAGGTAGGCCAAGCTCACGTTTGCCGTGGGTGCCACAAGAGCGTAATGGATGATCCCAATATTATTGTTGAGGAATGTACAGATTGGTACGGCATAAATACAGGCGCATGGTGCAATGAATGTTATAATTCAAATGTATATCCCTTCAGCAAGGGAAGATATCCAACGATTGAGCATGATGGCTATGGAGATAGGTTAGGCCTGGACGAAGATTAACTGACGAAGATTCAATATCAGAAACGCAACAAAGCGTCTTAATCAAATTAAATTATATTATGGCTTTAAAATACGATTACAGAAACGTGAAAAACGCTGACAAATTCCTATGGAATGACCAAGGCAATATGGAAGAAAAATACCAAGCGGTTATTTTCGAAACCATGAATGTCGGAATGAATGAGATAACCAAAGATAACTTTGATGAATTTCATTTACGGCACAAAATTATCTCAGAGCTCTATGATAGTAAACCATACATCACCAAGGGCAGCCTAAAGAAAATGATAGGCCTATGGACAAACGCCCAGCCTATGACAAAGGGAAAGTTTAAGACAGATATGAAAAGACGTCTTGGACATATTATTGAGGGAAAACTAAACAAATAGATCATGAAAGTAATAAACACTAAGACTGGCGAGGATGTGACTCGCGATTACATTGCCTTACTTGAGGGCAAGATGACTAAACAAGAATTCGAAAAAAAATATAATCTAAAATCATGCTAAACATTTATTACATCAAAGGAAGCCAGCGCGAGTACGTTGGACAATTGAACGATGGCATCTTCATGACAATGAAGAGGTCGTTAGAACAGAAAGCCATCATGCTTGGATGGGACAAAGTAATCGCAGAGCCTTGCAAGATGGATGCGATTACTGACGAGGAGTTGAATACCTACATCGCTCACATGATTGATTGGGAGTCGATGGGTGATTTCCTTCCTAAGTTGGCACGGATGTCAAAGCAAGAAATCGCAGATGATGTTCACGAGGTTCTACATATAATTGAAGAGGAACAGAAAAAATAGAAATCATGAAAGAGAATAAACTAATAGCAGAATTTATGGGTAATGAATACGGAGATTACAATACTCCACATTACCATTGTAATTGGAATGAGTTGATGCCAGTAGTGGAAAATATTGAAGATGAGGGGTATAGTTTCGAAAGGAACAAGCAAGAAGAGGGGGATTGGCAATGCCTAATAGTCAAGGGGTACGATATAATCTATCAAACCTTTGCCGATTGCAGTAGAGAAGCTACCTACAAAGCAGTAGTAGAATTTATTAAACAACACAATAAGTAATTATGAAAAAAATGAATAAGCAATTTAAGACCTATGCCTATTACGAGAATAGTGCTGGGATAATGGGTGATCCAAAGGAGGTCACCTTGGACGTATCAGTATGGATTGATCAAGATGATGCTGGATTCGAGTTGTATGACGTAGAGAGTGGAGGGAATGAGTTCTACGGCGAAGGGATGCTGGAAATATCTGACGGCGTTTTATACGGCTATGATGGCGTCTTTGAATTATGCAAGGAAGTGCTGGACATCCTAAAGGAAATGGATATTGATGTAACTGAAATTTAATGATCATGAAAGAAATATCAATGAGTACATATGAAGAGATGCGTAACGAAGCGTGGGATATGGCAGTAAAAACCAAGATGGTTGAAGATAAGGATAGCGAGTGGTTGGATTTTGACGAGTCTTACTACGACTATCTTCTTTGGGAAAAAGGCTACACCATAGTCGATTAAATAATTTTAAATAAATAGATCATGAATAAGCAAAAAGTAATTAAAGAATTAAAGGATGCTATGGAGTACTGGAGTTTCCGTTTGGAGGAACTGAAATCAGATGACATACACTACATAAATGCTATGTGGGATTACATACACCTTCTTGAAAAAGAATTAAACCAGTAGTCATGATAGTACACGATATAATTATAGCGGTAATCTGCACGATAATAATCTTTGGGATCTTTTATCATGTAGGCAATACAATAGACGATTAAATTAAATAAACATGGGAAAAGCAATAATAACACAAGACAACTTCATCTATAAAGATGTAACTCATCAGATGAGACATGGAAACAAAGCACGTGAAGCATTATGGCATTATAACGAGTTGTATGCGATATATGATGATAATAGCGAATCGCTTTTGGAATCTCACGAGGAGATTGATGAGGCGATCAAGTTAGGTCTGAGGATCGCAATAGAAGTAGGGCATATGCCACGTAAGCAGAAGCGAAAGTGGTTCTACTCTGCTGAAAAGGAATTGATTGATGGATATTGGTACGTAAAGGTTGCTGATATAGATTTTAATAATTAGAGAACATTATGAATAAGTATAAAGAATTAAAAGATAACCCTCCAGCAATTGAGGTAAATAAAAATGCAAGAGAGGTAATATTCAAAACCATTAGTTGTATGTGCGATAATGTACGTTATCTAACATTCAAGAAAAATCAATATGGAGATTTTAAGCTATATGGAAATGGTTATTCAACTTCCAACTGGCAAATGCAATTTGAAAGGTTTGAATTAGAATGGATTGCAGACAATGGGCAATGGGATGACGTAGTGAGAATGATCAATACTGGCACATCAAAGATTGCAAGTGTAATAAGTAGATAATTAAAAAATAGAAAACATGGGAAGATATTATTACGGAGATATACAAGGTAAATTTATGTTTACCATTCAGCCCAGCAATGCTGGAGAAAGATTCGGAGCACAAGAGGAGGAGGCAATGGTTCCATACTTTGTGAACAGAAAGAATTATGATCACATCGTAAAGGAGCTGGAATCTATAGAGGAGAGTGGATCATTAGATCGAGTAAATAAGATGTTTGAAAATGAATTGGGATGGAATGATGAAACTCAAGATAAGTATGGCGTAAGCAATGATGACCTTAGTGAATTTGCAGACTATAGGTTGGGCATGAACATGAAGGAATGGTTTGATGCCAATCCTGATGAGGAGTGGTTACGATATGAAGCAGAAGCTTATTAATTTGGATAATTGAACTCAAATTATTAAATTTACAAACGATTACAAATGAATAACAACAATTTAATTGAACGATTTATGGGGATCGAAAGAATAGTAGATACTCCAAAAAATACCACTCTAAGTGGGACTGGCTAATACCAGTAATAGGCAAGGTAAGAAAGGTTGAACTCAATAATCACCACCGAAATGCTTATGCTCACATGGCAAAGGCGTTAGTTAATGAGTGCCATAGGGATCTTGATATTGATGGCACATATGATGCCGTAATTGATTTTATTGAAATTTATAATATACACAAATGAAAAGAGAAGTATTTATAGCTTATGCTAATTCAGTAGCAGAGCAATTCCATATGAGTATGGAAGACATGTTGAGAAAACAAAGAAACGAGAGAATGTAGATGCAAGACAGATACTATACTACCTATGCATGGAACGACCTATTAGGATCAGCTACATTCAGAGGTTCATGGAGGATCACGGACATCCAGTAAGCCACTCAACAATTATTCATGGATACAAGAAAGCCAAGCAGTTGATTGATTCTGATGATGACTACAAGGCTCTATTGCACAAAGTTGAAAATAAAATTTAATGTATACTTTAGCAGAAATATTCGACCAGGCAATGGATGATGGTAAATCAGTTAAGATAAACCACAATAAAAGTTTATCTGCTCTGAGTAATGGATCTAAGATTAGCAAGTTCGAAGATTGTATTCAGATATTAGATGTAACTGGATTGGAGTACTACAAAGAATTTACTGACGATCAATACAGAGTAATGCTGGAGAATGGATGGCGTGATGGATGCTACATGATCAGCATAGAAAAATGCAAAGCAAAACTTGAGTTGATAGAAAATTCAATACGAGAAGAGGTAAACTCTCGAAGGAATGACAAGCACATTCAACACCTCAAATCAAGACGAGAGAATATTTTGAAACGTTTTACTAAAATTAAATCTAAACTAAATGGAAAAGAACACGTTTAAAGAGTTATCGAAAATCTCTGTAAAGGAGAAGGTTGAAAAGAAAGGTAAGTTCAACTACCTATCATGGGCTAACGCCTGGAGTATGTGCAAGGACAAATATCCCGACACCCAGCGTAAAGTATATGAGGATGAAGCCACTGGATTAAACTTCTTTACGGATGGCAATACTGCCTATGTAAAGGTGGGGATCGTTGTCAATGGAATTGAGCATATTGACTATCTGCCGGTGATGGACTTCAGAAACAACTCAATACCAATGGAGAAGGTTACTTCAATGGATGTCAATACCACGATCCAGCGATCAACCGCGAAGGCTATCGCTATGCATGGACTTGGGTTAAGCCTATGGATCGGTGAGGATGTTGTTGAGTCTGTTCGACCAACTGCTTCTGCACCTCAGAAGAAAACACCTACGCCACAGAAGATCACTCTTAACATTGGAGATGGTAACTGGGATAAGGTCATGGGTTACATTGCTCAGAACAAAGAACTTGGGCTACCTAAGATAGTCAAGCAACTGGAGCAGAAGTATAACATCAAGCCAGTAGTAAAGAAGGAGTTGTCTAAGAACGTTTAGTCATGGATAGTGTTTTAACTAAACTAAAGGACGATAACCATTACTATGGTGATTTCGGTAGGCAGTACCTATCCAACTCTGATATCATTACTCTTATGAATGATCCCAAGACTTTTCGTAAGCCAAAGGAGATGACTAAGGCTATGTTGCTGGGTAGGTACTTCCATACGGCTATGCTTGAACCTCATAAGATTGAGAGCGAGGAGTATAAAGCCATTCACGCCTCGACCAGGAACACCAAGGCATATAAGGATGCATTGCTTGAGCATGATCACAAGATCATGATGCTCAGCAAGGAGAAGGCTGACATGAGCAAAGCAATTGGCGAGATGAAAGGCAACCTTGAGTTCTATGAAGCGATCTACGCTGAGGAGAATGAGTTTGAGGTTCCGGCTGTTGCGGAGGTGATGGGTGTACAATGGAAAGGCAAGGCTGACATTGTAGGATCAGATATGCTTATCGATCTAAAGACTACGTCAAACATCAAGGACTTTAAGTATAGTGCTAAGAAGTATAACTACGATAGCCAGGCCTATCTGTACGAGTGCTTCTTTGGTAAGCCGTTGGTGTTCTATGTGGTTGATAAGACAACCCTGGAGCTGGGTATCTTTTATCCTTCTCCTAACTTCTTGATGAATGGTAAAGCCAAGGTCGAGAAGGCAGTTGAGATCTTTAATCGCTTCTTTATAAAGGGAGCGAAGGATGACATCCATGATTTTATTATCAAGGAAACATTATAAGTTGCGAACCTTGGCCGATCGTTCCAGCGGGTCAAGGGTAGCATTTTTTTTAAGCTGGGACATAATTAAATTAAATCTCATGGAAGATAAAATTTATGTAGGTAGTGGAGTCGCTAAGTTTGATGGCGATCTGATTTCTTGTAGTCTATGTTTGACTGACTTACCCCAAGAACATATGTTCGAGTACCAGGGTAAGAAGTACATCAAGTTGAATGTATCTGCGAAGAAGAATGGTGCTGATGAGTATGGTAAGACACACTATGTGGCTATCGATACTTGGAAGCCCGAAGCTAAGGCCGAAGAGAAGGCTGAGGCTAATCTTCCGTTCTAATAACGGAGGATCTTCAATTGGTAGGGGGAGTAATATCCCCCTTCTTTTTGGATATGCCATGTTAAAATGTTAAACTTGCGTGGCAATATAACAACTATAAAAATAATCTATTCCTACTGAAACTCTTTACTACTATTCTTACTCTATTTTTAACATTTCAACATAAAAGAATAGAAAAGATATATAGAGTAAGGGTTTAGGTAAAATCAAATCAACATAATTGTAACATGGAAATAACAATATTTAAAGACATTAAGGATACAGCACAGCCTTTCTTTAGGGATGTGGCTATAATACTGGATAGAATAAAGGACGGAGCCTCCAGGGACATAGTAAAGGCAATACGAGACGAGAAGGACAAGGCCAAGCGAAATGAACTAAAGCAGAAGCTACCGGCAGTATGCTTTAGTGGCAAGTTCACCAAGCGTAATGATGCATCGATCACTGAGCATAGTGGTTTGATCTGCCTGGACTTTGATGGGTATGATAACGACAAGACGATGCTGGAGGAGAAGGAGAAGCTAACCAAGGATCGATATGTATACTCAGTATTTATCTCTCCGAGTGGCCTGGGATTGAAGGTGCTGGTCAAGATACCGGCAGAGGTAGATACTCATAAGAGTTTCTTCAACTCATTGCAGATGCACTTTGCTTCACCAAACTTTGATGAAACGTGCAAGAATATAAGTAGGGTTTGTTACGAAAGCTATGATCCCCTCATATACATTAACGAGCAGTCATCGGTGTTCAATCAGATAACCGAGGAGAAGTACCAGGTCAACACTAAGCACAAGGATGTGCAGACGATACCAATCACAGACGAGAATAAGATTGTAGAGATACTTATGAAGTGGTGGGAGCGTAAGTACGGCCTCAAGAGTGGAGAACGAAACCACAATGTGTACATTTTAGCTTCAGCTTTTAATGACTTTGGCGTTAACAAAACATTGGCCGAGTATATCATGTCCAACTTCGACTCCGAGGACTTCACTCAGGACGAGATCAAGCGAACCATTCACTCCGCGTATGCCCAGGTGCAGAACTTTGGGACTAAGTACTATGAGGACGAGGAGATCGTAAAGGATGTAAAGCAGAAGCTACGCAAGGGTGTTGCGAAGGGTGAGATAAAAAACCAATTGGAGGATCAGACCGAGGTTAACGATGTTATACTGGACAATGTGATCCGAAGGCTGGAGGAGGAGCAAGACGAGCAGAAGTTTTGGACGAAGAGCGAGAAGGGTGTCATCAAGATAGTTCACATATCATTTAAGAAGTTCCTGGAGGACAATGGGTTTTACAAGTTTAATCCGGAGGGAAGTAAGAACTATGTGTTTGTTAAGGTGACCAACAACTTGATAGACCATACCTCAGAGAAGGAAATCAAAGACTTTATCTTAGACTTTCTGATAGACCTGGATGACATCTCGGTATATAATTACTTCGCTGAATGCACTCGATACTTCAGAGAGGAGTTCCTTACGTTGCTATCATCTATTGACGTTTTCTTTATCGAGGATACCAAGGACTCGGCATACCTATACTACACCAACTGCGCAGTTAAGATTACTCGTGATAACATTGAGCCCATTGATTACCTTGACCTGGGCGGTTATGTTTGGAAGGATCATGTTATTGACAGGGTGTTTGATATCTGCGAGGTTACGGACTGCGACTTCAAAACCTTCGTGTCCAACATCGCTGGATCAACAGACAAGAGAGTCCGATCGATGGAGTCGACTATTGGCTTCCTGTTGCACGGATGGAAGAACCTATCCTACTGCCCAGCAACGATATTAAATGATGAGGTGATCAGCGACAACCCTGAGGGTGGTACCGGTAAGGGATTGTTTATGAATGGCATTGCTCAGATGAAGAAGCTCGTGGTTATTGACGGCAAGTCATTCAACTTCGAGAAGTCTTTCGCCTATCAGCTGGTGTCCGCAGACACTCAGATCCTATGCTTTGATGATGTGAAGAAGCACTTCGACTTTGAGCGATTGTTCTCGGTTGTTACCGAGGGTTTAACGTTGGAGAAGAAGAACAAGGATGCGATCAAGATTCCTTTCAGTCGATCGCCAAAGGTGGCCATCACTACCAACTACGCCATCAAGGGTAAAGGTTCTTCATTTGAAAGACGTAAGTGGGAGCTGGAGCTAACTCAGCATTACACCAAGGAGTTTACACCGTTGGTTGAGTTTGGTAAGCTGATGTTCGGTGAGTGGGGTGACAATGAATGGTGTCAGTTCGACAACTATATGATTAGCTGTTTGCAGTTGTACTTAGACAAGGGATTACTGAAGAGTGACTTCGTTAATCTTAAGATACGTAAGTTCTCTGCTGAAACATCGCATGAGTTTGCTGAGTGGTGTGGCGTTATAGGTGGTCAGATAAATGATAAGATAAATAGCAAGGGTAAGATACATATGAATGATCTTTACAATGATTTCATTAATGATTATCCTGACTATGCACCCAAGGCCAAGATGACTATTAGTAGGCAGCGTTTTTCAAAGTGGGTGCTGGCGTACTCCAACTTCAAGCACGAGTGTCCACCGGTAAGCGGAAGAGATCAGTCGGGTAAGTGGGTTGAGTTTGTCAACAAGCACTATTATGAAACGCAAAGTCAGATGTCACTATGATTAAGTTTAGAGACTATCAACTTGATATTATTGGGCGAGGCCTGGAGATAATCAAGAAGCATCGGTTCCTGTACTTAGCTATGGAGGTTAGGACTGGCAAGACTTTAACCAGCATGGGCATATGCCAGGAGCTGGGCGTGAAGAATGTTCTATTCCTTACTAAGAAGAAAGCCATATCCAGTATTCAAGGTGACTACGATCTTCTCAATCCAGGGTATGAATGCACGGTGATCAACTACGAGTCGATCCACAAGGTGCCTCGTAAGGGTTGGGATATGATTATATGTGATGAGTCGCATGGCATGGGTGCATTCCCTAAGCCAAACGGCAGATCTAAGAAGGTCAAGGAGCTGGTGTTCCACAACAATCCATATATCATTCTGCTCAGCGGTACACCAACACCGGAGGCGTACTCTCAGATGTACCATCAGGTGTACTTTATCCCTAAGAACCCGTTTAGAGATTTTAAAAACTTCTATAGGTTCTCAGACTTCTATGTGAGCGTAGTGAAGAAGAAGGTCAATGGAATGTTTATTAACGACTACTCCAAGGGGAGCATAAGGATCCTGGAGGCCATGAAGCCATTTACGATCAGCTTCTCACAGAAGGATGCCGGTTTCGTTGTAGATACCAATGAACACATACTGGAGGTTGACATGCAGGATCGTACCACGAAGATGATCAGGGTGTTGAAGAAGGACTTGGTTATTCAGGGCGAGGAGGAGGTAATCCTGGCTGACACAGCGATCAAGCTCATGACCAAGGTGCACCAGTTGTGTAGTGGTACGATCAAGTTTGAGAGTGGCAACTCAATGGTTCTTGATAATAGCAAGGCTGAGTTTATTAAGAAGCACTTCGCCAAGAAGAAGATCGGAATCTTTTACAAGTTCAAGCAAGAGTTAAATGCTTTGAAGGAGGTGTTTGGTGATAGGTTATGCACGGAGATTGACGAGTTCAATGACACCAACAAGAACATTGCATTGCAGATCTTGAGTGGACGCGAAGGGATTAGCTTGAGGAAAGCTGACGCCTTGGTGTACTACAACATTGACTTCAGTGCCACATCGTACTGGCAGTCCAGGGATCGCATGACAACCAAAGACCGTCTAAAGAACGAGGTGTACTGGGTGTTCAGCAAAGGAGGCATAGAGCGTGAAATCTACAAGGCCGTTGTGAAGAAAAAGGATTACACATTGACACACTTCAAAAAGGATTTGGTAAATTTATAGGGATGACCGAGCAACAGATACAAGCCAAGAGGATTAAAGAACTGGAAGCTGAGGGTTATTACGTTATCAAGCTAATAAAAACTAACAAGAATGGCATACCGGATCTCGTTGCTATTGGTCCAGGATCTAATGTGTTGTTCTCTGAAATAAAAACCAAAAAGGGTAGGGTAAGTAAACTCCAAGACTACCGCATGTCAGAACTAAAAAATCATGGACTCAGAACAGAAGTATATAGGGGATAGCTATTTCGCAGATGATGATTTTGTTATGGCGTTAAAAAAATTTAACACCAGGACAGCTATGAAGATTGCTAATTATATAGACGAAAGCATTTCTATATTCCCAACCAATGACCTAACCTCTACAGTTTTAGGGGGTATGGTGTTTGAGAATACCGACAATCCTGTTACATTTGCCTTAGAAATAATAAAAGAAGATGGATCTCATCCAACTCTAACAGATATCAAAAGCATATCAATGGATGAGTACCTTGATTTATACAACTTAAATTTAATTATAACGAATGGGAAAAAGAGAAGTACAGAACGAGACACGTAATGCTGTTTGCGAATCTATATCTAAAGTGTTAGGCGTAGATATACTGGACAAGCGCCGTAAAAGAGAACTGATAAATGGACGTATGATCTACTACGCTCTGTTGAGAGATATGAACTACTCCTGGACATCAATAGCGCGTAGTGTACATAAGAATCACGCCACGATCATTAACGCATACAGAGCCTTTGAGGATTTGGTTTCTCATGACAGGGAGCTTCAGTCTGATTACGACATGGTTAAGGCTAACTATTACGAGAGAAACAATGAACATCCCTTTCAATACGTATCAAGAATGCGACTACTGGATGATGCTATAGATTTGGAAAAGCAAAATAAAAACTTACATTACAGGTGAACGATATGATGCTTAATAAGGAACAAAACGAAAAGTACTTACCGGTTCTTAATGTATTACATGCGCATAGCGGAGTGCTTGACGATGAAGCGATGGCGGAGGTTGGACGAAAACTAAATCATATGTTAAATGGCTTATACAGTAAACGACATAGATAAGATACTGGAGTTTAAAACTTGGAAAGACCGGCAAAAGATTGACGAGTTACTAAGGATAGACTGTGAACTGTATACTAACCTGGGCATGGACTCTACCAAGGCAGAGCTTGGTGAGGTGAAGAAAAAGTCCAGGACAATTTACAGAGCGATCAAGCAAGTGGACCCTATGATGGGGACCACGTTTTTAAGAGCAATGGATTCATAGATATGCCGCCAATTTGTCCAGACGATCACCAAAACATCGAGCACATTAACTATGTGACTGGACAGATTCACGACCTTGGCACCGAACTATATGAGTCACTTATGGACAGGGATCATGGTGACGTAAAGTTAAAAGCCAAAGAGCTGATAGCCATTCTTAACGACCTGGTAGAATGCCTAACGGAGGACATATAGAAGGGCATAAAGCTTGTGGTCGATGCAAAGAGGTCAAGCCATTTGACCATTTCTACATGAGAAAAGACAGGGGGTATCCGGAATCCTACTGCAAAGAATGCAACACCATAAATACGATAGATAGGCAAAGAAAATTTAAAAAAAAATGTATAGAATATAAGGGAGGACAGTGTTTCAAGTGCGGCTACAAATCCTATGATGGGGCGTTAGAGTTTCACCACCTGGATCCAAATCAAAAGGATGTATCCATATCTCGCATGCGAACCACAAAGTTTTCAGACAAGACAAAAAAAGAGCTGGACAAGTGTATCCTTCTGTGCTCTAATTGCCACAGAGAAGAACACGCACAACAAAGAGGATTAATATAACGCCCCTGTAGTTAAACCGGATATAACGTTAGACTTCTAATCTTAAGTTCCAGGTTCGAGTCCTGGCGGGGGTACAAAATATCAGATCATGAATAAACAAATTGCTATAGAGCTAAAAGGTTTTGCCGATACGATCGCTAAGCGATTCTCCCGGACAGACCGCCAGGGTAACGTCAACAACGAAACCTTCAGTGTGGAGGAGATTATCCCAACCTCAGACCACACGGCAATAATAAACTTCAAGAAGAACACCGGTAAGATTGGCGTAGCGTTCTGCTACTACATACCTAATGGCATGTCAAAGGGATGGAAGTACTTCTTCCCTACCGACTCGCATGTAAATGGCTTCCAAGCGTTCCTCTTCTACAAGCTGGAGGCTGAGCGCCAGAACTACAAGCACAACTTTTAATGCGGCTTTATCACTTTATAGTTTGTGTTGTTGTCAGAGTTTATGTTCAGTAGGTTGACCATATCAAGAGCTTCTGACAGGTCATCGAGTATCAATAGCTCGCCTAAACCATCGAGCATATATACTTGCACTATCTCTGACGCTACCTGAACTTCTTTTAATATCCTATACATCATAGTTCAGTTAACATAGTAAGAAGATTCTCCTGGGGAAACATATCGCTTTTCCCCTTGTTGGTATTTGAGTGCGACCATAGACCCTTTATTCTTCCGTAGTACGCATCCTCATTCCATTCAAAAGCCTCGGCCCCCTTCTGCTTTATAAGCTCAGGCAACCCTTTTCGAACATCAATGTTATCACGATCAGCAATGAACAATATCAACTTGCGCAATGATTCTATCTGAGCGTCTGAATATTTATGCCAAAACTTATAGCCCTTGAATTTTTGTCGAGCTCCACGATATGATCCTCGTGAACAGTGCTACCGGCATACGTCCTACCATCTTTTAGATATCCGAAGTTGCATACCTCTATACCTACGCTGTTGGTGTGCATCTCATGTAATCCATTGCGACCAAGGTGCCAGGCGTATGCGCCATCCGGCAGGCATCTTACGATATCTCCATCATATTCAAAGTCATTGTTATGTATTGAAGGGCCACCCATAACAAACTCAGTCGCTATTCGACCTCTGTTGTCACCGCTCCAATGATCAACAGTTCGGTAAGGGTTGTGCCACCCGGCGGTGTGATGAATAAACAGCCACTCTTTCTGAGTAGGGCCTGGAAGATACTCACCCTTGGGCAGCATGTGATTGTTTATTTCAATACCATGACTAATACCTAATGATTCCTGTACGTCTGTAGTTAGACCAAACAACATGGCCCATGTCTTTGGGCCTACTATGCCATCGGTCACCAAAGCGTTCTTATACTGAAATTGTATGACAGCTCTCTCTGTTTTATCTCCAAAGATACCATCTACAGTAAGGTCAAGATGCTTTTGGATCTCTCGTACCTTGTCTCCTGTGCTACCCTTCTTGATTAACTTCATAGCTAAATCCGTTTCTTTTTAATGTTAATGTATCACTTACTATCTCTTCGGGGTTGATGGGCACACCAAGGAAGCGCACCTCAAAGTGTAGGTGCGGACCCGTTGAGTGGCCTGTCGATCCTATTATTCCCAATCCATCTCCGGCACTTACCGTATCACCTTCTCTAACCAGGAGATCCCAATGGTGAGCATAGTATGTTTCAAACCCATTGAAGTGTCTCACTATAATAAGGTTACCATACCCACCGTTATAACCGAAGTTGGCATACCTTACTACACCATCCCATACGGACAGTGATGTGTCTTTGTTACATCCAGCGTAGTCAATGCCGTAGTGCATGCGGCCCCATCTCCATCCATAGCCACTGCTCTTGTGCCCTTCAGTTGGCATAACAAAGGAATCAGTAAATATAGTAACGGAATCCACTACACTATCATGGTAGTAATGCAGGTGATCCGAACCACCGACATACATCGTGTCCAAATAAAGAGGCTCCTCAACCACTACGGTATCTGGAGCCTCATAAACACAAAAATAATCCGGTTTAAAGGTAATAGTTTTCGTGCACGTAAGTGCTATGTTGACACATGCAATTATTATTATGAGTGTAAGTATTTTTTTCATTGTTCTCTATAGATTATGTAAAGCGGCAGTGTCATGCCTGATTTATACACTAATATAATAGTATCTGTTGATGAATACAAATGGTACACGATGCACTCCCCTTCAATACTTGCCACGGATCTATACCCATCATCCTGGCACGCACTATCTATCTCTGTAATTGGGGTTTCAAAGTACGGATGCTGAGCTGTGCAAGAGATCGCGGCAAAGCACATAGAAAAAATTAAAGATCTCACCTGGCGCCTCATCTCTTTTTCGCCCTTCCTCCTCTATTGCCTCCTCTACTGCTTGACGCTCCGGATGAGCCACCTTTCTTTGACCCCTCAATAACGTAGTCCGTGTAGCCAAGCACTCTCTGAACGACCTCTCCACCCGTCTTGGCGTCTGCAGCTTTTTCAAGATTAGAATAATATTGTTGCATATTGTAAAGAGGTAGTACCGGAAGTCCTACCTTACGTGCTCCAGCTCCAACAACAAGTTCAAACAATCTAACGTAAAACTTATTACCCCATTTCTCCTTAGTTTTTTGCTTACTTGATCGATTCATCCACCCGTAATACTTTATAAGTTCATTTACCTCATCGGTTAGAGGCAACTCAGCAAGATTACCAGCGTATGGCTTGCCAAGTCCTGCATCAACTAATCCGTTTAGAACATCTCCTATTAGGAATAATCCATTTATATTCCCTAATAGTACAGCTCTTATAATATCTATAGCATCTTCA
>FUIF01008820.1_pt1 | contig 16745 bp, 25 predicted proteins | sample 1003461 | NCBI WGS metagenome assembly FUIF01 (sample SAMEA80401918, study PRJEB19352) | marine metagenome | reverse complement strand
CCACACAGATCACGAAGCATACCTTCTCCTACGCCACCGCCTGTGGCATCTTTGTACGCCACTAAACAAGTTTCTTCTGTTTCAGAAAAGGTCGCAAATATTTCAGAAGTAGTTGCAGAATTAAAGATGGTAGCTGAGCCAAAAGATATAGAAGCCCCTGAAATATTGGCCACTCTCCCCATGCCGTAAGCTGAGACGTTTTCCGCCATAAAATGAAAAACAGTTTTAACGCCTGTTGCATCGTAACTGACATTTATCCACGATGTTACTCCGTTGTTAAATAATATAGGAGTGCCAAAAGATATTGACGTTCCAGATACTGTGCCTGCTATAGCTGTGCCTTTTTCGCTGTTTGCGCGGTCTTGATAGCCTATGATGACTTTTTCCAGAGTTAACACTAAAACTAGCCGACACATATCTAACGAAGGATGCAAATTCGACCTCTGTGCCAAAAGAAATACTAGTTCCAGACACTGTACCTACGATGGCCTTACCTTTACTTGAGTCTCCACCATCCTCATAGGCAATAATTACTTTGTTGTTTACTGGGTCATACACCGCTGAGTTATATGAAGGAGTGCCTGCGTTAAAAGTAGCAGTTGCACCAGTGCCATCAGAATAACTTTCCCCCGTAACAGCCTCTACCGTCCCATCAGCCTTCAATACAACAGTAACCCCAGACCCTAAAGTCCCAGACGCAACAAAGTCTACAGCGTTTTGTCCGCCGCCTGTCGGCAGCAGTTCCGACAAGTTACTCATTTATACGCTCCAACCAATAGTGCCATCAATGTAGGTCATGGTGATTTCTGCGTAGTTCTTATCAAAGACCAGATCAGTTGCAGAGGCTGCGATGTTTGAACCGTTCCTAGCCACCGTGAATGTAGTAGTCGCTGCGTCACCTGTGCCGTCTTTAACCGTTACCGTGTCTCCTGCGCTTGGTGTGGCAGGTAGAGTGATTGTAATACCGCCTGCACTGGCTACGATGAACTCGCCTACTACTGCTGTGTAGCTTGTGCCTTTGAGGATTGGTAGGGCGTTAGCCGAAAGACTTGCCCGCGCACCCGCTGCCGTAGTTGCATTAGTACCGCCGTTGGCAACGGGAAGGGTTCCAGTAACTTGAGTAGTAAGATCGACGTTAGCCAGTGTACCGCCAAGAGTAAGATCGCCAGAGCTTGTAACCGTACCTGTAAGGGTAATGCCGTTAACTGTGCCCGTACCACCGACACTTGTTACCGTACCTGCACCGGCTTCTGTTGGGTTAGCATTAAGAACCGCAGCGCCTGCACCCGCACCATCAGTAACGACCATTGTTTTGTCGCCGTTAGGGATGTCTACCGTAGCACCTGAGCCTTGCTTGATCGTAATGATCTGGCCGCCAGTAGTGGCGTTCTCAATAATCCACGTCTTGGATACCGTGTTTGGTCCAAGCGTAATCTCACGAGTCGCTGTTAGCGATACTGCCGAAGTAAATTTTAAATACAGTGAGCGCGTGGCATCTGCTGTCGCGTCAGGCATAGTGAAGGTTTCGTTAGCGTCAGCCGCCATCTGCTTCGTGCCGTAGCTAAAACCGTCGGTAATCAGCTCAAGGTTAACGTTAGTACTGGTGCCCCAAGTGCCGTCTTCATCACCTGTGGTGATCTCTTTGAGCCGTAAATTATTTACATAAGTAGCCATCTAGTTTCTCCAGTATCTACACTAACGTGCTGCCGCCAGCGGCGGGGATGCTTGTCGCGTAAATCTTTGTATTCTGTCGTAAGTTTAGTGCTTCGCCGCAATCTGAGCAAGTATCGGCACTCAATTCAGCCTCGTTCACATCGTACCCGCAGTTGCTGCATACCACTTCAATTTCATGCTTCGGGTCTATTGCGCTACCCAAGTTCTTTGCTTCGTTTACTGTCTTCATGCTGCTATTTCCGTCCAATTAGGTGTTTGACTGTCGTCTACGTCTACCCATCCTGCATTCTGATTCGGTACGATTTCACCCCAAACTAGAACTGTTCCGACTTGGCCTGTGGCTTGTACGCCAATGGCGTATACCTTGGCTCCTGCTGTCTCGGTTGTTTCGCCTAGTGCTGTAGTACCCTGTACGCCTGTGACGTTGACGTTCTGTTGGAGCAGTACCGTAATATTGCCCAGTGTAGCTGTGGCTTGCAGACCTGTAGCATCAAGAGACGAATCCCCGATTATTTCTACGTTGCCCGCTGTAGCGGTTGCGGCTACGCCTGTGACGTTTATGGCTACGGTTGTTATCGGACCGGCTGTACCTAGTGCTCCAGTACCTTCAACACCTGTAACTGCAACAATAGCGTCGGCTTCTACTAGCGCGGTTCCAATCTCACCGGTAGCTGCATTGCCGAGAGCTTCTATCGCTCCATCGGCCTCAACCGCAATATTACCTAAAGAGGTCGTAGCTTCGACGCCTGTGAGGAATACTCCTGCACCTTCTTTGACGTTTACTGAGCCTATCTCGCCGGTAGCTTGGAGACCTAGTGACTGCCCCCACGAACCTTGACCCCAGACCCCTCGACCCCAACCACCTAGATAAACAGTGGCGTTAAATACTGCAACACCTGTCTCGCCTGTGGCGCTGACTCCAGTAACCGAAACGCTTGCATTTGCTTGCGCTATGGCTGTACCTAGAGCCGCTGTACCCGCTACGCCGGTAACACTTACAACTGCATCACCCGTAACACCTACAGTCCCTACAGCACCTGTACCGATAGGCAGAGCATTACCTTCGCCCCACGAATCCGTACCCCAAGTGCTGAATCCCCAACCGGAGAGTGGGACCGTAACGTCAGTCATATCAGGACCTAAGCGATACGGATTATAGCGTTGCTCGCGTCAGCCGCTGGGAAGACAATAGTAAAGTCGCCCGCAGTAGAGGTCTTGTCCGCACCGAAGTCCAGAACTGCAACAGCAGGGTTAGTGCCGCCGTCTGCTAAGTAGATCAAAGCGCCACGAGCAGTAATAGTCGCTGTAGACCATGTAGTATCTGCAAAGTCTAGGAACGCTGTAGTGCCGCTAGAAGCTGGGTTTGCAGAGATAGTCAGGGTGTTACCGCCTGCTACGTAGCCCGTGCCCGCAACCTCATTAGTCGCGCTGTATGCAGTAGTAGTCGCATCTAGCGTAGCTGATGAAGTAAACAGAGCAATTTTAAATGTCTGTGCTGTGCCGCTGCTGAAGTCGAACGTCCCATCAAGGATGCCAACTTTGAACGATGTAACCATAGCCTGTGAAATAGCCATTTGTGTTTCCTCTTAAATTAACGCGGGGTTATACGGAGTTGACCAGAGCGGTACATATCTTCCCGCATCTTGCCGTCCCCTAAGTTTTTGAGTAGCGCCATAGCGTCTACGTACATGCTTTGATACAAAGCTACCATATCTGGCTCACCTTTAATGAAGCGTATTGCCTCAACCAGAGCACCATTTAACAGCGCAGAATCAAACTCATCGCCAAGCCACGTAGTGCCCGCAGTAACAATAGACTCTGGGTAGTAGCCGTAATGAAGCTCCACCTCGTATGATGCGTCTGGTGTTGGGCCTATGATAAACGCTGTATCGTCAAAAAGGCCGTAATGCTTGGGCGTCCCAGTGCTAGTAGGTCCGGGATATGCCTCGCGGATGAAGTTAACATCCTTATTCAGCAGGTACTCGTAGTTGCCCTGAGCGTCGATAACCGCCAAAGAAAACGAATACAAGAAGTCTGTCGGGAACACCAAGTACTTATTTCCAGAAGTCAGGTTACCAGTCTGGTTACGACGCAAAGCCGGTATCTGAACAGTGTTATAAATCTTCTGCTCAGCCTGATCGGTAAACATAGCAAGCTGCTCATCGGTAAACGACTGCTCGCAGATGTCCTCAATATTTGTCTTCAGCTCGGTGTAATTCACCTGCTACTCCTTAACCCATTGGGCCTCGGGCCATAGTACCTTTAGTCGCTGCACCTACACCACGAACCTTAACACCGCTAGTCTTCATGTCTTTAGGCGGTTGGTTGCAGCAGTCAGCTACTTTGTACATAACAGGCTCGTTAGGGAACTCTATTACCTTCGGGGCCTTCACGTTTGATCTTGACTTCATTTTCATTTTGATCTCCTAGCTCGTAGTTACTGTTACGGACCCTACGGCTCCTCTTCCTTCCAAATTGTCTGGGGTAAGTCCAAAAGGATCGTTTAGTCCTACTGGGTCCCATCCCCATTGAATATCCCTACTTGATACTAACTCCGCAGAGTCTGGACGTGGGTTTCGCAGTGCTTGTGGGTCTTCAACTGGAAACTCACCTAGTTTGTTCTGTGGCTGATCTGGGTTCCAACACTCAGGGCATGCCTTAATGTTAGTCTTATTTCCCTTAACAATCAGCTCTTTAAGTTCACGTAGCTTGTACTGAAACCCACATACGTCGCATATCGCGATTGCTTTTTGCCCAGACGCATACTTGTAGCTCATGTCTACCTCACGCCATAGATACGCGGCACCAAGCTAAGTGTGGCTTTCTCTCTATCTTCACCCGCAGCTAACTCAAACTGACGCTCGTACTCGGCCTGTAGCATAGGAATACGTGGCATTAACTCAGGGTCTTTTTGCGCTATATAATACGCAAGCCCTGCAACGAGGCAGGGCAAGAAACGGAAGTTAACGTCTGCTGTGTTTACCCCTGTACCGGCATCTTCAATACGACGCATACGCCAATACTTAAGGATGTAGTAAGGCGCTACAAGCGTGCCTTGATCTGGCACCGGCCATACTGTTGCTGTTGGGTTAGCCTGCCCACGGTCTATGTACATCTGGATGGGGCGGCCTTGGCTTAGCTTGTTAGGGATGCTGGAGTACGTAGAGACGCTGATTCGAGTAATGTTTAGGTCAGACTGAGTGCTGATGTTGCCACTACCCGTACGGACTACGTGCTCTAATAAATCTATAGTATCTGCTGGCAGGTCGTAAGTGGCTGTGCCTTGAGCGAGGTTTAACGTGCCCTCTTCAATAGTCCACATGTTAATGCCACGGTTCTGCCACTCGATAGTCAGCAGGTTCATGGAACGACGAGCAGTACGCAGGTCATAACCAGAACGCATTTCTCTACCGGCACGTTCCCACGCTTCTTCCGCAATCTCGGTGAAGTCCATGTTGAACGCTGTAGTACCAGAAGTCGCCATTATTTCTTCTTCCTTTTAAGCGGTGTTACACGCTTGGGTTTTCCCGCCGGTTGCCCTAGGCGCTTCTTTTGCGCTACTCGGGACTTCTTCTCTGCCGCTGTCATTTCACCAGAGGTCTTAGGCGTTTTACTGGAGACGCGCTTTGTGGGCCTACAGTACGGGGTTCCCCGCTTCTCGCCTTCCTTACGACCGCAGGCTTTGCCGGTTCGGACATCCTTCCAGTCCTCTTTAAACCAGCGCTTTAGGGCTTTGCCCTTTTCTGTCTTACGAACGGCCACTGGCTTTCTTCTTCCGACATTTGGCTATAGCACCCGAGGCGTACGCAGATGGGAAGACTTTATACGACGCCTTCACCTTGCGGTAACAATCATCTTTGACCGTACCGCCTTTCTTAAACGTAATGGGCTTCATTTTGCCCATGCCTCGACACTTCATCATCGCATTGTACCTTTGGTTAAGCCTCGCTGAGCGACGCCACAACCACGAACCTTACCACCTTTCTTGTATCCTAGTTCTTGGTCGTACTCAGGTCTAAGTAACCCAGACCGTTTATAAAGAAAATCAGGGTCGCGGCCTAGTCTTTGCGCTTTAGCTTTTTCTGCTTTGTTAAGGTCTCTAAGAGTACTTAAACCAGAATCGGAGTTTATAGTTTCCCGCGCACGCCCTCGGGCGCGTCTACTTTCTTCTGCGGCAGATTTGGGAGGCTCGTCGCCTACTACGTTGTCTATCGCGGCTTCATTAATACGCCTAGCCCTAGCCCTATTTCTAGTTGCATCTTTTTCTTTCTTGCTACCTTTTTTCTTTCCGCCAGCAGCCATAACAGTTCTCCTTAGCGCATCTTGCAGTTAGTGCGACCGCGCTTCGCGCAACCGTCAATCTTACCGCCAGCTTTGTAGCCTTTGACCTTACCGCCCATGGCCATCTTACCTTTACCGTCAGCAGCGTAGAATGGGACTTTCTTACCGCCCTTCTCTACCATCTCCAGTGAGCCGCCAGCTTTGTAGCCTTTACCAGCACCCATCGCCATGCCGCCCCTCGCCATTTTGTGCTCAGAGTTTTTCATCATGGTGCCGTCAGGCATTTTGTGCATACCTTTAGCCATGCCGCCTTTCTTCATTCGCTTAGTTCCGCAACCAGCCATAATATCACCTCATTCAGTTGGTTCTTTGCTCACGTTTTTACCGCCTTTTATGCCAACTAGGGTGGGTTTTGGTTCGCCCAGTTCTTCTTCGTAGAAGCCCTCTAGCATAAATGCAAATTCTAAAACTTCTTCTGGTGACCAACGTCCCTTAGAGTAACTCAGAACGGCTAATGAAACATCTACCATTGAGTACTCTAAGTCTTTCATTTAGTTACCATTTTACCTTATCGGCCCAGTAGGCTGCGCTCATTTTACCCTTGGCGATGTTCTTGCCGTGACGAGCCTTAAACGACTTGCGCTTAGCTTTCATCTTGGCAGATTCGCCCGCTTTGGGTTTGCCAGCTGTGCTTGCGCCTTTCTCGCCAAAACGAATTATCTTCTCCTTCCCATTCTCACAAGCCTTCACAATGTGGGACTTCTTAGCGTGGGATGGAGTCCGCTTGGGCTTATTACAAGCCATCGCTTTCTTGTCAACTTGCTTAGCCATTAGCTGTAGAACACCGTCATCGCAGTAATATTGGTCAGCAGCGTGATTGTTACGTCACTTGCACAACGAATACCGTAGTCTGGGATGTTTATAGAGTGCGAATCGTCGGCAATAAAGTCGATGTCCAATACCGTACGGCCACCAGCACCATCAGTAATAGTCAGCCGACCCGCACCAACGTTACTAGTTAGCACTTGCACTTGGCGTATACGAGCGGGGCCAACCCCTAAGCTGCCAGTACCACCGGCAGTAACCCGTTTGGTTTGAATATCTGAACTAGACATAGGTCTCTCCTCTAGTTGGTTCTAAAGGTTAACCTAATGAAACAGATAAAGTACCGCCGTCATTCCAGATAGCGCCCGCAACACCCGGATCAGACGTAGGAATAACGATTACGTTAGCTGTGCCAGTAGCAGAGACGTTTTCTGTAGTAGTTACAGAACCTTGAAAGCCGTTAGTCGAGATGACCGGGCCTGTAAAAGTGGTATTAGCCATTTGAGAATCCTCACATGCGAGTTAATTTGGGGTGCATCTGTCTGCATGTCGTCAGCCGGGACTGTCAGATACACCGGATGACCCCGGTATAGTTACTATATACCATTTCGGGGGTAAGTACACAATACTTAAGCAAAAAAAGACCCGCCTGTGGGAGCGGGTCAAGTCTCAAGGGAAACAAAAAAAGAACAATCAAAGCATTAGATGTTCACTGCGAAATTGCAGTACCCCCAACATATCACTTAATTCGGGTCTCGTAAATGTTCTTTACCCACCACATGAACATATCTTCGCCAAGGGTGTGTTTCATGGTATTTGCCCTAGCAGCGACTAGCTGTACGTTTTCCCGTACGTAAGGCCCATTGGGATTTATGCGGTCTATCGAGGCGTTAAAGTCTTTTTGCTTCCGGTCGCCGTAAGTGCCGTCTCTTTGGTGGGTCATGAGCATGCCAGATAGGGCACACTTTCCGTCTTGCATTTCCCACATGTCAATAACGTCTTCCGTAGTTAGTTCGTAATCAACACCCTGCTTAACGCGTTGGGATTTTAACTGCGTATTTAATACTCGGAGGTACGACTCAGGGGTAGCCGAGGTTTTCTTTGATCTTTGGAGAGTCACACAGTGCCGACAGACGCCTCGTACCTGCCCCTCTTTAAAATGCTCGAACTGGGACAGCATCTTAACTTTGTTGCTAGGAAGTGCATAATCGGGAGCCTTGCGACTCGGACTTTACTTTAGGTTGTCTAGGCATAAATCTTTACTACCCATAAAAGAAAGGGGGCCGAAGCCCCCAATCTTAACACCATTTGCTTACTAAGCGCCCGGTGAACCGAAGATACCCAGTGGGTCAGATACGCCGAAGCTGTATCGCTCACGAGCCTTATATCGGCTGTTGCCTGTGTCAAAGTCTGCGTCCATGCTAGTTTGCATAGGTGAGCGGACAAAATGCTTCAGGCCGTTAGGTACGTCAGTCATCAAGAACCACGCATTGGTGTCAGTCAGGTAGTTATTTACTGTATAACCACCGGGGATTGAACCATTGTTGCGGATTGCGTTGATGTCGTTATCGGCTGTAGACACACGAAGCTCAGTATCCAACAGGCGCGTAGCAACGAATTGCAGGCTTGGTGGGATTACAAGCTTAGAGGGCTTAGCAGCGATAAGGAGACCGCGCTCATCAGTCCAACCAGCGATCTGGATAACGGCAGCTTCTAGTGAAGTCTCGTTAAGATCAGCTGCAACAGCAGGACGGTTTGAGTTAGTTCCACCAGAAACTAGTGGGTGGTCAGTCGCACACAAAGTCTTGCCGTCACCGTAGGTAGTACCAGCAGCGAAAGCGTTGTTGAGGATTGAAGCACCCTTAACTTGCTTAGTGTAAGCCATACCACGGGCCAGAGCCTTCGTATAACGTGAAGAGAGTGAATCGTAGAGGTTATCTTCGATTGCTTCCTCAGTTAGCGAGAAGCCCATAGCGATTGTCTCGTGAGTGTAACGAGCAGTCCACGCTTCTTGCGCGTTGTCATACTCGATTGCAGAACCTTCACCCTTAACAGGCGCGGCACTGAAACCAGACAACTTAGTTTCTTCCTCGAAAGAACGGTCAGAAGACTCAGTCTCGAAGATTTCGGCAGCCTCATCGCCATACTTAGCGTATTCGAGACCAAAGAGGGCGTTTAGACCCGGTAGTAGCTCCTTAAGGAGTTGCGCTCTTGAAATAGCCATTTGCTAGTCTCCTTATACGCCAGTAGTTGAATTGTACTGGTGAGTATTGAGCTTAACAATCAGCTCAACAAAAGCATCAGCACCAGTTGCGGTATCTGTGACAACATCAATTACTCGAACGGGAACAGTTGCTGTAACAACATCTGAGCCAGCGAGGACTGATTGTCCAGAATCTCCAGTAGCAGTATCGCCTGCACCTTGTACTACGGCCATATTAGAGCCGACAACAGTACGGTCTTCTGCGGTTACTGCACCACCACTTGTTACAGCAACTTTAAAAGCCGCCATAGGATCGTCTACTACGATAGCGTAAGCGTCAGTAACGCTAGTGCCGGGGTAGTATTGAGCCGGTGTGAACTGACCCAGAGAATTGACGTATTGAACGCCAACACAAACACCCACCGTAAGACCACTAGTGGTACCGGTGAACTTTTCACATGTGCCCGCCGCTACAGTTTGAACCATGTCACCCGCGAAGATAGCCACGTTGTATGTACCCGCAATAGGAATAAGGCGAGTAGCACCAGCGTAAGGCATACCGTCGATACGGTTGATTGGCTTAAAGCCGTAGGGAGCGCTGACTGTTGGATAAGCCATTGTATATAACTCCTAAAATTTAGTTTCCGCTGCCGAAAGTAACCTTCGTTTTCCTATCGTGAAATAGGGGCATACGAGGATCATTTTCGCGCATCAGGTTATTGTCCACAGAGTGAATTTGCGATTCAGCTTGGTGCTGGTAGTAATCGTTTCGCTCTGCAACAAGTTCTACTGGGGCCTTACACAGCATCAAACCACCAACGATGACATTATCTTTAAACCGCGCATCAGCGACAGCGTCAGTAAATATCTCGGGATGATCTTCTGCACGTACAGGCTCCCAGCCTTCACGTAATTTCGAGGAAATATTAGTGGCATCAGATTGACCGTTAGTCGCAATACGAACCCAGTGGTAAGTGTATCCGTCTTCAGGGGTGGGGTCAGGCAACACAGTGGGTCGCGTCCACGCCGTTTTACGGACCGTCTTTGTACGGGCTTCGAGGTCTCTATCTAGTCTATTTTGAGCCATTATCCTTTCCTCATTAGTTCAGCAGCCTGTTTGGCGTAAGTTTCCAGTGGTACTCCAAGTTTTTTCGCAATAGCTATTTGTGACTGCGTTAACCTAATTTTCTTAGGTCCTGTGCTCCGCGAGGCGGGGGCAACCACGTTACTAGATTTTTGCTTGGGTACTTCTGGTTCATCTTCAATCCCATCATCAAACTGATCGGGGAATACTTGTCGCATACGAGAGTTAATTTTCTCGTAGTAAGTATCTGATTGGGGGTCTACCCCGTCTTTCGTTAACTTGTTATGCAACCCTAATGCAAAGGCAGTCATCTCGTCGTCTGAGCCGAACCATGGGTTATCATCGCGCCACGAATCTGCTTTTTCGTCTCGCTGCACTTGAGGTTGGGGTACATCTACCTGCGTTTGTACAGGAGTTTCTTGAGGTTGTAAAGCCTGAATTTGCTTAGGTTTCAACCCGTTAACTTTATCTAAACGTATTTGAGCAGTATTCAGCGCAGTTTGAGCCTCTAATATAGCATCAGGCTCGCCCGACTCGTACGCATCTCTATACTGACGCTGCGCTATAGTTATCTCGTTCTGCACTTGCTTTTTAGCAGATTCGATAAGTGAGTTATGGCTCTGGTCTACTGAACCTTTTAGCTTCTCATTCTCAGCCATAAGGTTTTTAGCGTACTCTTCTAGGGCTTCTCGCTCACGTAAAGCCGCTTCTTTAGCTCTGCGCTCGTCGTGATACCCTTTGCTAAAGTGCTTAATACGGCTTTTTACCTTCTCAGAGTAATTCTCTAACTCTTCGTCAGTTACGTCTTGTGGGGGTTCAGAGGGTTTACGTCCCCGATCTTCTGGAGGTGTGTCGTCCTCTACCTCAATCTCTAATTCGCCCGCCTGTATAGTATCTTTGGCGGACTTCATGTCTTCTCGACCCACAGCACCTTCTACTTCTAAAGGCGCATCTTCTTCAGCAATATCCACCTCAATTTCTGCGGCTGCTTCTTTATCGGGATCGGGAAATTCAAATTCTACTTGTTGTCTAGGCATGGTCTATTCCTTATGCGCGCGAGACTGCTCGCGGATCATCGACGACGGCCTCAATAGAGTCGTCATTCATTAAACGATATTCCTGCTTTCCAACTTTAAAGCGCGTACCAGTATTGGCACGGAACATCACGTAATCACCTACCTCGCACCAAGGCCCAGTAGGGAACCGTTCTTTGTCACTATAGGCTTCTGCACCCATATCCAGCACACACCCGATAGTAGACAGGATGTATTCTTCCCGCCGCGTCTGGTCTGCCTTAATAAGACCACTGTCTCCAAAGGTCTCCTCCACGTTAGGAAGGGCAATAAGCACCCTATACCCAACGGGCTTAGGGATAGAGGCTTCTAACTCTGCCTCTTCTATAGCTTCCTCTTCTATACGTTCTTTGCGCTTTAGCTCTAATGCAGTCATTGCTGGGGATACGGACGCGTCAGCGCCGACCCCACTAACTGTTATAGTCTCAGTCATCGTCGTCTTCCATATAGTTACGCGAAAGGTCATTGATCTCTCTTAATGCAGCGTTCAGACCTCGGATCACGCCACATACTTCCCGATATTCAGCAAAGTCTTTAGCTCCGCCGCTTTTCAGGAAATCTTCGCTGGAGCCTTGAAGCTCCGTTAATTTTTCATTCAGCACGTCAAAGACGGTTTTAGCCATTATCTTCCCTGCCCTCTATATTCTTTGAAACTGCGACGTTTGTGTTTGTTCATCGAGTTAATCTTAAAGGCACCGTCGCCGATACTGGTGCCTTTCTTACCTTTATTAAGTTGTACGGCATCGCCTGAACTCATTCCTGACTTTTTAGCCACCTTGTGGTCCTCGCTGTGTTTGCTGCGCTTTAGCCATGTCCAAAATAGCTTTCGCTTCTTCTAGATCGTTCTTAGCCTCTGCTTGCTGGTTCTGTGTGGCTATACGTGCGGCCTCAATGCTAGCTGTGCGTTCTGCTTTCTGTGCATCCAACTGTAGTCGGGCTGCGGCTTCTGCGACATCTGCCTGATCCTTAGCTGCCTTACGCTGTTGCTCTTGTTGCTTCAACTGTAGCTCGGCTTGCTGCATCTGGAAGATCGGGTCTTGGGCTTGTTGCTGAGCCTGCTGTTGGGCAGCCTGCTGTTGTTTCTGCTGTGTAAGCTGCTGTCCCGCCTCTGCCATAGTCTGAGCAAGAAGTACTTCCATTTCTTCCGGCATCTCTTCGTTTGGTGCAGGTAAGGTAACGCCCAGTTTGTTTTCCATCTCTTGACGATACTGGAAGGCTACGTGCTCGCCGATATGTGCACTTAAAGCAGACATGATCTGCTGAGCGGCTGGGTTTTGCCCAATAAACGCCATGATGGATGGGTCTTGCATAAACGCTTGGTGGGTAGCAATGTGCGCCGCATGGTCTTGATAAATAAAGGCTTTTATCGGCTTACCGACTAGGGCGTTCATATTCTCGCTTACCGGATCGGAAGGCTTGATGTCATCCTTGGTAGGTACGAGCTTGTCGGCATTCTTGATACCTAAGACTTCGATCATCTGGCGATGAAGCTGCGGGAGGTCGTAGATTTGTGGGGTGGCCTGTGCCATCTGCAACACGGTTTGGTACTGGACCACTCGTTGGGCCATCGTGCTGCTATTGGGGTCGCTGACAGGAATTACTTCCACCATAGCGTAGTCGGCTCTACGAGCACGAGGTTCACCACGGTCAGGCACGTACATATACTCTTCAGGGGCGTACTCGGCGATGATTCTTCTTAGGAGTTTAAATTCCTGCTTCATCGAGTAATGGACACGGGATTGCACCGCAGCCATTGGTTTTAGAGTACGTTCTAGTAGAGCAAGTGTTGTTCCAACAGGAGCATTGGCGCTCATGTCGGATATGTTCATGTCTGAGATCGCCCCCAAACGTCGGCCTTCTTCTGTGATCTGCTGCAATAATGCAAGAAGAGTTTGGCTTGGTTCTTTATAAGGCAGCGGCATAATGTTGTCGCGTATGCTGCCAGAGGGTACATCTACATCACGGAATTCGCCCGGACCAATCGGTGTGTCGTCGCCCTTAACTCGTAGTCCGCGAGACTTGAGACCACCGGGGAGATTGGATAGGGTTCCAGCGTCCACGAGCTGACGGATAATGCTAGTGCCAGCTTTAGCATAACCACCAATAATATGTATGAGGCCGAGTCCATAAAATCCAAATCCGGGGACGTACGCATAGTGTACGAAATGTTGACGTTTTAGCATCAGTGGGTCGTCAATATTCCAGTTACGTCGTATAGCTAGAATCTTGCCTGTACCCTTCTCAAGCGTTACCACATAAGGCTTTGCAATCTGTAGGTCGTCGTCTTCACCCTCAGCGTCTACACCGTCAATAATCAGGTCAGCATGGACCTCAAGTATGGTGTAACGATCATCTGAAGTTAACGATACGCCAGATTGCTCTGCTTTCGCCTCTTCTATATCCGTAAAGAAAGATACTGGATCACCTAATTCGACTTCGCGGTAGAACCCAGCAGCCTGAAGTTTCACAACTTCGTTCTTTGTCTTGCGCATGACGTGCGTAACACGCTCCGCTGACTCAATATTAGAGGCACCGTAGGGTACGATTACATCTTCGGCAGGGATATACAGGGCAGTTTGGCGTCCCATGTTGGGGTCATAGTACACCTTCTTAAAGGCGGAACCAGCCAAACCAAGGCTATATAGCAGCCTCTCATGTTCGGGGCGGTATTCTACCATAATCTCAGTTAATTCATAGTTCATATCCGTCTTAACACGGAGAGCTGCGTCTTCTTTCTCTTTAGTAGCTTCACCAAGAATCTTTGTCTTAACAGGACCGGCAGCAGGGAACGTCTCGCTCATGGCCTCAGCTTGGAACCGGATAGCCGCTTCCGCCAAAATGTTGCTGTAAACACCACAAGAGTTTTCCCAAGGCTCAGTGCGCTCTTCGTACTTCATACCCAAAACATCAAGACCAGCAACGTAGCTGTCTGCCCAGTCGCGTCGAGCTGAAGTATCCCCGTCGATGGCTTCTTCTAAGTCCCCAGATATTTCTTGTAGCTGGCTGTCTTCTAGGTACTCAGCGAGGTTGGCATCAAAGGGCGCCATATCTAGGTCTTCGTTTTCTTCTCCGAAGCTAATCTCAACGCTGCCGTCTTCAAGTTCTATCATGACAGGCATGTCTTCATCGGTGGCGATAGCCATCTCGATCATGGCGTCGGGTTCACCCATCTCGCCCATCAACTCTTCATCAATGCCTTCGGGCATTCCGTACAAACCTTTTTCAATAGCCATGTTAGCTGTCCTTTAGTAAAATCCGCCGCGATGCCTGTAGAGAGACTCGCTTTCCGCTTCGTCAGTTGGTAGGGAAATAAATCCGCCTTGACGAAAACGCATCAATGCCATTATGGTAGTATCCACCAAGTCATCGTTAGACATGAACGGAAAACCTGCTACTTCTTCTACTAGCTCTTCCGCCCAACGTGTTTGGGGAACCCACACAAGTCCAGATCGTACTATATCAGCAACGGAGTTTAAACGCGCAGTTTTATCTCCTGACCCTCTGTGCGGTGTATATTCCTGCACCATCAACCCAGACCTACGCATCTCCTGATACAGTGGTGTACCACTACTCTTCTTCTCCACAATAAACGCATCTGGCTCCCACTCGTTGTACTGCTCCCAAGCCAACTCTTTTAGCTCTGGAAATTCAAGCCTGCGTTTGATTGAATTTAAAAGTATGATGCAGTAACAGTTCTCCTCCTCATGAAAGAAAACGCCCCACGTAGTGAGTGCCGTGTAGTCAGCTCTATTATTCTTTTCGGCCGCCGCGTCAAGCGTCATGATTATATATTCACAGCTAGGCGGGTCTTCGTGCGGCCACTCCATCCACCACTCGCGCTTAACCATTGCGGCTTCTTCTGCCGTAGGCTTCTGCTGATACTGGGCATTCCACTGGAACACCGGCATTGACGCTTTAGTTCTATACAGGGCATCAAGATCAAAGAACTCAGGCCACAGCGGTTTCTCGATAGTCTTGTGTATGGTTAGCAACCGGTTCTTAGGGTCAGGTACTTCCGACTCTACTTCTAAAATCGCTGGAAATTCAACAACTTCGTACTTATCCGCTAGCTCATTCTGCGCCATATCCCGAACCACGCGGCCAGTCAGGTCGTCCAAGTGCCATCTGGTCTGTACAATAGCGATCCGCCCGCCGGGCATGAGACGAGTACGGGCACCGAACGTAAACCATTCGTACGCTTTGTCGAAAACGTCTAAGTTACCGCTAATAATGTCTTGCTCGTTATGTGGATCGTCTACCAAAAGCAAGTGGGCACCACGACCGGCGAGTGCTGAACCCACACCACAAGCAAAATACTCTCCACCTGCACTTGTGTTCCAGCGCCCTGCGCTTTTTGAGTCCGACGCTAGCTGTACTGTAGGGAATATGGCCTGATATTCAGGCGTAGAGATAAGATTTCGCACTTTTCGACCAAAATCTACAGCAAGATCAGTAGTATGCGAGACCATCAGCACCTTTTTGTCTGGGTTACGCCCCAAAAACCACGCCGGAAAGTAAATAGAGATAAGCTGGCTCTTGCCATGACGCGGGGGCATGTTCACACAAATACGATCTTGGCCTGTACCCTCTACATCCTCACCGTCTGGCCCGTACTCTTTACCCCGCTCGATGTCCATAAGCATGTCAGCTAGGATTCGGTGGTGTTTTCCTACCTTATAGTCAGTCTGCATCTGTTTACAGAACTCTATTAGGTCATTATAAGCTGCTTCGGAGCGCTGCCTAGCCTCTAGCTCCTCTACAATCTTTAATATCTCGGCCTGTTCGTCGGGGCTGTAGGAGTTTAGGTTCTGTAAAAGCAGGTCTATCTCTTCCGCAGTGAATTGCGGAGCCGCAGTTGGTATGGGTACAAGGTTTGTGTTTACGGATTTAGGGTTCCGCATCAGAGCCGCCCTCGCCTACCACCTCATACACCCCATCGGCATTCTTCTTCAGTACTTCCAGCTTTTCTCTTAGTTTCTCGCGTAGTTCCGCCGCGTTTTGATGGGTTACTGTAATTTCTTTACGCTCTGTGAACAGCCCAACGTCGGTCATCTTGCCCAGAAGCTCCAAGGCACGTATTCGTATGCGGGCATCCGCATTCTCTGTCTCGAGGATTAGCTTGTTAACAACCGTGTTTCGGATTTCAGCGGAGTGGGTAGCGACCAAGTGCCCGAACTCTTTCAGGATGTCGTTGGTCTGGATTATGACGGCGGGGGTTAAGCTGTTGAATCTATTGTGGTTTAGAGCTTTTGAGGTCTTCTCTACGTTTTCTGCGTAGGTGGTAACTAGTGCGGCAGCGGTGTCATTGTCAATATCGTCGGCGTCGTCGAATTCTAAGCCGTGATCTTCTAGCTCGTTTATTGTACGGACGGCAGCATCTACACGTTCCTTGAGGTCCATGTACGCAGCGTCGTCTGGTACTTCCATACCGAACTCGGGGTCGAGGGCTAAAGCCATCTATGTAAACACCTTTTTGCAAGCGGTTAAGCTGATGGGGTGGAGTATATGGCACAAAAAAATTTTTTACAACAAGGACTTGGGACTCCTATGGGGGGTAGTTGGTATTTGGAGGGGGTGGGGTGCGAGCCAGACGGGTACAGAAAAA
>FUIF01009200.1_pt1 | contig 16748 bp, 16 predicted proteins | sample 1003461 | NCBI WGS metagenome assembly FUIF01 (sample SAMEA80401918, study PRJEB19352) | marine metagenome | reverse complement strand
TCTGGCAGTCGCACCAGACCGCGATCGAGCGCGATCTGGCGCAAGATGCCGCCCGCCGGTCTGAATCGATCAACCAGATGCTGCAGGTCATGCTGCGCGACACGGCAAAGTCCGATGTCGGGGAAAGCGTGACGGTCAAGCAGATGCTCGATTCAACTGCCGATCGGCTGGTCAACGCCGTCGATACCGGCGCGGAATCGGCCATCCTGGTGTCCACCTTGTTCGACCTCTACGTCAATCTGGAGGATCCCGCCGGCGCGGACGCCCTGATCACCAAGGCGCTGGCGCGCGGCATCGGAAAAGACGATCCCGTCGCGACGGCCCAGTTGAAAGTCCGCGCCGCCTCGTCTGCCGGCTCATTGGGGAAGACCGATGCGATGGCGCCGCTGATCGATGCGGCCGAAAGGGTGTTTCTCGCGGATCCGGCACGGTTTCGCAGTGAGCTTGTCGAAGTGCGCGCGGCGCGCGCGCAGCTTTGGCGCCGCACGGGCCGGATGGAGGACGCTATCGAACTGTTGAAAGCGATCTTGCCCGACGTCGACATCGCCTATGCGGATAATTATCGCGACCGGGTGACGGTCTATAACAACCTCCTCGCTTATATGGTCGAGGCGAACCAGCTCGACGCGATGCCCGAGATTTTTTGCCAGGGTAGACAAGATCACGGCTGTAAACCGGCAGGGTGACAGCACGCTGGGATTGATGATCGAACAGCTAAAGGGCGTTCGCTTCGCCAAGCTCGACCAACCGGCCCGCGCCGAACCCATATTGCAACGCGTGATGACGCAGCGCCGGGCGGTGTTCGGCCGTTCGGCGGGCCTCGCGGTCGACATGTTTCATGTCAGTCGCGTGAAGATGGCATTGGGGAAATATAAGGAAGCGAACCTGTTGCTTGCCGAGGCATGGCCAATGGCCAGCGAGAAATTGAGCCCGGCCGCCCAGCCGACGCTGATCATGGGAGCGACATTGGCCGAAGCGCTGGCCGAAACAGGCGATACCCGGGAAGCTTTCCGCGTACTGGACGAGATGGACCCGATCCTCAAGAATATCCCGGTCGGTATGACGCACGGCGTCGTCGAGCGCGCCCATGCAGTTGTCCTGCTCAAGGCTGGAAAGATTGCCGAGGCTAAAAGCGCCACTGATCGCGCTGAAGCCATCTTCAAGGGACAGGGCCCCGCCGCGGAAATCTATCTGAAGTCTTTCCCGGCTTTTCGTAAACGACTGGCGGCGGGTCGTTAGGCCACCATCATTTCAACATGAATCCATGCCCGCGCCTGAACCCACCAGCGGCGTACCGTCCGGTCCGATACCCCCAGGACCGACGCAGTTTCCCTTTCGTCCAGCCCCGCGAAAAAGCGGCAATCGACCACTTTCGCCAGATTGGCATCGACTTGCGACAGCGTCTTCAGCGCATCGCCGAGCTTCACAATCTCCGCATCCTCAGGAACGGCGGCTGCGAGGGAGTCGAGGCTCTGCGTGAAGCTATAAGTCGGGGCGTCGCGTTTCGATGCCATCCGCGCACGCGCCGCATCGATCAGGATATGGCGGATGGCGGTCGCCGCCGAGCCCAGGAAATGCGCTTCGCTTTCCCAGCCATCGCGGCGCTGCAATTTGACATAGGCTTCGTTGATCAGGGCGGTCGGCTGCAACGTCTGCGGCCGGCCCGCGCGGCTGTGCTCGCGCCGCGCTATGACGCGCAATTCGTCATAGAGCGACGCCATCAACAGATCGGCGCTTTCAAACGGGTTCACGTCGGCGGGCGCGTCTCGATCGATCGACCTTCTCCGTCATGCTCGCAGCACAGGGGCCGGAGATGCGGATTTCATGAAGGCCGTTCAAGGCTTTGGCAAGCGTAAACACATATGATGAGCTGTGCGTCCTCGCGGTGCGGGCACCGCGGCTTCATCACATCATCAACCGCCCAGCTGGCGCGCAAGCGCGATCGCCCGATCTTTGGTCGAGACCCGCTCGGCAAGGTGATGATTGCGAACCTGTCCTCGCCGATGAAGACGTTCAGCGTGTCGGTTTTCCCGATCCAGAAGGCCCCCTTGCCGACACCATCAACCGTTTCGACGGTGCCACCAAATGCGCCGACCGTTTCCTTCATGCTGTTGCGCGCGGTATCGATCGCGCCCTGCGTATTGTCGTTGATTGGCGACCAGCGCAGCATCACCGATCCTCGGCTGCCGTCCGCCATGATATAGCTGCATTCCGACGTCGTGGCGTCCGCGCCGCTGCTTTCATGGACAAGGCCGAGACTGGCTTCGCTGACCGGCTTGCCCGCTGCTACAGCCATCTTTGCCTTGTCGACGATCGCGCAGGCATCGGCTGCATTCCAGCCCGAGGGTGCGCCCGAAGCGCCGCCGGCCCCGGCTGTCTTGCTCGATCCCACCTCTTGCCCGTTTTCGGTCGCGCCGCCGCAGCCGGCCAAGAGCAGCGATACAGCCGAAACGGCTATGAATGACATTTTCTTCATGCTGGTCGATCCTTTATTGCAGGGATTGGCTTTGTCGAACGCGCCGGTCAGTTGCAGATTCCCGGGCGATTCCCGATGCGATCGGCCTTGTAGAAATCGAAATAGCCGATGAGCGCCGGATCGATATTGCGGCCGATGCCGACAAGCTCTTTGCCATTGTCGTTGAGGTAGAAATAGGCGCGATGGCTGGTCGTCGATCCGTCGGACGAGGTTTCGAGCATATCAAGGGTCATCGTCCGGCCCTTGATCGAACCTGTGACTTTACCTTGTTGATATTCATAACATCCGGTGACGCGGTCACCCTGCCGGGTCAGGCTGATCGTACCCCAGCCGCTATGACCATCGTAGCTGCCCGTGACGTCGAGCATCTTCGCGTCGGCGGTCAGCTTGCGGCCATAACCGCGGAACCCGGTGAAAGCCGAATATTCGTCGCCGCCATAATTGTCGAGAATGGTCAGGCGCACCCAGCGCCCGACGGGCAGCGGCTTTTTTGGGATCGAAGCGGAAATTCTGATTGTCCTTCAGCATTTGCAGGCGCGTGTCGACGATCGTCGCAAAGCCGCTTGTGGCCGAGCTATCCGAAATTTCGACCCGAACCGCGCGCACTGCCTTGGCATCGCGGTTGAGAAATGCGGTGTCGAAAGCAATCCGATCGAGTTCGCTGCGCTCTTCAAGCTCGAAGACAAACACCGGCGGCCCCTTGGCTTCGCCGGTCCAGTCGGTCTTCACCGATCCATCGATCAGGTTGAGCGGGCTGGAGTCCATCTGGCTGATCGCGACGTCAGCGGGGGCCGCGATGATCCGGCCACCTTGCGCAAAGGCGAACAGATCGACCTCGGCTGGTACCTGCGCCGTGCCGGTTCCCGGTATCAGGAGCGATGCGGCGAGTGAGAGGGCTATATTGCGCTCATTTTTCATGATGTTCCCCATTGTTGCGCGAACCGCGCATTATTCCGAGCAACTGCCCCCGGCCTTGTGTAACCGGGGGCAGCGCGATCTCAAAAGCCGAATGCGATGCCCACGCGGCCGCCGGTCGTGCCCTTGACGGTAGACCCGGCAACACCGCCGCTGACATAGACGCGGGGGGTCAGGCGCACGACCGCGGCACCTGAAAAACCCTGCTCGCCTTGAAATGTCGCGAGGTTGAAAGAGACCGAGACATTGCTGTCGGGAACGATCATCGTGCCGCCCAGCGCCATCGCCGTTGCAATGCCCCCGGTCGCCTCGCGGAAGCGCTTTTTCATTGCTGACGCTGAGCAGATCGACGCGGTTGTTTAGCGTGGTCAGGCTGCTGTCGACGGCGGCAAAAGCTGACCCGACATCGCCATAGGAACTACCCCCGATCGCATAGCTCGGCGCCGAAATCGCACCCGTTGCACCATTATAGTTCGCACCGCCGCCGAGACGCGAGGCGAGGCTCGCGCCCGCGACGTCGCCGCGCATGACCGCCGCATTAGCCGTTGCCTGCGCGCCCGTGGCAGCGGTCAGCGCGTTGTTTGCGGTCCCTTGCGCCGTACCGGCCTCGGTCCGTGCCAGATCGGCCGTCGTCTGTGCCGTCGCTGCATTGGCGAGCGCGCTGTTGGCGGTCCCCTGCGCTGCGCCAGCCTCGGTCCGCGCAACGTCGGCGGTCGTCTGCGCCGCAGCCGCATTGGCGAGCGCCGCGTCGGCAGTCGCCTGCGCCGCGGTGGCGCTTCCGGTGGCGGAGTTGGCGACCACCAGTGCGGAATTGGCCGTTGCCTGTGCAGCGTCGGCCTTGGCCTCGACGACGTCGAGCTGCGCCTTGTTCACCGCGTCATTTGCCTGCGTGCCCGCCGCGACATTGGTGATCGCGCGCATATTGGTGGCGGTGCCCACGGAAACGGTATTGTCGCGATCGGCGACGCTGCCCGATCCCAGCGCGACCGAGCTCGCATTGCGCGCATCGGCCCCGAGACCCAGTGCGACGGCGCCTTGCTGAGAGGCCGAGGAATTGGTCCCGATGGCGCCGAAAAAATTGCCGGTGGCGTCGGAATTGCCCACGGCAATACTGAAGAGGCCAGACGCGGTCGATCCCGCGCCGAGCGCTTGGCCGCCATTGGTCGCGGTGGCGTTATGTCCATAGGCCGTCGAGCCGAATAGGCCGCCGTTGTCGGCGCGAGCGTTGAGGCCGACGGCGGTTGTTCCGCCACCTTGGGCCATCGCACCGTTCCCTAGCGCAATTGCCGAAACGCCGTTCGCATTGTTGCCATTGCCGAGTGCCAGCGCGCCATCGCCATTGGCCATGTTATCGGCGCCGATCGCTACCGCGCCAGTTCCGGTTGCGAAGTTGGGATCGCCGATAGCGACCGCACCGTCGCCCGATGCCACCTGGCCGTTGCCCAATGCGACGGCACCGACGCCGCTTGCGGTGCTCCCCGCGTTTTTGCAGACTGTCGACGCCGTTACCAGTGGTAATGACGCCGCCCCCGGCCACCGAGGCAATCGCGGCGTCGAGCTGCCCCTTGTTCACGGCATCGAACGCTTCGGTTCCGGCCGCGACATTGGTGATCTGGCGCTGGAAGATGCCGGCCGTTCCATTGACGGCCGAGCCGACCGAAACGGTGTTGGCGCGCGGGATTGGGGCGCCGGTACCACCAGATAAGGTTGTCGATCCATAGCCCAGCGCGACGCTGTTATCGAAGGCTTCCGCATTGGCCCCGATCGCCGTGCTGGTGGCTTGGGCCGCGGTGGAGTTTGCTCCGATCGCGGTGGCATTGGTGTCGCGCGCGGAGGCGCTGTAGCCGATGGCGGTGCTGGCATCGCCAAAGGCCTCGCTGTCGCCGCCGACCGCAGTCGCATCGACGGCGACGCGCAACGCGCCGACGTCGAACACGCTGCTGTTCACGCCGCACTCGGTCGATGTGGGCGCGAGGGGATCGGGTATATTGCATTCGGGGGTAGGGTCGGCCCAGGCAGTCGTTGGAAAAGCGCCCAAGGAGAGCAGAGCCGCCGGTGCTGCGGTGACGAAAAAACTTGGCTGGAATACGCATGTCATTCTCCTGGTTTGCGGGCCAATCGGCCTCGGATTTGATTGTCCGACCCGGAGGATCACATCGTAACGCGCGACTTCCCCCGCCGCGCAGCACGGGCCTTCGCAAGAAGGCGCCAACTGCTCGGCATCAGGGAAAACGGGATGCCGGTCGCAAACCGGACATGCGGGGCGAATTTTTTTTTGGACCGGACAATCGGGCGGACAACCGCGCCTTTGGTTTGGCGGCGCGCCGCTGGTCGCCTATGGAACGGACGATGGACGATACCCCGATCCTGTACAGCTTCCGTCGCTGCCCCTACGCGATGCGCGCGCGAATGGCCTTGCTGGTGAGCGGGGCGCCCTATGTGCACCGGGAGGTGATGCTACGCGAAAAGCCTGCGGCGATGCTGGCGGCTTCCCCGAAGGGTACGGTCCCGGTTCTCGTGCAGGGTGACGGTGCGGTGATCGATCAAAGCATCGATATCATGCGCTGGGCATTGTCGCAGCGCGATCCCGAAGGCTGGCTGCTGCGTGACGACGCGGTGCTGGTCGCGGAATTCGACGGTGCGTTCAAGCATCATCTCGACCGCTATAAATATGCTGGCCGATATGCTGTCGACCCGCTGCCGCACCGCGCGGCCGGACTGGCCATGCTGACCGGGCTCGACAGAAGGCTGGCGGAACAGGATTATCTGGTCGGCATGGAACGGGGATTCGTCGATGTCGCGCTGTTTCCCTTCGTTCGGCAGTTTGCCGGGGTCGATCCGGACTGGTTTTCAGCGCAGGCGCCGATACGCGTGCGGGAATGGCTGGCGGCGCTGACGGGGTCGCACCTGTTCGCGCAGGCGATGGTCAGGTTTGCACCTTGGGATGACGCGATCGGTGATCAGGATGAGCCGACGGGACCGAGGCCTTGACCGCCAACGCGTCTTGCAACATCAAATTTCCATCTGGGACGGGGCCGTGGAATGATATCGATTAAAGACGCTGCCAATGTTCCGACCAATGGGCGGTCCCAATTTCGTTCGACCTCGGGATCAGGCCCCACGCTGACGCGGCGCGCGCTTTTGGCGGTCACTGGGGCGATGTTGGCGCTGCCCTTTTCCGCCGCAGCGGACGATCGGCGCGCTCGCGCGACGATCGGGATACGCTATGGACGCGCGGAACGGTTTCAAAGGCCGATGCCGGTCGTCTGGAACGGGCATGCGCGAACGGACGCGGGTCCGTTCGGCCCATCCTGTCCACAGGTTGGCGATCACTACCGTCCACAGGGCGAAGACTGCCTGTTCCTCAATGTCTGGGAGCCCGAGGGGAAAGCGGGCGGCCCGCGGCCGGTCATGGTCTATTTCCATGGCGGCGCCTATTCCACCGGAAGCGTGGTCGATCCACTCAACGACGGCGCGCGGCTTGCCAGCCGGGGTGACGTTGTCGTGGTAACCGTGAACCATCGACTGAACGCATTTGGCTATCTCTATCTCGCCCGGCTTGATCCACGGTTTCCTGACAGCGGGAATGCGGGCCAGCTCGATCTGATCCTCGCACTCCAATGGATCCGCCGCAACATATCGAGCTTTGGCGGTGATCCGGCCAATGTCACCGTTTTTTGGCCAGTCGGGCGGCGGCGCCAAGATCGCGACGCTGATGGCGATGCCCGAAGCGAAGGGGCTGTTCCACAAGGCGATCACGATGAGCGGACAGCAGGTCACCGCCTCGGGCCCACTCAACGCGACGAAACGTGCGCAGGCCTTCCTCGATAGATTGGGTAAAGGCGTCGATCCGGTAACGGCGCCGGTCGATCAACTCGTTGCGGCGCTGGCGGCGACCGATCCGATCCTCGGCGGCGGCATTTATATGGGGCCGGTGCTCGACATGAGACACCTGGCACGGCACCCTTTCTGGCCCGACGCGGCGCCGCAGTCGCTTTCCATTCCGATGATGCTCGGCAACACCGTCATGGAAACCCGCGCCTTTTTTCGCGCCCGATGGCAAGCAATTGTCGGGGCTGAATTTCGATAATCTTGCCCAGCGGATCGCGCCGGAGATGCGGATTGACATCGAGCCGTCCTGGGTCGTCAGAGAGTTCCGCGCGCGCTATCCGAAGGCAGAACCGCTTGAGCTGTTCCACCGCATCGTCACCGCTGCGCGCAGCTGGCGCGGGCAGGTCGAGGAGGCCGAAGCGCGGGCGCGGGCAGGGCATCCGGGGTTTGTCTACCAGCTCGATTTCGAGCAGGCGAAGCATACCGATGACATCGGGCTCAGCTTTGGAACGATTCCCGATCCATCCCTCGCGCAGCGGGCGATGAGCGACCGGATGATGGACATTTTTTGTCCGCTTCGCGCGCACCGGCGACCCGGGCTGGCCAGCTTATGATCTGGCGAGGCGGCAGACGATGATCTTCGATACGACAAGCCGCGTCGAAAACGATCCGCGCCAGTGGGAGCGCGAACTGTTCGCGCGGGTGCCGTACATTCAGCCGGGCAGCTAAACGATCTTGTACGACCCGAGCCAGTTCCACAGCAGCTCGGGCCAGATCGCGACGGGCAATCCCGCGGTTTTCATCAATCCGAAGCCATGGCCGCCGCGCTCGAAGAAATGCGCCTCGCATGGCGCCCCGATGTCGCGCGTTACCGCGCGCAGACGGATGCTGTTTTCGACCTTCACCACATTATCGTCCTCGGCATGAAGCAGCCAGAGCGGCGGCTGGTCGGGGCGAACATTGTGTTCGGGCGAGTAGAGTTTCTCGCGCGCCGCATCGGGGTTCGCGCCGATCAGTTTCTCCCGGCTCACCACGTGGGCAATGGCAGGGTCCATCGACACGACCGGATAGACGGCGGCGAGCGCGTCGGGCCGCGCGGACAGGCTGTCGACCGCATCGATCGGGTCATAGACCTTCGCATCGAAGCGCGTGAGCAGGCTCGTCGCGACCTGTCCGCCCGCCGAAAAGCCGCCGAAGGTAATGCGCGCCGGATCGATTCCGTCGAGCGTCGCGCGGCTGCGCACCAGCCGCACAGCGCGCTGTGCATCGGCGAGCGGAACGTCGGCGCCGTTCGTCCAGCCGTCGCCGGGCAGGCGGTAGAAGAGGACATAGACGGTGACGCCGCGCGCGCTCAGCAGGCGTGCGAGTTCATAACCTTCTTTGTCGATCACGACATAGCGATAGCCACCGCCGGGCGCGAGGATCACCGCCGCGCCATTGGGCTTCGCCGGTCGGAAAATGTCGAGCCGCGGCCGCGTGATGCCCTGCAGCATCCGGTCGCTCGCATTCGGATCGTCGCTGCGCTGGACGACCGCTTCGACGAGGCCCGCGGGCGGCCGGATATGCCCATCGGGCCACAGCGCTAAACTTGCATCGGGCCGGACATTCGCGGGCCGGCTGTTGTCGGGCGGGGGGCGTTGCGGCTGCTCTCGCGGCGAGCGGCAGCGCTATACCGGCGGCGATCAGTGCGCGGCGGTCGAGCGCCATCAATCCGCCGCCTTGTTCGGGTAATCGATGATCAGCACCAGCGGTTCGCTGCCGGTCTGGCGAATGCCCACTTTTGCTCCCTTGTAAAGCCAGGCCGCGGTTCCCGCCTTCAATGCCTTTTCTTCGCCATCCGAATGCACGATGCCGGTCCCCGACAGGACATAATAGATTTCGTCATGATCGATCGGATGAATGCCGATCGCTGCGCCGACGTGGAGAGCACGTTTGCGAAACTCGAAGCTGCGCGGCGCGGGAACCACATCGCTGATCCGGTACGCGGTCGACATCCCGATCTTGCCGTGCGGCGGCGCTTCCTCGCGCACCGTTGTGGCTTCGTCGATTACGACCATCGCTGGCGCGGGCGCCGCGCTACCGGCAAGGAGCAGGGCGCAGAGCATGCTCATCGTCAGTTCCCGGTCCGCGAGGCGCGGTCGCGCTGCGACAGATTCTCCTGCGGCAACGGCGCGGTCTGGCCCGGGTAGACCCCTGACTTCGGTTCCATAGTACCGAGGTTCCAATCGGCCGCTACGAATGGCGCGCGCACTTCCTTGACCTTGGGGTAGCCGCTTACTTCCTTTTTCGTCGTCGATGACTGCCCCGCGCCCCTCGGCAACGAAGAACAGCACTCGGATCTCTTCTGCATCGCGGGCCCAGGGGCGCGCACCCGCCGTTCCTAGCACCGAGGTTTCGACATCGCGCACCGGCAGGATCTTGTAACCGGCAACTGGCGCAATCGGCGCCTTCGCGCGGATCAGTTTTGCCTGGGTTTCGCCATAGCGGCCGAACTCGGGAAGCGGCTGGCCGTGGCGATCGACCGCCAGATTGTCTTTGCCATAATATTCGAGGTCGCCGTCGCCGCCGAGCATCAGGAATGGCAAGTCGGGGTCGGTGTCGTTGCCGCCGCGCATGACATTGCCGATCGCGGTAATCTGACCGGTCACATAGTCATGGCCGACCCATTCGAGGTTCATCAGGTTGTAATGCACCGCGCGGTGCTGCGGATTATAGATCAGGTTATTGATCATCAGCGCCTGCCCACCGCCCTTGATCAGCGGGTTGCGCTCGACGTTATGCGCCCAGACGTTGCGATAGAAAACGATGCCGGTCGCATTGTCGTGGATCAGCGACCCCTTGCTATGCTCTCCCTTCGGGTGGCTCGCGTCGGCGAGTCCCTCGGCGGCGAGATTGTTCGAAAAGGTGATGTTGTGGCTGGTACCCTTGCGCCATTCATCGACCGTCTTGCCGGTAAAGCGTGGCCCCGACGCCGACATATTTTCGTCGATTCCCCACATCAGGGTGCAATGATCGACGATGACGTTATGCGCCGCCACAGTCGAGAAGGTGTCGGCCTCCCACCCGCTGCGCTTCGGCTGGCCGTCGACGCCGGTGTAGATGCGTAAATGGCGCATCACGACGTCGTGTGTCTTCACATCGATACCGGTGCGGATGAGGGTGATGCCGGGTCCGGGCGCTGTCTGTCCGGCGATGGTCAGGAAGGGATGTTTGATCTCGATCGTCTCGCGCCCCATGTCGATGACCCCGCCAACCTCGAATACGACGATGCGCGGACCCGGGGTCTCGATCGCGGCCTTTAGCGATCCAGGACCAGCGGGGGCGAGGGTGGTCACGCGCAGGATCTGACCTCCGCGTCCGCCCGCCGTCTGCGCGGCGGGTCCGACCGCGCCGGGAAAGGCCAGAACCGCCGGATCAGCAGCCGCTACCGGACCTGCCGGCAGTGCGAGCGCCAGAAAAAAGCGCAGCTATCCAAGGGTTTCTGGTCATTTCGTCTCTCCGTGTCTTTGGGGTATTGACATGTTCGTCGCAATCCGCAATCTTTCTGACACCGGTTACCCCAATCGGTCAACGAGAAAATATTTCCAAGGGAGAGGGTCTGATCCGGTCAGCCGCACGAGGCGGCGGCCGTCATCAACCTCTGATAAATCGACGGACGAAGCGGTGAGCCAAATCGCTTTGTCCACCAAAGTAACCGGTGTCATTTCTTGCGTAAGCGAGGGTCCGGGGCGATAAGGGAGGATGATAATGGCAATTCATGCAGTGCGCAGCGTTCGCGCTTTGACCATGCTGGCGTGCGGCGCATCGCTGGCCGTGTTGGCGGTTTCGCCGGCTTATGCGCAAGACGCGGCTGAAGAAACGGTTGCGAGCGAAGACGAGATCGTTGTCACGGGATTTCGGGCATCGTTGGGGGCCGCACTCAACGTTAAACGCGAGTCGGTCGCCGCGATCGATGCGATCGTCGCCGAAGATATCGCTAAATTCCCCGACCAGAATCTCGCGGAATCGCTTCAGCGTATTCCAGGCATCACGATCCAGCGCGACGGCGGCGAAGGCCGCGGCATCACGGTGCGTGGGCTCGGTTCGCAGTTCACTCGTGTTCGCGTCAACGGGCTCGAAACCGTCGCGACCTCGACCGACGGCGCGTCGGCAAACCGTGACCGCGCGTTCGACTTCAACGTTTTCGCCTCTGAACTGTTCAGCTCGATCGTGGTACACAAGACCGCGTCGGCCGAACTTGACGAGGGTTCGCTCGGTGCTGTGGTCGATCTCAACACCGGCAATCCACTCGGCGGCAAGAGCGGCTTCACTGCCGCGCTGTCGGCGCAGGGCAGCTATAACGACCTTTCCGAAAAGGTCGGTCCGCGCGTTGCCGGCCTGCTGAGCTGGGCGAACGACGCCGGAACGCTCGGCTTTGCCGTGTCGGCCGCCTATTCGGACCAGAAGACGCTCGAACTCGGCAACAACTCGGTTCGTTGGGCGCAGGCGCGTTTCGACTCGGTCGACGGAACGCCGTGCTGGACCGCGCCGAATGCCGGCGGAACCTATGTTCCGAGTACCGCGTGCAACGAAGTCTCGCTCGCCTTTCATCCGCGTATCCCGCGTTACGGCGAAATCGCACACGACAAGAAGCGCCTTGGTATCACCGGATCGATCCAGTTCGCGCCGAGCGATGCGACGAAAATCTCGCTTGATGGGCTGTACTCGAGCTTCAAGCACCAGCGCCGTGAACGCTGGGCCGAGGTGCTGCTGCGTAGCAACGAACGCTCGATCAATGTCAGCGACTATGAAATCGACGGTGACAACAACCTGATCTCGGCGACGCTCGACGACGCGTGGGTTCGCACCGAACATTATCTGCGCAAGGCGAAGACCGAATTCTATCAGGTCGGCGCAACGTGGGACCAGGATGTCAGCGATACCTTCCGCTTCACCCTGCTCGGCGGCTTGTCGAAGTCGACCGCGTCGATCCCGCTCGAAACGACGATCGTCTTCGACGACCGCGATGCGCAGGATTATCGCTACGACTATAGCGACATGAAGCGTCCGCTGCTGAGCTTCGGTACTAGCGTCACCAATCCGGCGAATTTCCAGCTTGCGGAAATTCGTGACCGACCGTCGGAGGTCGCGAACAAGTTCCGCACCGCGCAACTGCGTACCGAATGGGACATAAGCGATGATTTCACGGTCAAGGCGGGCGGCGTCTATCGCCGGTTCGACTTCTCCAGCATCGCCTTCACGCGCGATACCGTCGTGTGCGGCAATGGCGGCGTCGATCGCGTTCTCGGCACGCTCGCCTGTTCGCCGTCGTCGGCGTTCGGTCCGGCCGCGATCTATGGTTTCCCTGTCAATTCGGGGCTCGCCGACCTGTTTACGCTCGGCAAGGCTGGGCAGCCGTCAGGCACCACGACCGAGTGGCTGGTTGCCAATCTCGACGCAACGACCGCTTTCACCAAGCTTTACGACCGCGTCGCTGCGGTCGACGCAGGCAATAACCGCGCCGTGCGTGAAGAGGTCACCGGCGGCTATCTGCAATTCGATGCCAAGGGCGAACTTGGTGGCCTGCGTTATGCGCTCAACGCCGGTGTGCGCTATGTCCACACTGACCAGACGTCGAGCGGGCTCAATAGCGGCGCGGCGGTGACGGTGAAGCGCAGCTACGAAGACTGGCTGCCTTCGGTAAACCTCGCACTGTTCCCGCACGATGACATCATCATCCGCGCTGCGGTCGCCGATGTAATGACGCGCCCGACGCTCGGCAATCTGACGCCGGGCGGTTCGGTCGACGGGTTCAACTATCGCATCAATTACGGTAACCCGTTCCTGGATCCGTTCCGCGCGACTTCCTACGATCTTGCGTTCGAATGGTATTTCGCGCCGCAGTCGATCTTCTCGGTCGCGCTGTTCAAAAAGGACATTGCCAGCTTCCCCGTGGCGACCACGACAAGCGGGACCTTCGCATCGACCGGCCTGCCATTGTCGGTCATCCCGCCGAGCAGTCCGGGATCGATCAACCCCGAGGGCCAGCTGTGGACGATTACTTCGATCGGCAACGGTGAAGGCGCGAAGCTGAAGGGCATCGAAGTCTCGTTGCAGGCGCCGTTCAAGTTCCTGCCGGGCTTCCTGTCGAACTTCGGCGGCATCGCGAACTTCACCTACGTCGATTCGGATGCCGACTATACGGTCGCGGGCCCGTCGATCGTTCCCGGCGGCGCGAATGTGTCGGCGGTGCGTAACGGCACGCTCTTCAACCTGTCAAAGCGCGCCTATAACGGCACGCTCTACTATGACGACGGCAAGTTCAGCGCGCGTACCTCAATCAGCTACCGCAGCCGTTATGCCGATGCGAACAGCGGTACCGGCAATGTGTTCGAGGGCTATGGTTCCACGATCAACGTCGATGCTTCGGTTCGCTACGCGATCACCGACAATATCGAAATTTCGGTCGAAGGCATCAACCTGACCGACGAATATCGCTATCGCTTCACCGATATCGATGCCGATCGCAATTACGAGAATAACCACTTCGGCCGCACCTTCCTGTTCGGCGCGCGCGTCAAGATCTGACGCGAGGGGTTCGTCCCGGTGAGGCCCGGTTTCCGTTTTCAGGGAACCGGGCCTTTCTTATTCTGAGGAGAGACGAGTGACCGATCGCCGCGACATGCTGAAGCTCGCCGGGGGCGGCCTGCTCGCGACCGGCCTGTCGGGTCTCGGCGCATCTGCTGCATGGGCGGGTACGGCGACCTTACCTTCGGGGCCGGCGCCTGCTTGGGCCAAGGGCTTCGACGGACAGCGCAAGGCCGACCTCGGAGACGGCCGCTTCCTCAACCCGATCATGGCCGGCGACCATCCCGATCCGTCGATCCTGAAGGACGGCGCCGATTATTATATGACTTTCTCGACCTTTGACTCCTATCCGGGGCTGGTCATCTGGCATTCGCGCGATCTGGTGAACTGGTGGCCCATCGGTCCGGCGCTCCAAAAGAATATCGGATCTGTCTGGGCGCCCGAACTCTGCAAGCACAGGGGTCGCTACTATCTCTACATCCCGACCAAGGGCCCTAACACCAGCTGGGTGATCTGGGCCGACAAGATCGAGGGCCCGTGGAGCGAGCCGGTCGACCTCAATCTTCCCAACCATATCGATCCCGGCCACGCGGTTGGCGAGGACGGGTCGCGCTGGCTGTTTCTGTCGGGTGGCGACCGGGTCAGACTCTCGGACGACGGCCTGAAGCGCGTTGGCGAGCCCGAGCATGTCTATGATCCCTGGCGTTATCCCGCCGACTGGGTCGTCGAAGGCTTTGCGCCCGAGGGTCCGAAGATTACGCGGCGCGGCGACTATTATTACATGGTGACGGCAGTTGGCGGCACCGCGGGCCCGCCGACCGGGCATATGGTGATCGCGGCGCGATCGAAGTCGATCCACGGGCCCTGGGAAAACTGCCCCGCGAACCCGCTGGTCCACACCAAGTCGGCGGCCGAAAAAATGGTGGTCTCGCGGTCATGCGACGCTCGTCGAAGGGCCGGCAGGCGACTGGTGGAGCGTCTATCACGGCTTCGAGAATGGCTATTGGACCCTCGGGCGCCAAGCCTTGCTCGATCCCATCGAATGGACCGACGATGGCTGGTTCCGGATGAAAGGCGGCGATCTGTCGCAGCCGATCGCAAAGCCGAAGGATGGTGCGATCGCGGGCCCGCACGGTATGGCGCTGTCCGACGATTTCACTGCCTTGGCGCTCGGCGCGAAATGGAATTTCTTCAAGCCCGCGGCCGATGAACGCAGCCGCGCGCGCGTCGAGGATCGCGCGCTGATACTCAAGGCGCGCGGCAAGGCGCCGTTCGATTCATCGCCCTTGCTGCTGATCGCGGGCGATCAGGCGTACCACTTCGAATGCGATATCGAGATTGCGCCCGGGGGCACCGCGGGGCTGATCCTTTTCTACGACGAGAAACTCTACTGCGGACTCGGTTTCGACGGCGAGCGTTTCGTCACGCATCAATATGGCATCGAACGCGCGCGCCCGACCAACCCGCACGGCCGCAAGATGCGCATGCGCGTGACCAACAATCGTCATATCGTCACCTATGACACCAGCGGCGATGGCGGCATGACTTGGACGAGGTTCGACCGCGGCATGGAGGTTTCGGGATACCACCATAATGTGCGGGGCGGTTTTCTGATGCTGAGACCTGGCCTTTACTCGGCGGGAGCGGGCGAGGCGCGCTTCCGCAATTTTACCTTTCGCGCGCTCGGCTAGAGCGTCACGCCAGACTTCCAGATCGCGATATCGCGTTCCTCATTCTTCTCGGCGCGCGTTTCGCTTCCCGAAGCTGTCGCGACGATGAGGTCGAGCAGGGCATCCGACGCGTGGTCGAAACCAGCTTCCAGAACCTGACCCGCGTCGAAATCGATCCACCCGGCCTTGCGCGTCGCAAGCGGACTGTTTGACGCGATCTTCAGCGTCGGAGCGGGGAAGCCGAGCGGCGTTCCGCGACCGGTGGTGAACAGGATGATCGTCGCGCCCGCCGCGGTCAGCGCCGTCGACGACACTGCGTCGTTGCCCGGCGCTTCGAGCAGGGTGAGGCCGGGGCGGATCGCTTCGCCGCCATAACGTCGGACATCGACGACGGGAACCTTGCCGCCCTTTTGCACGGCGCCGAGCGATTTTTCCTCGAGCGTCGTGATGCCGCCCGCGATATTTCCGGGCGACGGATTCTCGCTTACGGGCTCGCCGTTGCGGATGAAATAGTCCTTGAAATCCTGCACCAGCCGGACGGTTTCGTCGAAAATTTCGCGCGATACCGCGCGGTCCAGCAACATCTGTTCGGCCCCGAAAAATTTCGGGGATTTCGGTCAGCACGACTTTGCCGCCCGCCGCTGCGACCGCGTCGGCCATGCGCCCGACGAGCGGGTTGGCGGTCAGCCCCGACAGGCCATCGGACCCGCCGCACTTCACACCAAGCACCAGTTGCGCCAGCGGCAACCTGGTCCGCGGCATGTTCGCGCAGCCCTCGACCAGTTCATCGACCAAAGCGAGGCACGCGGCCTCGTCATCCTCGACGGCTTGCGCCGAAAGGGTACGGATATGGGCGCGGCGTTCGGGCGCGATCATCTCGAGCAAGGGATCGATCTGGTTGCTCTCGCAGCCCAGCCCGACGATCAGGACCCCGCCCGCGTTGGGATGCTGCGCGAGCGCCGCGAGCAACGCGCGCGTATGGCCCAGGTCGTCGCCGAGTTGCGAGCAACCGAAGGGGTGTTTGAAGGCGTGGACGCCGTCGATGCGGCCGGCATGACGCTCGCCCGCAATCCGCGCGACTCGCGCCGCGAGGTTGCCCACGCAGCCCACCGTCGGGATGATCCATATCTCGTTGCGCGTTCCGGCACGGCCGTCGGCGCGGCCGTATCCCATAAAGTCCTGCGACGACGCGGTCGGCGAAGGCGCACTGGCGGCGGGCGCATAGGCATAGGCGTCGTCGCTGCGCAGCGCGGTCGCCAGATTGTGGCTGTGAATATGCGCCCCTGCGG
>FUIF01016417.1_pt1 | contig 16752 bp, 19 predicted proteins | sample 1003461 | NCBI WGS metagenome assembly FUIF01 (sample SAMEA80401918, study PRJEB19352) | marine metagenome | reverse complement strand
CGCGTCTTCGTACTTGCCCACCGCGACGACGAGCGGAAGCCACAACTCGGAATCGAACCGGGTGAGGAGAAATCTCAAGCGAGAACTTCTCCCGACCGCGACGGCCACGGACTGGAAGGAGTCGATGGGCTCGAGGATGCGTTCGCGAGCGAAAGGGGGGTCGCGCTTCCTTGGCAGGCTTCTCGCGACGCCGACGATCAAGAGCGAGCACAGCCACCCGGAGACCAACTGGAACGGGGAGCGGGGACGCTCCGGGGCTGGACTCCGAACGCAACTTGGTGGGCGCGTGAACCCCAGGTGGAAAGAGTGGTTCATGGGGTTCCCCATGGGGTGGACCGAGACCGAGCCCTTGGAAACGCCGTCGTCCCCGCCCAGGCTGCCTTCGCCTTCCGACACCTGATGAAGGAGCGGCGTTGAACGACTCCTGGAGCGATTGGTACCTCGAGCACCTCGCCCGTGCGGCGTATCGCGAATGGGACCGCAGCAACTGGTATCCGGAAGAGGCTCGAGGCGAATGGCGCACGTGGGGCCCGGACTTCGCGGGCTCGGTGTTCTCGGATGACCCGTTCTGGCTGACCTGCGTCAGCGACGACGATTGCGACGTTCGCGCCGGGAGCACCGGGCCCTGCCGGCGGGATGCGGGGGGCCGGTCGCGATCCGAACGGGAGGCCGCGTGTCACATGGGGCACCGTGAGGCGTTGCGGGCGTGTTCGGCGGCGTCTCTTCTTCGGACGGATCAGGGGAGGACGCGGGGAGCGCAGGCCGAGCGGGACGTAAAAGCCGTCCTGTCAGGCGGCCCCACAGCGGCGCCCGCTCGAGGGCGCGCACAAGCGCCTCTTCGCGGTCGCAGACGATCTTCGCGTGCTTCTCGCCGGCGAAGTGGCGCGCCGTGTCGGCCAGATCCACGACGAGAGCATGAAGAAGTTCGTGTCGCACCGACCCTTCCAGGTCGTATTCCTCCGAGAGAAGGTCCACGTGGAACGTGAGCAGGGCGACGGAATCCGGCCCCGAAGCGGCGCACTCCGCGAATCGGTCCGGCGTGTCGAGGTCGTCGCACCCCTCCGGAAACCAGACGTAAATCTCCCACGTGTCTTTCATCCCAAGATAGGACTCATACTCTTCGACGAGTTCCAGGACGCGGCGGCGGATTTCGGGGTGTCGGTCGGTGTCGTCGCCATTCCAAATACGGATCATTCTTCTGGTACCTGGAGTTGACTCGGGGTCACCGTGTGCCGCGCCACTTCACCATGGCGCCGGTCGAAGATGACCGCTTTCATGTCTCGTTTCGACCGCCAGCCGGACTGGTGCGCGTACGCGTCGGGGGCCGCGAGCACGCGGAGCGACTCCACGCGGACGCCCTTCATATCCTTGACCTGGTCGTGATGTACGTGGCCCGTGAAGAAGTAGCGATACGTCGTGGCGCCCCAGTCCTCCGGCCGGTCGTTCGCCATCACGAGCGGAAGGTCTTCGAGCTTCAGCGCCTTCGCGTGCCCGTGGTGCGTGCCGATCAAAACCTGCCCGTGCCGGTAGTAGTGGAAGTGCTTCGGGCTGGTGTCGATCGAGATCCGGGGGTTGTTCTCGTAGATGTTTCGCAGCGCTTCGATCAGGAACGCCGAACTGGCGAGGTCGTGGTTTCCGAGCTCGACGATGACGCGCACGTTCTCATGTGCTCCCGCCGCCGTCTCGATCAGGTACCGGACCGACCGCATCACGGTTCGCACCATCTTCGGGTAGCGCGTGTCGCTGTCGAGCATGTTCCGGTTGGTCGGCGTGACCGGCTGGAAACTGTCGTAATGGAACAGGTCGCCCATGAGCATCACGAGTCCGGACCCGCACCGGCCCGCGGCCTGCACCAGGTAATCGGTCGCGCCGGCCAGCAGGCGCTCGGCGATCGTCAGGCTGTAGTTGGCCCCGGTTTCCTCGTCCCACGCCAGCATGCCGAAGTGGTGGTCTCCGACCGGGTACGCGGCGAGCAGGTCTTTGTCCCCGTTCGGGTTGAGAAGCGGCACCGGCTCCACTCGAAGAAGCGGCTCGGCCAGCGCGGCGGCGTATTCCCGCCACGCCTCGACCTGGGCGACGGCCTCTGGCTTTTCCGCCACCCATTGCTGCGTAACGTTGCGCTCCTGGTCGTAAAGTGTCGAGACTTTCGTGATCGTCTTCGGGTCGGGCAGTTGAACGACGGTCTCGGGGTCGGCGCCCTCCTGCTTGCTTTTCACCCATTGCTGGTCGGGTTGGCCCGCGGCGTTGTACCGCGTCGAGGCGCCTTTCAGTGAGAGGCCATCGGGGAGTGGCGCGGTCAGGTCGTGCTCGGGGGCGTATCCCTTCTGTGCTGCACGGCGCTTCACCATTTTCAGCGCCTTCCCGAACAGGCTGCGCGAGATACCGAGTTCCGCCGCCGCGGCGCGTGTGGTGCCGAGTCGTTCCCACGTCGTCAGCATTTCCCATTGGCGCTCGGTCGCGTACGGCTCGAGTCCGGGGTCCAGCACGATGCCGCCGTGGGATAGATTGCGCGGGTCTTTCGGTTCGGTCATGCGTCACCTCTGCGAGCGCGGCCCGCCGCCGTCAGTACGGCGTCGGGGCTACGCCCGCCAGCGTGGTGGCCCGGATCATCGCCTGCCCCAGACATCCCTTGCACGTAACCCTCCAGACGGTGTGGTCGCGACCGTCTATGACGATCGTGACGTCTCTTCCGGTAACGCCAAGCCCGCCGCGGTTGTCGTCGGCGCATTCGGTGCAGACGAATTGGTGGGCGTCGGAATGGGCTCCGATGCGCCGAATAGCGAAGCGGCCGAGGTGGATCGCCGCGGCGCTTCGAGGTGGCACACGTCAAAGCCTACACGCGGCGCGTGATTCCAGGCAACCTGTACAATGCCCATAGGGAGAACGGGGACGGATGAAGGATGCGTTTCTGGGTGCGGTCTCAGCCGACGGCAAGCTGAAGATCGACGCGGCGTCGGTGTTCCGTGAGCACGTCCAGCGGCTGAGCGGACAGCGCGTCGAGGTCGTCGTGCGCCCGCACCGAAAGAAGCGGTCGCAACGTGCGAACCGCTATTATTGGGGTGTGGTGATACCGCTGCTGGCCGAGGAGTTTGGTTACGATCGTCAAGATATGCACGAGGTGATGGCGATGCACCTGCTTCGTATCGAGGACTGTCCGGTCACGGGCGTCCCGCGGCGCAAGCGAACGCCGAACTGCGACTCCAAGGAGTTCGCTGAATACGTGGACGCGTGTATCCGGATCGCTGCGGAGCACGGTGTGCGGATCCCGGAGCCAGGCGAGGCGGTGGAAGATGTCGAATCGTGACAAAAGCGGCAGGTTCAAAAAGGGGAACAAGATCGGGCCCCGGTGGAAGAAGGGCCAGAAGCCATCCCCGAAGGCGGGGCGTCCTCCGAGCATCGACTCTCCTCGAGCGCAGCTGCGCAGGTACGCCGAAGAGAAGGCGCCGGAGAAGATCCGCAAAACGCTGGAGGAGTCCGTCCCCGGCATCGACGTCGAGGATCTGACGTGGGCGGAAGCGATCGCGCTGGTTCACCTTGTCGAGGCCGTGAAGGGGGACATGCGGGCGATCGAGATGGCGTACAAACAGATCGACGACCTGGGCGCCGACAAGCACGACATCAACGATGCGACGGCGGCGGCCGGCGCCGAACTCAGCGCACGGTTGGCGAAGTATGAATCCGTCTTCGAGCGACTTGCGGGCGCTGCGGGATCTGTTCAGGATGACGGTCCTGGAGAATCCGTGGATCCCACACGACCCGCATCCGAAGCAGGCTGAGTTCCTCCTGCTCCCGCACCGGGAGGCATTCTACGGGGGCGCGGCGGGCGGCGGGAAGTCGGAGGCCCTTCTGATGGGGGCGCTGCAGTACGTCCAAATCCCCAACTTCACCGCGATCCTGTTCCGGAAGACGTACGCCGACCTGTCGCTTCCCGGCGCCCTCATGGACCGCGCTGCGGAATGGCTCCAGCCCACCGCGGCGCGGTGGAACCAGACCGAGAAGACGTGGACGTTCCCGAGCGGGGCGAAGCTGACGTTCGGCTACATGGACACGAAGAACGACCGCTTTCGGTACCAGTCCTCCGAGATGCAGTATTGCGGGTTCGACGAACTCACCCACTTCCAGGAGCGCGACTACCGATACATGTTTTCTCGCCTTCGCCGCGTTACGGGGATGAACGTTCCCATCCGAATGCGCGCCGCGTCCAATCCCGGCGGCGTGGGCCACCAGTGGGTCAAGCAGCGCTTCCTGCTCGAGGGCCGCTCGAAAGGGCGCCCGTTCATCCCGGCGCGCAAGGTGGACAACCCGAGCCTCGACGAAGAGGACTATCGAAAGTCGCTCGCCGAACTCGACCCGGTGGAGCGGAAGCGCCTCGACGAAGGCGACTGGGAGGTCACCGAGAAGGGCGAACTCTTCGACCGCGCCTGGTTCAAGATCGTACGCATGGGCTTCGGCCCCGACGTGCGCCGCATCCGCTACTGGGATCTCGCCGCAACGAAGCCGAAGCAGGGGAAGGATCCCGACTGGACGGCGGGGGCGTTGGTCGCCGGGCGCGACGGTGAATTCTGCATCGAAGACATGAAGCGGGACCGAGACACGCCCGGCGCGATCGAGCGACTGGTGAAGCGCACGGCGCAGCAGGACGGCATCGGAACGGTGATATGGATCGAGCAGGAGCCCGGCGCGTCGGGCGTCAACACCATCGACCACTACCGCCGGACCGTGCTCCCAGAGTTTGCCGTCTACGGCGACACGGACAGCGGACCGAAGCCCGAGTTCTGGCGCGTGCTATCGTCGAAGGCAGACAATGGCCTCGTATCCGTGGTCGAAGGCGAATGGAACGGCGACTTCTTCGATGAGCTCGAGGCGCTCCCTGGGGGCGACCACGACGACCAGGCTGACGCGAGTTCGAAGGGTCTGGTAAAGTTAACGCGTGGGCGCGCACCAGACGAAAGCCCCGTGACCTTCGGCTGAGGGCATAACACCTGTGGGATTCCTAGACTGGTTCATCGAGCAATTCAGGCTGCGCGAGCCATCCGTGAACGCCATCTCGAAGCTTCAGGTGTCCGCGGTTCCCAACGTCCCGCTGACGCCCACCTATGACGTCAAGCGGCTCACCGACGAGGGCTACCGGCGAAACGCCATCATCTTCGCCTGCATCAAGCAGCGCATGACCGGCGCATCGCAGGTGACACTGGTCCCGAAGCTGGTCAACCGGGACGGCGAGAAAGAAGAACTCGAGCGCAACCATCCGCTGGCCCGCATCCTCCGCAAGCCCAACCCGGAGCAGTCTCATCGCCAGTGGCTGAAGGAGATGGTGCTGCACATCGACGCCGGCGGCGGCGCGTACGTGCACAAGGTTCGCAACGGCCGAGGCGCCCCGCTCGAGATGTGGAACCTACGGCCGGACCGCACCGAGATCATTCCCGACGCCCGCGGGTACGTGTCCCGGTACCTGTTCCCGGCCGACGAGCGGCACCGCGCATCCGAACTTCCGTTTCAGGATGTCGTCCACATCAAGGAGATCGACCCGCTCGACAACCACTACGGCCTTTCGAAGATCGCGGTGTTGGCCCGACACGGAGACATCGACAACGAGATGGCGGATTACATCCGCGCCATCCTGCTGAACTCCGGCGTCCCGGCCTCGGGGATGAAGATCAAAGAATCCTCGTTGTCACCGTCGGCGAAACGCGACCTGCAGCGAAACTGGAGAGACCAGTTCGGGCGCCACGAGAACGGCCTCGCCGACGGCCACGGGGCGGGCGGGGTCGCCATCTTCGATCACGACGTGGATTGGATCAAGATGGGCTTTTCGCTGGACGAGTTCATGGCGCCGGAGATGGTTCAGTATGCCGAGATCCGGCTGTGCGCGCCGTTCGGTGTCCCGCCGATCCTGATCGGCTCGCAGGCGGGGCTCGAGCACGCGACGTACTCCAACGCCGAGCAGGCCGAGGACCATTTCTGGAACAACACCGAGGCGCCGCTGCTGTGGGACATTGCGGACCAGCTGACGATGGACCTTGCGGGCGAATGGGGCGACCAGTACGTCATCGAGCCCGACTTCAGCGAGGTTCGCGCCCTGCAGGAAGACCAGGATGCGCGCTCGTCGCGGGCCGTCACCGAATGGGAGAAGGGGATCGTCCGGTTGAACGAAGCGCGGGCGCTCGCGGGTCACGATGCCCTCGATGACGACGACCTGGGCGACTCGTTCCTGTGGCAGATCCAGGGTTCGGCCAACATCTCGCCGGTTGAGGTGCTCCCCGAGGGGATGGCGCCGACGCCGCCACCGGTGGCCCCGGTGCCGCCGGCGCAACTGCCATCCGGAGGCGACCCGGACCCAGACGACGAGGACAACGACGAACTCGAGACGCAGGCACGCACGCGTCAGGCGGCGACTGAGCCGGAGTGGCGGGCGCTCCACAAGGCGATCGACCTGAAACACCTAGCGATGCGCCGGGCCGTGTCGGCGGGCATCACGGCCGCCAGGGACGGGCTTGAGACGAGGGCGCTACGAAACGCGTACGCCGTGCGCGACGAGATGGCCATCGTGGAGGTGGTGTCGCGCACGTGGCGCGCCAACGCGCTGCCGGTGCTGAACAAGCGACTGGGACGCCACTTCGGCGCGTTGCACGAATTGGGCGCGGATTCGGCGAACCGGCAGATTCCGCCGTCGCGCCAGGGCGTGGGGCCGTCGGAGGTCTTCGTGGACCTTGGCGACGACGCCGCCCGGGCGGCCGCCGAGTCGCAGGTTGCTGAGCTGGTCACCGGCATCTCGAGCCAGACGCGTGACGTCATTCGCGAGGCCGTGGATGCGATGTTCACGCAGGGCATTTCCGCCGAGGAGGCCGTCGCCCGCATCAAGGGCCGGCTCGGGTTGACGGGCCAAATGGTCCAGCGTCTCGACACGTTCGAAAAGAGACTCAAAGAGAAGGGCGTCACAGGCGCCACGCTGGCCGCTCGTTTGGAGCGATTCTCGCGGCGTCTCGTGCGCGAGCGTGCGTTCATGATCGCCGAGACCGAGGGCGTTCGGGCGGTCAGCGAGGGGCAAGCTTCGCTGTGGGATGAGGCCGTTCGCGTCGGCGTGCTCGATCGGGATGTCGAGCGATTCTGGATCACCACGGAGGACAACCGGGTCTGCCACATCTGCCGGCCCATGAACGGGCAGCGCCGCAGGCTTCGGGAGGCGTTCGCCACGGGTGAAGGCGGACAGGTTCAGCACCCGCCGGCGCATCCGAGGTGTCGGTGCGCGCTCGGGATCGTGATGGATTTGGAGCAAGTCAAGGAGGCATTGCAGTGAAGAGAAACGCCATCGCTATCGTTGCGGTGCTGTTCGCCGCCACGTTGCTGGCGGGGCCAGCCACGCAGACACTCATCAGCGCCTACAACGTGTCGGCGACGTCGTATGTCTACGACACCAGCGCGTCCAACGGCGCCGACGATGCCTGGGTCACGCTGTCGGGCATGCCGCGGCCGATGGTCGTCGTGGACGTGGACACCATCAACGCCACGTCGCTCGACGTGCGAATCGAGGGGCGCGTGCGCGTCGGGGGTTTGAGCTCGGGCACGGCTATTGACATGGTGCTGCTCGAGAAGTCCTACAGCGCGACCAACGTGGGCGACCCGATCATCATCGGCGAAGCCATCGACGAGTTACGCGTCGGGGTCAAGGTGACGGGCGACTCCGGGACGCAGTCGATCACGATCAGTCTCCACGACGGGAGGTCGCCATGATTCGGGGGCTCTACTACAGCTACGTTATCGTCCTGCTCGCGGCCGTCGGCTTCGTCGGCCAGTCCAACTGGCCGTTCAGTACTGCGGCGATCGACAACCTCAAGAGCCAGGGTCGGCTACTCGAGCGGACGACGACGATCACCGCGGCACAGGTTCGCACCCTGAATGCGACCCAGGTTGAGATCGTCCCGGCGCCGGGCGCCGGCCTTGCCATCGCCGTCGAGCGCGTCCAGTTCATGCTCGACTTCAATTCGAACGCGTACAACAACGATGCTGCGGGCGAAGACCTGGTTGTGACAGGCGGGAACTTCGGCATTGGGTCTGGCGTGTATGTGGTTCGGTGCGACAACGCGGTCTGTCTCGACGTGGACGCCACGCAGGACGAGTACGGGTGGACCACGGCCGAGGACGTGACGTCTACCTCTGGCGGGCATGAACTTGTCCCGAACACGAACCTCGAACTCGGAATCCTCGGCGGGGAGATTGCGTCCCCGAATAACGACTCGAGCGGCGACAGCCCGATCATCGTGCGCGTGTACTACCGACTGCTCAAGGTGGACCTGTCGTAGACGCGCCACGGGACGCCCGCTATAATTGCAACGCAAGGAGCCGAAATGCCGAAAGATACCACCGTGAAGCTGGAGCGCGTTCAGTTCCAGTTCCAACTCGACGCCGAATCCGAATTCGAAGCGGGCCGCTTCGCCGGCATTGCGAGCGTTTTCGGCTCCAAGGTGGACACGTTCCCGCTGCGCACCAAGATCGCGAAGGGCGCGTTCCTTCGGACGATCAACAACGATGGGAACCGCGTCAAGATCCTCAACCAGCACGACGAGTCCACGATGTTCATCGGACTCCCGACCAAGCTTCAGGAGACCGACGAGGGGCTACTGATCGAGGTGTCCCTCAACAAAACCCAGGCAGGCATTGACGCAGCGGAAGCGCTGCGCCACGCGGCCTCGCTCGGGAAGCTGGACGCCGTCGAGATGTCGATCGGCTTCGATGCGATGGACCACGCCCTCGAGGAAGACGAAGAGGGCGAGATGTTCCGGATCGTCAAGGAGGTCCGCCTGTGGGAGGTGTCCCTCGTCAACTTCGGCGCCGACCGAAAGACCCGCGTCATCGAGGCCGCGTCTCTCGACCGGCGCCTGTTCGACCACAATTCACTCGAGGCTCGGGCGCTCGTCGCGCTCGCCGAAGCTTCGCAGCAGTTTTCCGCGCTCGCCGCCGGCACCGCGGAAGAGGAGCCCGCCGCAGTTCTGCGGCGTACCATCGAAGTGCTGTCCGACCTGACGCCGCCCGGCTCGCCCCCTGTGGCACCCACCGACGAATGGCGATCGCACGCAGAACTGGAACTCGCTGAGGCTGCGGCCGCGGCGGGGATTCCGCTAACCGACTAGGAGATCAAGTCATGAGCTTCGACACTCAGATCGCAGAGGCCGAAAGGCGTGCGAACGAGGCCCTGACCGCGTGGCGTTCCGTTCTCAAGGAGCAGTTCAACGCCGACGGCGATCACGGGCTCGACGAGGCGACCTGGACCGGCCAGCAGAAGGAGCGCGTCGCGAAGGCCAAAGCGGACTTCACGATGTACTCCAACCGCGTAGGCGAACTCCGCAAGGAGGCCGCCGACGTCCAGGCCGCCGAAGAGCAGCTGCGGGCGAACCGGGTCAACCGTAGCGGAGACTACCTCGACCGCGAATCGCATGCGGTGAAGGAAGGCCCCCAGGAGATGTGGGCCGCCGTGAACTCCCGCGCCGCGATCCAGCGGAAGGACGAGGTACCGGCGACCGAGCCGTTCTACTCGCACGCGCTCAGGCGTTTTCTGACGCCGATCGAGCGGCAGGCGCACCGCGAGGCGTTCGCGATGTGGCTGCAGCACGGTGACGAGCGCCGCAAGGATGCCGTCGAGCGGCTGGAGAAGGCGGGGACGTATGGCCCCTCCGAGATCCAGCTGCTTTCCGGCGTCACGGGCGAGCTCGGCGGGTTCGCCGTTCCCGAGGACTTCCGTCAGGAGGTCGTTCGGCCGCGTCCCGGCTTCGCCGTAATCCGTGCGGCGGGCGCCCGGGTCATGCCGACGACCCGCGACACCCTCGTGATGCCCCGTGTGCGGTCCGGCTCGGACCCGTACAGTTCGGGCGTCTCGGGTTCGTGGCGCGGCGTCGGGTACGTGAGCGGTGGCACCGCGCCCTCCACCCAGAACCAGCCGAAGCTCGACAACGAGCGAGTGCAGGTCTTCTGGTGGCAGCCGGACGTCATCGAACTCGACCCGTCGCTGATCATGGACAACGCGATCAACCTCGAGTCGGTCATCGCCGAGGAACTGGGTCGCACCCGAGGTCTCGACGAGGATTCGGCGTTCGTGAACGGCTCCGGGAGTGGGCAGCCGCAGGGCGTGCTCAACTCGGGGGCGACGCAGATCACGCTCGCGTCCGCGGCGGTCAGCTACAACACGCTGATCGATCTGGTCCAGGGGCTGCCGGCGCAGTATCGCGCTGGCGGGTCGCACGTCATGAACTCGGACACCTTCGGCGACTACATGAAGCTGGAGACGTCCTCGGGCGTGACGCTGATCTTCGAGGGCTTCGCCCGCATGAACAGCAACCCGGGCACTCCGGGTGTGGCGAACCTGATGGGCTATCCCGTCTGGTTCTCCGAGTTCATGCCGGACGTCGCCTCGGGCGCCAAGGCTCAGGTCTTCGGCGACTTCTTCTACTACGTCATCGCGCAGCGCGAGGAACTCCGCATCCAGCGGCTGATCGAGCGCTACGCGCCCAACATCGGACTGCTGGCTTCGGCGCGTGTCGGTGGGCAGGTCGTTCTGAACGACGCCTTCCGCATCGGCGTTCCGTCGTAGGCTTCCGTTAACCGAGAATGGCATCGAAGAAAGTCCCATCGGCCAAGAAGGGCGCGGCGTCCAAACGAACGCCGCGCCCCAGGCTCGAGGCCATGTCGTCGGCTGAACTCGCTGTGGAGCACCAACGCCTCTGCAGGATGCATCCGCCGATGTGCCCTCGGTCGTTCGTGGACGATGAGGACTTTCGTGGACACATCGCAGCCCTTCGGGCGCGAAAAGGAGAATAGAAATGTCCAGCAGGATGAGTCAGGCCATTCACCCGATCTACGCGGGCGGCGGCATCGACACGCTCAACTCGGGTGATACGGGCGCGGTGACGGAGAACACCGGCTCGGAGATCGACCTTCAGCCGTCGAACGGACGGCGCTATCGGCGTGCGAACGTGTCCTTCGTGGGGCGCGCCACCAACACGTCGAACAAGCGCTGGAAGATCACGGCGAACCTCGAGCATTCCACCGCCACCGGTTCGGGCTACGCGGACCTGGGCAGCACGTACACGCTGCTCGCTCCGACGTCGTCCGGCGAGGTGACGTTTCCCGAGGTGTCGGGGACCGCGATGGACTTCGAGGAGGATCTGCAGGGCGCGAATCGCTATCTGCGGTTGAAGTACACGGCGAGGGCCGTCACGGACACGGGCGGAAACACCACCGCCACGGGCGCCGTGCTGAACCTCATGCAGCCGGTGCTGACGCTGCTCGACGCGAACCGCGAACCGGCCTCCACGGCCGGCTAACCCTTTCCTGGCTCGGGCGGTGTTGGGCCGCCCGGGCCAAACTTTTCGCGTAACCAGGGGGTGCAATGAAGAAGAAGTCTTCCCAGGTGAAACCGCAGCGGATCGCGCTTTGTGGCTTCGCCGACACCACGCGCCATCTCGCGCCAGTCGAAGATCCGTCGTGGTCGATTTGGGGCTGCAACCATCTATTCCAATACCTCTCGCGCATCGATGTCTGCTTTGAGATGCACGACCCGCGGGCGCTTGAGGTGCGGTACGGCGACAAGTGGCCGCAGTATCGCGAGTGGCTCAACAGCGGGGCCGCCCAGGTGTACTCGCAGAACGACGGCGACTTCACCGGGTCGCTTGCCGTGCCGAAAGACGAGCTCACCGCGGCATTCGGCATCGACATACTCGACGGCGACGACCGGACGCCGTTCTCGACATTCAAGTCCACGCTGTCCTGGATGCTGGCGCTCGCCATCACTCAACGCCCGAAGGAGATCGGGCTGTTCGGGATCGATATGGCGGTGGACTCGGAATGGTTCTACCAGCGCTCCAACTTCTCGTTCTTTGTCGGTTGGGCACGGGGCGCCGGGATCACGATCTCGCAGCCCAAGGAGTCTCCGCTCTTCAAGGAGGGCCAGCTGCGGCTCTACGGGTACGATCACCGGACCCAGGACTACGCCCCGGTGATCGAGCGGCTGAAGACCGACCTGAAGAACATCGACGAAGAGGGCGCGAAGTTCCGAAATAAGAACGAGGCGCTGACGGACCTCATCGAGCGACTCAAGGGCGCCAAGAAAGAAACGCGCTTCTGGATGGACTCGTTCATCCGTGAGGCGCAGTCGCGTGGCGAGAAGACGGAATCCATCCAGGAGAAGGTCAAGATCTTCGAGGACCGGCTGAACGTGTTGAACGAGCAGTTGCAGAAGGCCGACGCCGAGCAGCGCGAATCGCTGACGCGGGCTCACTACTTCGACGGCATGCGCGACCGGACGACGTCGCTAATGCAGCGCCTCGGGATGCACAACCGCGGCGAAATGGTGGAGATGTGAAGACGGTATGGATAGCCGGAAGGCTTGTTGAACGGAAGGCGCTCGGCGTCGTCGCGTGGGAGCTGCTCGGCGTCTATTCCGACGAGCAGGCGGCCGTGGTCCGGTGTCGGAAGCCCGGTGACTTCGTCGGACCGGCGACGCTGGACGAGGACCTCCCGGAGGAAACGACAGAATGGCCGGGCTGTTGGTATCCGAGGCACACATGAAGTCGGTAGGCGCCATCGCCGTCATCCCCGCACGCGGGGGCTCGAAGCGCGTCCCCCACAAAAACGTCCGGCATCTGGACGGCAAGCCCCTGTTCCTACACTCGGTCGAGCAGGCGCTCGAGTGCCAGGACATCGCCTCGGTCGTGGTCTCAAGCGATTCCGATTCCATCCTTCGGATGGCCGAGAGCGCCGGGGCGATTGCGCTGAAGCGGCCGCTCGAGATGGCCACGGACAGCGCGCCGACGGACCCGGTCATCATCCACGCGGTGGAGGCGTTCAAGCAGCAGACGGAATGCGACCCCGCATGGACGGTCACGCTGCAGCCGACGTGTCCGATCAGGACGCCGGCGTTGATCAGCAAGTGTCTCTTTTGGGCGAAGGCGTGGGACGTCAACAGCCTCTTCACCGCGTACGATAGCCACTTCGTCTGGCGTCGTGCGTTCGGGAAGAGCCAGAACTACGCCCAGGTAAACTGCATCCTCGAGGACCGGAAGCCCCGCCAATTGATGCGCGCCGAGGAGCGAGTCTACGCCGAAAACGGCTCCGTATACGTGACGATGACCAGCGCCCTTCTCGAGCACGGGATGCGTGTGGTGTACCCTGTTCAATTGATGACGATGCCGAAAGAGGATTCGATCGACATCGATACGGAATACGACTTCTGGCTGGCTGAGCAGCGGATTCGGTACCTGCGCGAGGAGGGGTCATGACTACAGCATCGGCCACGCTGATCGACCAGGCGCTCGTGACGCTGAAGGAACTACGGGAAGTCCACTCCGGCGGCAGCGACGACAAGGCGATCAACGCCATCAACATCGCATCTCTGAAGATTCGGACGTGGTGCCGCGGGTGGACTCTCGTTCAGGAGACGTTCACGCAGGACTACGAGGCCGGCGTGCGTCCCGGGAGGCGCGGGGGTGCCAAACGTCTCGCGCTTGGCCGGGCGCCCATCGTCTCGGTCACGTCCATCACCGACGACGACAGCAACACCATCGCCGCCACGGACTACACGGTGATCGCGAACTCGGGCGAACTCGAGCACGATAGCATGTGGCCGGCGCCGGTCGGCCGGTGGACGGTCTTTTTCGTCGCGGGGGAGTTCGCGAATGTGGCCGCGGTCTCGTGGGACGTCAAAGAGGCGTGTCGCATCGAGGCCGCACGCCAGCTGGAGGGCGCCGCGACGAACGTCCAAACGACGAGTCTGAGCGGCCGGGCGGGCTCCCGCTCGGTGTCGCGCTCTCCGATGGTGATGGGCATGGGCCTTCTGCCCGAGACCAAGGCGCTCCTCGGTGAGCGCAGGCTGGTGATGTGACGACGCGGATCCCGCTCGAGATGTGGGCGCCGGGTCTCCGGTCGTTTCGTCGCGACCTTGGTTCGGCGATCGTCGGGGCATTGCGCGCCGGCATGCTGATCGCGTTGCGGTTCTCGCGGACGCGTTTCTTCCGGCCCGGGCCCGGCGGGCCGCCGGTTCCGAACGTCCTGACGAATCGAACGGGGAACCTTTCAGCGTCCATCCGTCCGATCCCGCCGCGGGTCAGCAAAAACGTGTACCGCACCGGACTGATGGCGGGGAATTCATCCGTGCGCTACGCGGGCCACGAGTTCGGGTTCCCCTCGCGGAACATTCCGCCGCGGCCCTACATGCGGCCCGCGATTGAGCTTTCGCTGCCGCAGGTCGAGAATCAGGTCTCGATCGCGTACGTCACCGCGTGGAAGAGGCACCTCTGATGCCGAACGACCCAAAGCGCCTATCCGTGCTCGCCGACATGGAGAGCACCATCGAGGGCTTCACCGCCGGCACCGTGTACCACTTCACCTGGGACGAGGTCTGCCGCTTCGACGCTCCTTTCTGGATCTGGCTGGACCGGCGCCCCGGCACCACGTCCACCGTCGCCGTCGTCGAAGAGGGGCCGACCACGTACGAGCGCGAGGCCCGAAGCGGCAGCGGCGAGGTCATCAGCCTCGCGAGCATGACCGTCTACGTGGGCGTGGCCCGCCGCGTCGCGGCGCTCGAGGCCCGCGACTTCGACCCGTTCGAGAACACCGGAGACGTTCGGGCGGACGTGCGGTCGAAGATGATCGCCGACATCGCCGGCGGGTTGATGCGAACCTACACGAGGGGCGGGAACGCACGAGACACCCGTCTCGTTGCGGAGGGGCCCGTACTTCTCGACAACGTGAACATGAAGGATCCAGCGAACCCCACCTGGTCCACGCCGGAATGGTTGGCCCACGAGCTCACGTTTCTGGTGGAGTACGAATTCGACGAGGACAGCCCATGATTCTGACCGCCGACCCCGACCAGGCGGCACCGCTCGAGGATGTCGCGCCCGTGGGCGACGGGAAGCGCCGCGTGGTGCTCGTGGGCTTCTCGCCGTCGAGCATGACGGATGCGCCGTTCGGCGATCCCGCGTACGAGATTTGGGGTATGAACAACCTCCACAACGTCCTGGGCGACGACTTCTGCGAGCAGCATTTCGCTCGCTGGTTCGAACTCCATCCGCTCGACTGGGTCAAGGCCAACCGGGACAAATGGGAGAATGACCACCTGGGGTGGTTGCGCTCCTGGCCAAAGCCCCTTTTCATGGCCGACCAGTACGCGGAGATCCCGAGGGCGGTGCGGTACCCGCTCGAGCACATCCAGGAGCGGATGCGGACGGTGTGGGGCTCGCCCGAGGTGGAGTACATCAACTCGACCTTCGTGTTTCAGATCATGCTGGCGCTCGATGAAGGCGTGGACGAGATCAGCATCTACGGCGCCGACATGGTCAAGGATTCGGAGTACGGGAACCAACGCCCGAACCTCGAATATTGGATCGGCGTCGCACGGCAGCAGGAGGCCCCTCACGGGGGCAGGGTAGGGGTTCGGGTCGCGGAGAGGTGCAGCCTCCTCCGTGGGCCCGGTTTGTACGCGTACCAGGACCATACTACGCGCTTTGTCCCCCCGTCTTTCGAGCGCTACGTGATGCGGCGGGCCGGTGAGGTCAATGGGGCCGTCACCGAACGGCAGGCGAAGCTCGAGGATGCGAAACGCGACTACTGGCTGGCGAAGGGCGCACAGTCGGAAGTGGCGACGCTGGCCGACCGGCTGGCCGACGCCAAGCGCGGCGCGGATCTGTGACCGAGGAGGATGTCTGTGACGAAGAAGGAAGAGAACCTGCCGAGCGGCGAGCGCAGGACGCCGCGCTACGAAACCGCCGACGCGACGCCGAGCGAAAAGCCGAAGCGTACGCGTCGCCGGAAAGACACCTTCTCCCATGCCGGCGGGTGCTGGTGTGGAAAAGGCAAGGCCGGCTGTGACGGCACGCCGACGACGGTCAGGATTCTCTCTGACGGTGTTCCGTTGTTCATTTGCCCATTCGGGCGCGATAATAGTTCAGTCCCGGCGGCGGTTCGCGCTGGTGCGGTCGAGGCCGGCATCATCGAGGAGTAATCAACATGGGTAGAGCAGCAAAGGGCACCGTGCTCCAAATTGGCGATGGTGCCGCCACCGAGGTCTTTTCCTCCATCAACGAGGTGCGTGACATCTCCGGAGGTGGCCTTACGCAGGACACCGACGACACCACGCACCACGGGTCCACCATCGAAGAGGTTGTTCCAACGATCGTTCGAACGCAGGAGGTCACGTTCACCGTGAACCACAACCCGCGTCATGCGACTCACGGAGCGACCGGCGCCACGTCGCTGCGGCAGGCGCTGCTCGATCAGCTGTCGCGAAACTTCCGGCTTTACACGCCGGCGGCCACCGACACGGGCGCGGCGGACCTGCTCGCGTTCACAGGCTACGTGACTGCCTACTCGCTGGCCGAGCCTGTCACGGGCGCGCTGACCGCGGACATCACGATCAAGCCGATCGGTCCTACGGCGGCGACGTATTCCACGGCGACCGGACTGCCGTAACGGCAGCGTCGGCGCCAGGGGTTCGAGCGTTTGACGTTGAAAGCGACCGTTGTTTGTCCGAGCGCTCGAGCCCCTTTGTTTTCCAACGAAAGGGGTGCATTGAAACATGGGACGTAATCGACTCGTCAACACCACGAAGGACCGTGAGACGGTCAAACTGGACCTTCCGTTGTCGCCGGGCGACTGGTTCAAGATCAAGCGCGAGCTCACCAACCGGGAGGCACGCGAGATCGACACCGCCGGCCTGCGGCAGTTCGACCGTGGCGGGAAGAAGATCGATGTGGACTGGGGCGA
>FUIF01017451.1_pt1 | contig 16753 bp, 27 predicted proteins | sample 1003461 | NCBI WGS metagenome assembly FUIF01 (sample SAMEA80401918, study PRJEB19352) | marine metagenome | reverse complement strand
TTCCATTTCACGTGCGCTGGGGGTTACAACGCTGGCGTGAGGGTGGATTTTGACCCGGTTCTGCGAGTTGGTCATCTCTATCTCACGTAGGATGACCTCTGGAGTAATTGTGGACCCCGGATTGATCAGGAGTAAGCAATCCTTTTTCAATGCGCTCACTGGGAGCTGTTGAAAAACGGTGCTTACCCCATCTCTAATCACGGTGTGTCCAGCGTTCGTCTGGAAATCGCATATGGCGATGTTCACATCGTGCTTAAAGGCCAAATAATCACAAAGCTTACCTTTACCAGTGGAACCCCACTGACCGTCCAACACTATGTTAAGCTTTCCTGCCTTCATTGCATATCTCCTTACATGATTCCATGAACGAACAATTTCCACAAAAGAAGCTATCCTCTCCTTTGAATAGCTCCCCAAAACAAGAAGGCTTTAGCGCTTCCGCACCTTCTTTTGAGGCTTTTTCTTGCCAGCGGTTGAAGCCTTTTTTACTGGCTTCTTTTTCTTCGGAGGCTCCGGTTCATCGTCTTCATCGTCCTCGTTGAGGTCTTCATCCTCGATGTCCTCGTCATCTTCATCCTCTTCCTCATCGAGGTCCTCGTCATCTTCATCCTCTTCAGAGTCTTCCTCCTCATCAAGGTCTTCGTCATCGGTGTCCTCATCGGTATCGATGTCCTCCTCTTCGTCTTCCTCATCGTCCGGAGCGTCGTTCTGAGGCTCACCGAGAGTTTCATACACAGCCGGGTCGTAGTAATCATAGACCCCTTTGGCCAGAGATGCTGGGAGTTTGGTACACTTAGACTCATCACGCAGTCTGACCGAGTACCGATTGGCTCCTTCCTTATCCGGGTGATAAGTGATCACGAAGTCACGACCGTTACAGCCGAGAATACCTTCCCCGTAATCAGGGTCCATGATCGAATCGATGATGGCATTATAGACCGTCTTGCCAGCACCGAACTGCTTGACCTTCTTCTCAGCACCCATGACATCAACGACGTTGAGCATGTACTGAGTAGAAACATCGTCCGCATGTTTCCGGGCGATGGGGTCACTCGCACTCTTGATGAGATACGGCTTGCGGTTGATGAAGACTCTGGTAACTGCACGGTCCAACTCATCGACCGTCTTACCCAAGTGCTTCTTGTTGAAGTGGCCAGCCTTAACATCGGCTTTGGTCACCTTGTGCTTGAAACTGAAGACCCGGACAATATTCCGACCCTCCTGAGGCTTGAAGAAGTTGCCACCTGAACTCTTGGTAGCAGCTTGCTTCTTTTTGATTCTATCTAGATCTAGTGCCACGATACTTCCCCTTCTTTTTAGGTTGGTTTCCTTGTGTCAATTCTTCGATAGGCTGACACATTGCCTCAAATTGTTTGGTGGCTTGGTCATCACACCGTTTCCAAGCCTCCGCTAGGGTTTCCCCTTTGCGTACATCGGTACTGTATCCAGCACTGATGCCCAAAGATTCATAGTTTCCTAAGTTAAATTTCCGGTCGTAACTGATCGAGACTCTATCCTTGGTCCGGTTAATCATTATTTCCTCCAATGATGGTCGAAGTTGGAATCGACCTCAAGTTTGCATTTCAAAAAATCGTGACCTGAACACATAATACTAGGTATATTCCTTTTAATTTCTTGCAACTCAGAGATATGAATATCAATCAATATTGAGTCATGAATCTGATGAACCACTTTAGACCTGAGCTTTTGTCTCCTCATCCCACTTATAACATTAATTAGGGCTTTATTGGTAATATCGGCCCCCATACTCTGGATAGGAAAGTTCCCGGCTTGCCTTTCCACAGCAGCTCTTCGCCAATCCTCTAAAAGGGAAGTATCGCCTAGTCTCCGGACCCGGCCAAACCGTGATTTAATAAACCCATGTTTGTTAACATAGTTCCTTTGTTTCTTCATCCACTGGAAAATGGCCGGGTAAGACTTGAAGAATTTCTCCATCAGTTTCGTGGCGTGATCTACCCCTAAGTCGAACTCTTTATCGAGAGTATAGGCCGTTACCCCGTAAACTACCCCAAAGTTAATTCTCTTAGCGATGGACCGTTGGTCTTTAGTAAAAGAAGAACCAAAAAGGCTTTTTGCGGTCATAGAATGTACGTCAACGTCCTTTTTAAAAGCTTCTAAAAGTCTTTTCTCATTACTTTCTGAGGCCACAAGACGCATTTCAAGTTGTTTAAAATCAAAAGAACCTATAACCCCTTTAGGCCACCGGGAGCAAAACATTGCCCGGATACGTTCATCAGTGGGTATCGCTTGCATTGGGGGCTTAGTGACAGATAGTCTCCCGGTAACTACGAAGCACGGGTTGAAATTAGCATGAATTTAGCCCTTTACTGTCAGCAAACTTTGGGAACTTCTCTACGAAGTTATTCCGGATAGTCTGTCGCTTTTTCCATTTAAGGTAAGCAGCCACGTAGCTCTTCTTGGAATACTTTTCCATAGCTGCTTCCCGGACAGATGGCTTCCCGGCTTCTGTCATCTCAATAGGTTTCAGGCCGAGCTTAGTGAAAAAGAGCTTCGAAGTCTGCTGGCTGGAGTTAAATTAATATCTTTCCACTTCAGGAGCCTCATCGCCTTCGCCACCTTCGGGTCTTTAAGGAAACTCCTCTTACAATCGGCCATTTCTTTTTCTAAATCAGCCGACAGCTTCTTGCAGTACTCACGATCGATCTTGATTCCGGTCCTCTCTAACCGGGAGCAACACTTCATGAGCGGTAAAACAAATTCGTTATGAACTCTCCAAAGTCCATCGTCCATTTTAGTACGCAGTACATCGTAAAGCCGAATAGTATAATAGGAGTCCAGAGCATTATAATGACCAAGTTTCTCAATAGGCACGGTAGCATAGGTCCAGCCCTTCTGCTTCATCTCATAGTATATATCCCATGAATCCACATTAAGGTATCTCATAGCTAGTGCATCAAGACCGTGCTGAGAGTTCTCATCGATCAAGTAATGCATAGCTAGGGTGTCAGCTATTAATCGCCGGGGAGCGGTTTTGGCTTCATCAAGCGAGACACCTCCTTCGAAGACAGCATTGTGCGTGACTTTTTTGATTTTCGAGCGGAGGAAGTCTTTAAGGACCCCTTGAAAAGAAGCTTCGTTCGATGAAACCCAGTACGTTTTTTTGCCGTCCGAGACTGAGATTGTCCTGATTTTGCCGAACCTCGACCCTTGGCCGAACCCGGTCGTTTCGTAGTCGAAAGCGACGGTTTTTTTGAAGTCCAAGAGCTTACCAACTTGCTTCCCTCGAAGACGTGTAATTGTCGGTTCGACTTCGTGCTCCGTTCCATTTTTGCTAATAAGCCTCGCAAGCTTTCTGAAATGTCCCTCAAACGTAGATAAGTTTGCCGGGTATCTAAGAATAAAGCTCGGATGGAGGATAGGGAAATATTTTCGACCACCGAAATTGATGAGCTGTCCACTGGCTTCCGTGATTTTGATCGTTTTGTCATCGAGTAGCTCCCTTGTCGCTATGTTCCCTAAAGGAACTATGATATCCGGATTGAGACGTTTGATCTCTTTATCTAAAAAAGGGCGACAGGCCCGAATCTCTTCTTTATTCGGGTCCCTGTCGTTAGGTGGGAAATACTTGACTAGGTTAGTCAAATAGGCTGGTTTGGTCCCGTACTTCCTTTATGGCCTGACAATAAAAGTTCGACCAGCTCGGCCCCACAAAGCACTTGTTCTTCTTGTGCTCCTCTGCTCCGGGGGACCTGTCCTACAAAAAGGACCTTAGGAGAGTTAGCCCCTCTGCCTAGGATTTGTATAAACTTATTGTCTCGCTTGCTTGAAGAAGTCAAGATTTTCATTCCTTATTAACCACAAAAACCAGTTGTACGGCACAACTTGAAGAAAGCAATCTGGGTGTCGAAAGTGTAGAACTGGCACATTCAACGGTAAGTCCTTCATTATCAAATCATACGGAAACATTACATAAAGCTTGTTCCGCAAGGTCCTGAAAATCCAAATTTCTCTATTGCCACCTTCATACCACCCTATCGGGTTCTTTTCTGTCTCGTGACAGTCTAATAAGTCTTCCCAGTTCCACTTCCACCCAGTACGGCAATAAATACGGAGGTGATCGCAACGACCGCCCCGGTCCGGGGGCTCATAAATATCACCCTCTATTTCATGCCCACCGGAGGCTGGAGTACGAGCGAAAGAAGTACCAAGATCTTGATTTAGCATCTTAGCAACTTTCCGCTCGAAAGCGTTCCCTCTATTACGGGAACTGCGACCTATTCTTGACCAGTCTGGGCCTGATGACATTCTTGCACCTCTTGTTTCAAACGCATAAGTAACTCACTGATCGGCCTATCCAACCCAATCCGCACACCAACATTTTCAAAAATCTCATATAAGTTCGACGTGAACGCCAGCCGGGAGCCTTCTTGCCATGCCTTCAACTGGTGCTCCTTGCTGGAAACTAACAAGGCTAAGCTATGAGAGGCCCAAGCTGCGTCGTGCAAATGGATAAGTTTGAAGTCAAAAGTTTTATCAGCGCTCATATTTCCCCCTACAATTTTTCCAAAAACCGCAGAATTTTTCCGAACAACGCCAGTTTCTAGGGTCCGGGTCCGCTAATGGGTAATTCCCGGAATCTATAGCTTGCACGACACGCTGGGCAATCATTAAGCCCCATTGCCACTGTAAAGGAGTACGAGTAGATTTTAATTGTGCGATGTATGGGTTCGCAGACTTGACGAAATTGATGTATTGAACTTTCCGGAGCTTCGTGAAGAAGCTGTAGATCGTCATTTGAAGGCTACTATCGATTTCTTTCTGAGACTTCACGGATTTAGAAGTCTTGTAATCAATGAGCATCTTCGGGTCCGTCAGATCGATCACGCCAGCCAGTTCAAATTCTTTTCCGTTAACCTCTACCGGAATGATCATCGGCTGTTCCACAATGACAGGCTCAATCTTAGGTGCATAAACTTTAGCGTAATTGTGGAACCAAATCTTCGCACGACTCGTAACTCTGTCTTTTTTCTCATCCTGCCAGAACCACTTCTTGTTGTTCTTGATGTTTGGCTCTTTGAGTTTCTCCTCTAAGTAGTTAACGCTGATATCGGTCATCTTCTTAGCGGACAGGTCGCTTCCTTTTTTACGCTTATGCAAGTTGTTAATCTTAAGTGCTTCGTGGGTTCCGGAGCCCTCGATGAGAGCTATGGTGGGCTTCTGTTTCTTTTTCTCTATGTTGACCCGGCGGTACTGTTCTCCGCAACTGAGCCACTGGGTTATCCCAGAGAAATCAATTGTTATTCTTGGCTTTGAGTTGGACGATGATTTCGTCCCTAAGTTCTTGAGGACCATCAGGCCACCCTTCCTTTACGCATTCTACTGCTACGCCTACTTTCACATCACTGAGTAAGTCAACGTACTGTTTAGCTTGGTGTTTATAATTAGAAGATTTTAATGGTTTCTTTTTCCTAGATAACCGGAGCTTCGCTTGCGATTTGGGACCTAGGACGATGTTCATAGGAGGGTAAGGTTTACCGAACGTTCTTTCACACCATTCCCCGGCGTACTGGTGAATGGCTTCTTCCATCATTTCGTACATGTCAGCGTCTAGCTCCACCGACAGATCGTAAAAATCAGTAGCCGAATGGACCGGAGCACGACCGCCAACGTACTTCCCATACGTGTCCTTAACAACGCTCTTGTAAGCGTCTGTGACGGCCGTCACTTTGTGTACTGATTTGAGTTTGTCCCGGTATCTGTGTAGCATGGCTCCTCCTACCATACAGAACGTCTAATCCCAGTGGCGAGTCTTAATTATTGTCGGCTACTGGCCGAATTACTCGCTCGTCGTGGTGGCGGTCTTCTTCCAGCATGAAAACATGACCGCACTCCGAATTGGTGCACTTGAAAAACTTAATAACATAAGAACAAGTGCACCCGATGTGTTGTTTATGTTCATTTTTGAGTTTAACTGCGTGACCGCAGTCCGGACAGTGTTGCATTTCGGCTCCTCCTAATCAAAATTGACCGGACGTTCTTTAACCAGTGACGGTTAAGCCCTGTCGGGTCATTCTCCGCTCCAATTGGTGCATAACGTCTCGCAAGAAACGCTAAGTAAGGCTCGGTCTTCCCAGCTTTTCGCCACCGATGCCAATTGTTGCGTACTGTATTATAGCAGATTCGTCTGCACGATTCAAGCCCTGTACAAGGGACACTTAAGATTCCGTAAGGTTTTTTCGCCTTAGCTCCACCTTCGGCTAGGTAGATAGCATCAACGATCTGGTTAAAATCAGCGTAGATAACTTCCTTAGCGAACGCTTTACTGGCGATTAACAGAAGACAAAAAACTAAGATGAAAACAAAAATTAACCAATCAACAGGTCTGTGTTTCTGTGTCATTTTAACTGGCTCCGGAGGTTGTGTTTTTTCTTGCATTTTAATCATATCTTCAACTAACGGCGAAACGTTCAACGTAGGAATATGGGCAGAACTCCTATGACCACAACGCCTACACTCGTAAAGCTTACCCTTCATAATCGTCTTGAATCGATTACCTTTACAATGTTGGCACTGGTACATAACTAGTTCTCCCATGACATATCTTGACAAACGTGATAAAATGAAAAGTGGGCCGGGTTTCGAGACCCCGGACCACTTTCACCACAAGAAAGAAACTCTATCCGAGCTTCACTCCTTGCTTTTCAGCCAACTCAGCCAAAATTTGCGTGTTCAACACTTGAACTTTAAAAATGGCGTGGAGTAACTTCGTTTCTCTCATCGCAGGTGGAATGTTCTCCATGTCCTTTTCCAGTTCGTCACGGAGCTGTGCTAGTGAGCCGTGCGTCATTTCTGCGATTGATAACTTGCGAGGCTTAGATTTGGCGTTGGTTTTCATGTACTGACTCCTTTTTTCTAGTAGAACACGTTGCTTTTTAAAAAACAAGTTGTAAGACTGTTGGAACGTCCTATGCGTTCCGTTAATTGGAGGATAAAAAATGAGTACCAAAATTGGCAAAAGACGGCGAATTATGCAGGACCCAGTTGGAGCTGAATTACAAGAGTGCGGTTCTGTAAAAGAAATGGTCCGGTGGTGTAAGAAGCATGGCGTTACGGGCATCGAGAAATATGCTTCCGGAAAGTTCCACAACGGTGTTGCTGTGATGGCTATTACTAATCGGGCCAGAGCACACTTTCGCCACGTCTCTTTTAAGAAAAAGCACAAGTAGTTGACCGATTTGACTCCCTGTGATCTAATGGGAGTATGAAAAAGAACGGTAAGAAAAAGCCCGAAGAAAAGCGTTTGGCTGGGGCTCGGACGATTCACCAAGCCCAGAAGTACGAAAAGGCCATGCATTTGAAGTTCCAAGGCAAGAAGTACAAAGAGATTGCCAAGATTTGTGGCGTTTCTGAGAACCGAGTTAAAGCTTGGTTCATGACTGGTGGACCACTTCACGATCTTTACAAAGAATTTTGTGATAATCATCTGACCGTCCACCAGACAGCGACTAAGACGGTCGCTGGTGTTCTTCAGCAAGAAGCTGTTCCTAGTTTGGAAACGATCGTCAAGCTCCGGAACAGTAAAAAGACACCGCATGAAGTTCGTTATCGGTGTAGTGCTGATATTTTGGACCGAGGTGGCCACGGTGCAGTTCAAAAAGTGGCTTCTGTTCATGCGGTGGAAAACATGACCGCAGAACAGATTGATCAAAACTTTGGTGCTTTTCTCGACACAGCACGCCAGAGGCTGAAAAAGAGTAAGGACCGCCCACTAAGACCACAGGTTCCCAGTCCTGTGTTGCTCCTCCTGTTGTTGGAAGTCTTAGTGGGCGAATCCATATTTACTCCTGCCTCGCCTTCCGAGCTTCACGCCGTCTTTCCTGACGGCGTTCGGCGGTGCATTCAACGCAACGAGTCACTTGGAAAAGATCGGACGTAAAAACGTCCCTCTTTTTCTTACAATCGACACAAGCGATCGTCACGGTTTGTTTGTGGTGGGCCTTGTCGTAGCCCAGAGTTCCAAGGATAACCTGAGGATACTTTTTCTTCAGGTCCTTGTCCACGAGCCGAGCACGTTCGAACTTCGGTGCTTCGGACTTCGTAGTCTTGGTCGCTTTCCCCTTTTTAGGGGCGTGACCGTTGGATTTGGCCTTGGCTTTCGAGGCGTTCTTCTCACGGATTCTGTCCAGAATCATTGAGTTCGCCTTGATTGCCTTGGACTTCTTAACTCGTTTTTTGATGAGGCCGAGTCTTCCCTCTTTACTCGCCGTTTTCATTGTCGGCTCCTCCTGTTGTTACCTTCTATTAAAACACAGGCAATAGTCTTGTGTCAAGTTATTTGACTACAGCCTAACTCCCCACCAGTGATCGATGAGGGCTTTCGTTCCACCATCGGTAAATACGCTTACTGTTTCTCCCCAAGGGTGCGTTAACAAGAACCAAGTGAACGCTAGGACAATCGCCCTACCCACAGTAAGCTTGAACGGTGGTACTTCTAGGCTTCCCCCTTTAAAGTCAACGCCGAAGCCTAGTATTGCTTTGAACATGTCCAACTTCATCACCTCCTTTAGAATGTTTCCGGTCGTACTGTTCTCTCGCAGAAATGCACCAAGTAATTAAGGTTAGCGAAAAGCTCGTCACGCATGATGTCACCGATTACTCGGTTTTCATGATCATCATACCAACTCGGTGAACCACAGTCTACGACTTCGTTGCGGTCCACTATCCCCAGCCTTTGCCAACAGTCATTACAGCACGGCCTGCCTACCTTTTTAGGATTAGCACATGCTGGGCAAATCTCCACGTCAAACAGGTTGTTGAATCTTAACTTGTGGTTTTTCACGGCTCCGGTCCTCCTTTTTTATGTGTTTCCTTTGCCCCCGACACTATCTTCCTTGCACTTGCGGTACTTCCGGAATATTAGAGTACCCGAACTACCTCTCCGGGCCTCTTGGACGCTTTGATTAGCCATTCTGCCTATGTCCCAGTTAGCCCTACCGTCCTACTTCCTTAAAAAAGATCTTGGGTGTCGTTCCTGTCCGGGGCCATGGCCTCCGACTGCCACCATGGCCCCATGTCGCTATGCTATTCTGTTGTGTGCTCGAACCCGATCAGGTCTTCGAGCCTCGTCTTCTCGCCGTTCCACTCTTGCCGTTCGTTCTCGGTCCCCTCGTCCAGCCAGCGCTCGGTCTTGCCGTAGAGGCGGTCGACCGTCTCTTGGTCGAGCTGGTGATTCGACACGATCACGACCACCTCGTCCGATAAGACCTCGGTCGGTGTGTGGACGAACGGCAAGCCTGCCTTCCCGGCCTCTTGCACCTGCTCGGTCGGGAACTGCTCTTTCCAATCGCAACTGCAGATCTCGACTAGGCAAACGTTGTGGGCTTTCGCTTCGTGCTCGTTCGCTTCCTCGGCTGTGGCGAACGCCCGGTCGCAATGCTCGCAACCGACCGCCTTGCCACCGCCGATGTCGCTCGGCTCCTCGACCTTGCGTCCTGCCATCTCCGCTTCGATCTTGGTCCGGAGCGTCTTAGCGACCGCTCGGTCGGTGTCATCGTCCTCGGCCCATTCTTCCAGCGTTCTAAGGCCACGAAGAACAGCGTCCTTGTAGAACCGGGCCTCCTTGCCTTTGCGTTCCTCCGCAACCCACTCGTACAACGCCAGTGCGTCTGCGAGGTTCTGAGCCTCGGCCCACGTCTCTGGCTTTTCGATCGCTTCTTGGGCCCCGACTGCGAACTGCTCGACCAGCTTCGACTCTGCGATTCCGTACTCGACTATGCGTGTTTGCATCGTCTTGTCCTCCTGTGTTTGGTTGTCAAAGAACGAGGGCCTTTCGCCCCCTACCCTTCTAGTATACCACAGACGAGCTTCCTTGTCAAGATCTTTGCCATGCCACAGCCAACGCCCACACAGCAACGAGCGAGGCCAGTCCGACCACGACTAGCCCACGTCGACGTGGACCACGGCGAAGCGAAACCAACAAAAAAGGAAGATGACCGACCAAGGCGAGATAGACCGAGCCGGACCACGCCAACCAACACCAAGGCAAGCCAAACCAAGATAGGACGAGCAAAAAGACAAGCTTGGGTTCGTGTCGGTCGGGCTAGGCTTGGCTAGGCTTAGTGCAAGACGAACAAAAACGAAGCTAGCTAGCACGAGCTTAGAAGGGGGGTGTGTCACCGAAAGGTAAGGCTTGGGGGTCCCTTTAGAGAGATTCCCCCCTCTGATATGGCAAATGTTAAGCTTAGTGTCCCCCACGGTACAAGAAAATATTACCTCCTGCCCCGGATACATTTCTCCTCGGACTGGGCCCACAAATACTTGACGGACTTAAAAATTTGTGATCTACTTTCTTTATAAGCAGTAAAGACAAATCGGGGTGACTCCCGAATTTGGCTTTACGAAAACGGTCCCGCAGTTCCGAAGGAACACTGGGACATTTTCCAAGGAAAAGACTTTTGGACACGAAAATAGTTCCATTTAAAGTTCCCAAACCTTTATCCGACCAGAGAATCCTAGAACTGGGGGAGGTTTGGCCAGTCCTATCGATCGTCGAGAAACAGCAAATATTAAAATTAGTCGTGGCATCAGAAGAGTATGAGAAGACTCATGCCACTCTGTGTTACCTACCCACGATAAGCAGTACCAATTCCACACCGCTAAAAATAAAGGACGAGCGATTTTTGGTGGTAACCAGTCTGGTAAAACTTACAGCGGAGTAATGGAGGACGCATTTCACTTCACAGGTGAATACCCATCTTGGTATCCGCAAGACATGAAAATGCCACAACCTAATAGTGGAAGAATTATGGTGACAGATTTCCCTAAAGGCGTGGGTGAAATTCTGGAACCAGCCCTACTGCGTTCCATACACCCAAGATTTGTCAAGAACACAAAGCGTAATTCACAGGGACATCTAGTTAAACTCATAGGACATAACGGGTCAGTGATTGATATAGTGACTCATGAAATGGAAACCCAAAGCCTTGAAGGTTGGCAGGGGGACTGGTTACACTGTGACGAACCTGCCCCAAGAGCTAAATGGGTGGCATGTCTCAGAGGTCTAATCCGTCGTGGTGGAAGATGGTGGCTGACGTGCACACCATTGACAGAACCTTGGATTTATGATGAAATATATACTAAGGGGGAGATCTTCGTGGTGAATATCGACATTCGAGACAACCCACACCTTTCAGAAAGTGAAATCAAGACTTTCGAAGGTTATTTGAATGAAGACGAAAAAGAAGCACGTCTTCACGGAAAGTTCCTTCACTTATCAGGTCTTGTATACCCTGAGTTCAAAGCAGACATTCACATAAAAGATTCACTCCCGGAAGACTTCGATTCTTGGACAAAATATCAAATCATCGACCCTCACACAAGAAAACCTTTTGCCATAGCCTACGGAGCAGTAGACCCTATGGGCAGAAAGTGGATTTACGACGAATGGCCGTTCGATTTCTTCCACCAGAAAAAAGAAGTGCACTCACCCCTCAAGATTACGCAAATCTCTTCAATGAAATGGAAAAAAGAGCAAACATTCGCCGTCGTATTATGGACGGCCGTTTTTGTAAACAACCTATGGGGGCTGGTGGGGACAGCTTACTTGAGATTTTCGATGACTTGGGATATGTCTTTGAGCCGAGTTATATCACCACTACGTTAGGGGTCACAGACCCCGGTCATTTAAAACTCAAAGAAGCATTACGTGTCTCACCAGTCACCGGAGAGCCTGAGTTCTTCGTTTTAAGAAAATGCAAGAACGTGATTTGGTCGTTCCAGCATTCTGTTTGGGAAAATTACAAAGACGAAGAAAGAGGCGTGAAAGAAAAACAGGCTGAGAAGGGCAAAGATTTTATTGACGTGTGTCGATACTGGCTAATGGACGAGCCTACATTTGAATTGCCAGATGACGTAATTAAAACTGGAAGAAGCAAATGGGCGAGAGAACCCCGGTCTGATTATTCGGGCTCTTACGGTTCAGAGGACTACTAAATGGAAAACACAATTTTAGAATCAGAAAATAGAATAGACCTTATCACAAAGATTTTTCCACAGCAGTTAAAGACCAAGCAGAAACAGTCCGAATCTTTGAGGCAAAAGCATATCACCAATTTCGAGCGGTGGTATAAAAAGAGATTTGGTATACGGCCCAGAGTGGTCAACTTCCCGTGGCCCAACGCCGCTAATTTGCACCTTCCGCTCATCGACAAATCAATCAGAAAAGCAAAGCCCAAATTTTTAAGACTCATCGAGTCTGTGAATCCCATGGCTACTTTGGTTTCCAACATGCGCAACGAAGACATGTCATTGGTCCTAGGCATGGAGCGCAAATTTGATGAAATCCTTAGGTACGACATTAATCTCCCGGAAAAAGGAGCGTTGGGCATCGACCGAATGCTCGAACGTGGGTACTTTTTGGCGAAGACCGTACAGGAGTTCAGAGAAGTCGAGGTCGAGGAATCAGTCTCCGTGGACCGCCTACCTTCTATTTTACGTGAGGTCATCCAAAGCCCGGACGCTACAGACGATGACATCGGGTTCGCTATTGCTGACCAGTACGACATGGACCCGGACGACGATGATGACGTGGAACAAATTAAGAAAGCCATCCAACAGCTCCGTGCAGGAAAAACACGCCTTAAATTCAAACGCACGGTGGATATGGCCAAGCACCCAAGCGTTTACATTAGGGACGCTGTTAAAGTCTTGGTCCCTACTTACACCACAGATATCGAAACTGCACACTGGATTAGGGACCGGATTACAACTACCCTAGCCAATATTGATTCCAGAGCAGTCAGCGGTGTATGGCACAAAGGCAATGCGCTGGAACTTCTCAAAAGATTGGAGAAGGGCGAACGTGAGGGGTCGTTCACCGCAGGGAGCGGTGACAAAGACAAAAAAGAAATTGACAGGTTGGAGGACAACAGGTCCGGCCTCATGACTACGCCGGGGGCATTGCCCAACATCGATGAGTATTATTTTCATTACAAGTGGCCGGGTGACCGTCTTCCGTCACCTTCTGTGCTTACTATGAACACAGACAACCCGGATTTACCTCTTAGGTTCATCAAATTCCCGTACGTGGATACTTTTGGCCGTCCGGACAAATGGCCGTTCAATCAGATCACTTTCGAAATCGTATCCGATAAGTATCATTCTCAGCGTGGCTTCCCTCAAATGCTGGATTCTTTGCAGACTGAGGTGACGAACAACCACAACGCAAAACAGAATTATCTGACTATCGCAACCTCTCTTAACATGAAGGTCAAAAAGAGAGCGAACATCTCGCACAGTTTCATTCCCAGCCAACCGCTTCGTGTTGACCGGATGGATGACGTAGATGTGTTGCAGTTCGGTGAAAAGCACGACGCATCGTACGACAACGAAGAGAGAATCTTGCGTGGCTGGGCTGAGGAGTACATTGGTATTGAGAATGTGCTCTCCAGAGAGAATGACCTGACTGAGCCTCGTACTAAGGCTGAAGTTGAGAAGATCAGTGCTGCTCAGGATGAGGTCAGTTACGGTGATACGGTTATTTTCCAGATCGGAATGAACAAGCTTTATCAGAAGATCTGGAATCGTCTCATGCAATACGGACCGGACGTTTTCAAACTGCAGGCTCCGGATGGTACACCTATAGAGGTTACTAAGGACGAAATACGGCGTAGATTCGCACCTAGGGCGACAGGCAACGTGTCTAACTCCTCCTCCGAGACACGTAAAATCGAAGCTCGTAATCGTCTTGCTCTCTACCGTGAGAACCAATACATCAATCAGTACGAGCTCACCCGGCATGCGCTCGAATTTGATGATGAGAGAGTGTCCAGAGTCCTGCTTCTTCCTCAAGGAGAGGTCGTTCAGAATCAAGTCGAGCGTCAGATCATGGAAATTCACATGATCTCCATGGGTTATACGTCAGTACCCAAGATGAGTGATGATGACGCAACGCATATTAAAGTAATTGATGACTTTATCAATGATCAGAAAAAATCACGTAACCTACCGCCCGACAGGTTGGAGTCTCTACTCAACCATAGGGAAGCGCACAAAGTTGCTATGGAGAAGAAAGCCAGAGCTACGTCCCGTGGTGGCCGTACTCAGCAAGAAGTTGCTAAAGCAGCGCACGGTGTGTTCGGTAGGGAAGGTAGAAACGCCACTTAAAGGAGCCTAAGCCATGCCGAAGAATATGTTGCCTGAACAAAACGATAGATATCTTGCCCTCAAAGAGCAAATTGCTCAAGTCGATATAACTATTGCCGAGTGTAACTCTTTCGTTGCGTTCAAATCATCTGCTTTCTACCCAGTCTATGAAAAGATGATTCAGGAAGACAAAGACTTTTATAAGTATGAGTGCTTCAAAGGTGCAAAGTCCGAGTTGGCCAGTATTAGGAACCTACTCGGAAGACTCGAAGCCATTGAAGCTTTTCATGAGAAGATGCTCAAGTTTGAGGATACCCTCAAGAGTGCCATGTCCCAGAAATCATTATTGGAACAGGAACTCGAAGAGCTTCTCAAAGAGGTTAGCAACCCTAGTACACAATCACAGGATGACCCTGATTCATTTAGCTGAGGATTGACATGCCATTAGGTCCGGGTGTAAAATATAGAGTAAGAACGACAAAGAGTGGCAAGAGACAGAGAATTGCCATCCGGAACGGTAAAGTTATTGAAGTTGTTAACTTGAAGAAGGACAAATCCGGAAAACTCAAAAAATCTGGGAAGGTCCACCTTTTAGCGGACCTGTAAAAAGGAGAAATCCACGATGAGCATGAAAAACGTTTCCAAGTTTCCTAAGATGTCCCGTAAGATGATGGGGACACCTCGTAAGAACGGCAAAAACAGCGTTCAAAATCTCGCACACAACGTCCCTCGAAAGACGGACGCTAAATCAACCAGTGACAAAGTTCCCAACATGAATCAAGATGCGATTCAAACTGGGCTATAAGGAGGAACTATGCCAGACGTTAATGCATATGGGGAAGCTTTAGGAGTTCCGGGCAACCCCGGTAAGACTGGCCGTAACAAAGGCGGGTCGGGTACTGTCCATGAGGGGCAAAAAAGTCGCAATGTTTCTAAGGGTGTTAATTTTCACCCGAAGTCTGCGCAGTTCGACCCGGACCCTAGAAGTGGTGTTGGCAAGCCAGCACCTCACTCGAAACCTACGTTGTAATTGTAATAAGGAGTAACCGGAGCCATGACAGACCGTTTCAGTGTAGGTGTTGGAAAACAACCACTTACCAGTAGTATAGGGTTTTGCAGTCAGTGTCGGAATAAGGCCGAAATCAGCGTTTATCCGGGGGATAACCCGGACCCGATTTGTGGTGATTGTTATCAGGAGAACTTGAAACTTGAACAAGCAATTGCTGATCAAGGAAAACAACCACAACCCACCCAGAATGGTGCTGCTCAACCAGCACCTGTCGCTCAACTTCCTGAGCGTGAACGTTATATTAAAACAATTTGTGAAAAGGCTGACGATGCATGGGTCGGCCAATTCATTGAAGAAGTCATTGTTAAAAATGTACTCAGATATGACTGGCAGACTATCATCCAGAATGAGCGGTGGTTCTCTGTCCTCGATCTGCGTAGGTTCGCCCTTGGGTTGGACCCGGACGTTGATAAGCCCAAGGTCAAAGAGAAGAAGATTAACCCCGGTATTTTAGCTATGAGAAAGAAAAGGTTGAAACAGAAAGGAAAAGGAGCCAAACATGCTACAACATCTTAGAAAGGTTTATGTTCCTAAGAGATAACGGCGAAGGGTCCGGCGGTAACGGTGCTGGCGAAGGTGAGGGTGACGGCGAAGGAGCTGGCGAAGGTGAAGGGGAAGGGTCCGGCGAGGGCGAAGGTGCTGGTGAAGGAGCCGGGTCCGGTGAAGGGGCTGGCGAGGGCGAAGGTAAGAAGCCTGATGAGACTCAAAGTCAGATTTTAGAGACTCTTCGCCAGCAAGGTGAGGCTATTGGTGCTCTGACCAAGCGTATTGAACAGCAAGGTGCTGAGCCCGGCAAAAAAGAGTTCACCATGGAGGAATTACGTGACCTTGAAATGAAGGTCCACTCCGGTGAATTGGACCAGAAATGGTTGCCCATCATTGGCGAGAAAAGAGCCAAGCTCATCGCCAATGATACCGCCAGTGAGACTATTAAAAAGCAGGAAGTCTTGAATGCTTGGCAGGAGTCTCACGTCACAGCTGCTGACAAGTACGATGACATGAAAGATGCCAACTCCGAGCTTTTCAAAAGAGCGCAGACCATCCTGCATTCGGACCCCGGTTACAAGCGTTATGCGGAGCTCAAGGAAAAGGGCATCGTGGACCTTACCTTAATTGACCCTAACTTGCCTGAGAAAGCAGCTGATCAGGCGTATGGTCAGTTGTCCAGAGAGGGTAAGGCCAAGCCCAAGTCCAAGACTCAGAAGAAAAAGACTGAGCTTGATGGCAATTCATTACCAGCTGAGCATGTGACACAGCTGAACAAATTACGTGATAAGGCTGTCGAATCCGGAGCTAGACAGGATTGGCAGACCTACATCAGGGAAAAGACTCGTCTGGAAAAACAAGGGGCTGGCCAGACTAGCTAGTGTACCGGAACCGTGCGATAGAGTACCCCTTGTTCTCTATCAAAAGCTCGGAGATGGGAGTTAAACCTTAACGGAGAATATCAATGAGTCCTGTCTTATTTACATACGACAACGGCAACAGACTCGAAGATGTCATGATGAGCGTCATCCAGATGTCGCCCACCGAGACACCCTTTGCGTCTGGTATTGGTAA
>FUIF01004093.1_pt1 | contig 16753 bp, 26 predicted proteins | sample 1003461 | NCBI WGS metagenome assembly FUIF01 (sample SAMEA80401918, study PRJEB19352) | marine metagenome | reverse complement strand
CAGGAGAACCTTGTGCGCTTGGTCAACGCCGTTGTCAAAGCCCTCGCAACTGAAGCTTGACGCGTGGCGCGCCACGCCTTAAGGTAAGCGAGCCTAAGCCGGAGACGGCACTGTTCCATGGCAATCACTTCCTTCGGAGTCCCACGCGACATCCAGCTCTTGCTGGACTCCCCCTTGCACGAGCTAAGCGATGAGGCTTTGCTCAAGCTCAAGCATTGGCACCTCAGCCGGGTTGCCGAGCTTCACGGCGAAATCACCCAACGGGAGGCTTGATCATGTCCGACTGGCATCACTACTCCCTCGGCTGCTACGAGGCCCGGCAAGCTTGGCAAGACCAGCAAGAACCTGAACCCGACGAGCCCAGCATCCTTTGCGAGGCGCGCAAGCCCAATTTCTTCCAACGGATCTTTGGCTTGCCTGGCTCACTGATTTGGGACGAGTGGGTTCAAAACGACGACCACTACCACTTGCTTGTTCGCGAAGCCCGTGACGCCGGCTTGACCCTTTCGTTTCAGGAGTTTGACTGATGGCAACTCTTAACGGTGGCAGCATCCAGGGCGGGTTTGGTGGAGTGCATCAAACCAAACGAAATCCAGCCGCGCCTTCCGGCGCCGTTCAATCGAACATCACAACTCGACAGCTGAGGCGCATGAAAGCCAGGTTGGACAAGCAAAAGCAACAAACATCTTCTCCGAAAGGCTTTGGCTAGCTGTCCGTCGGGGAGCCTGATGCCTGAGCTGTCCCCCGCTCAGGCTGAAAGCCATACAACACCCTGGGTGCAGCAGGGGAAAGCAGGGCACGACTGAGCAGCGTGATCCATCCCCCGACACACTTTTCTCAACATGGAAATCATTCGTTCTCAAGATCACGACCTTCGCGAACTTCAGCGTCAAAATGAACTTGCCGTCTTCATCCGGTATGAGAATGCGCTCCGAGCTGCCTATACCCAATCCCAAAATCCGAACCCTGGAAGACGGCTGTGTAAGAATCCAGGTGGGCGAATATGTCGGGACCGTATCTTCGATGCATTTAGTTGATGTCAAAATCAATCAGCTAATGTCAGCGTGGAAGTCAAGACATCAAGCTGGTGGCATCAATCAACGATCTGAAATCTGATCACAAGAATGCACGCCGTCGCACAGATCGTTCCTCAGACTTAATCAAAGAATCGCTGCAGCGTTACGGCGCTGCGCGCTCCATCGTTATCGACGAGGAGAACCGCATTCTTGCCGGCAACGGCACCATCGATGGGGCCAAAGCGCCGGCATTCGCCGGGTTCGCATTATTGAGTCAGAAGGCGACGAGGTTATCGCCGTCCGCCGCTCCGGCCTCTCAGAAGAGCAAAAGGTCGGCCTTGCCCTTGCCGACAACCGCACCGCTGATCTCAGCGAGTGGGACCAAGAGATGCTGCATCGCCTGTCTGAAGAGCACGAGCTTGACCCGTGGTTCAACCAAGACGACCTTGATGAGCTGTTGAACGTCGTTGAGGTTGACCCTGTTGAAGGCAACACGGATCCAGACGCGGTTCCCGACGCGCCAGAGGAGCCGATTACCAAACCAGGAGACCTTTGGGTCCTTGGCAACCACCGTTTGCTCTGCGGCGACTCAACCAACCCGCAGCACCTCCAACGCTTAATGGACGGCCAGCTCGCCGACCTGTGGCTCACTGATCCGCCATACAACGTCGACTACGAAGGCGGCACCGGCCTCAAAATTCAAAACGACAACATGGCCGACGGCGAGTTCCGTCAGTTCCTTTGCGACGTTTACTCCACGGCCAATCAAGTCCTCAGGCCCGGCGCAGCGTTTTACATCTGGCACGCTGACTTCGAGGGCTACAACTTCCGAGGCGCTGCTCAAGACAACGGTTGGAAGGTTCGGCAATGCTTGATCTGGCTTAAGTCATCTCTGGTCATGGGCCGGCAGGATTACCAGTGGAAGCACGAGCCTCCTTTACGGCTGGACCGACGGTGCGGCTCACACTTGGAATTCAGACCGCAAGCAGACCACCATCCTTGAATTCGATAAGCCAAGGAAAAACGGGCAGCACCCAACGATGAAGCCGGTCGACCTCTTCCAGTATCAAATCGACAACTCAACCAAGCCAAATCAGCTTGTCTTGGACTCTTTTGGTGGCTCGGGCACCACAATCATTGCGTGCGAGCGGATTCGGCGTCACGCTCGACTCATGGAACTTGACCCCGCTTACTGCGACGTCATCGTCCAGCGTTGGTCAGAATTCACTGGTAAGGACGCTGTGCTGGCTCCTCGGGAGGATTGATGGGGAAAAAGTCAACCAAAATTGAAATGGACATGCGGATCAACCGCGTTGCACGCCTTTTGGCAAACGGCGCAGTGCGATCCGAAATCCTGCAGTACGCAGCAAAGGAGTGGGAGGCGTCCGAGCGCACCGCTGACACGTACATCGCCCGTGCGCGGGACATCTTGCGCGCTGACTGGGAAACGGACCGCCTGACTTTTACAGCAGAGATCTTGGCCCAGCTCGCAACGCTCCAAAAGGAAGCCCGCAAGACCAATAACCTCAATGCCGCACTGGGCTGCATCAAGACCGCCGCGCAGATTGCCCAGGTTCTTCAGTGAGCATCCTTAGCCACATTCCAACTGGCTCGGTGTTGCATCGCATCGGTGAAGGCAACTCCGAACTTGACGTCGCCAAGCTGCTCAATCGGATCCGGGAGGATTTGCATCCAGGTCAGCGTGCCTTTGTTGATGACGACAAGACTGAGATCCTTGGCATTTCTGCCGGCTACGGCGCAGGCAAGACGAGGGCTTTAGCCGCGAAGAGTGTGTTCATGGCAGCCGCCAATCAAGGCTTTACCGGATGCGTCATGGAGCCCACTGGGCCTCTGATTCGTGATATTTGGCAGGCAGATTTTGAGGGCTTCCTTGAGCAGTACGAGATTCCTTACACCTTTCGTGCATCACCCTTGCCGGAATATCTGCTGCACTTCCCAGGCGGAGACAGCAAATTGCTGTGCCGTTCCTTCGAGAACTACTCCCGCATCATCGGCCTCAACTTGGCGTACATCCTGTGCGATGAGATTGATACGGTGAACCCTGCCATTTGCACGCGCGCGTTCCCCAAGATCCTCGGCCGCCTCAGGGCCGGCAACGTGCGCCAGTTCAGCGCCGCATCAACGCCTGAGGGCTTCCGTTGGATGTGGAACACGTTCGGCACCGAAGAGGCGCAGCAGCGCGAAGACCGCAAGCTCATTAGGATGCGCTCAGCAGATAACCCTTATCTGCCCCAAGACTTCATCGAGAGACTGCAAGCCAACTACGATCCAAGCCTGTTGCAGGCTTACTTAGAAGGCCAATTTTGCAATCTCACAACTGGTCAGGTTTATGACCGGTTTAGCCGCGAAAAACATGTCACAAATTCGATTCCTGACGTCAGCATGGAACCACTCCGCGTGGGTGTTGACTTCAATATCGGCAACATGTCTGCGGTAATTGGTGTCCGTCTTGGAGAAAACCTTCTCCTGATTGACGAGATCAGCGGTGCGCATGACACCGACGCGATGGCCCAAGAGATACGACTCCGCGCTAACGGACGCCAGGTTTACGTCTACCCTGACGCATCAGGCGGTAACAGAAGCACGAATGCCTCGCGGACTGACATCCAGATCTTGGAGTCCTACGGGTTCAGCAATCAATCTCCAAAGGCCAATCCTCCCATCCGTGATCGGGTGGCTTCTGTTCAGGCTTTGCTGGAAAACGGCAAGGGCGAAGTGAGGCTGCAGGTTGCCGCGAACTGCAAGCGCACTATTGAGTGCCTAGAGCTGCAAAGTTATAGCGAGGCCGGAGATCCAGACAAAGACGCGGGCTACGATCACATGAATGACGCCCTTGGATACCTTGTTTATCGAGACTTCTCCATGCTGCATGCACGAGCTGGCAGAAGCACGGGCATCAGGCTTTACTAAACTGACGAAGTCGGGCGGTCGTAACTGTGTACACAGCCTTTTCTGGTGGGCGTCAACGCATCGGCAATGTCACGGCCGTTAACGACCCGAACACTGCGTGGATGAACATGGAACCCCACTGGGGTTTGATTGAACATTTGTTGGGCGGAACGTACAAAATTCGTAAGGGACATCGCAAGTTTTTACCTCAAGAACCACGAGAACTTGATGAGGCTTACGACAACAGGCTGCAGCGATCTGTTTTATCTCCTTATTACGTTCGCCTAGAAAGAATGTTGGCGGGCATGCTCACTCGCAAGCCTGTTCGTCTTGATGACGTCTCGGATCAAATTCGGGAACAACTCTTTGACGTGGATCTGCAGGGCAACGACCTTCAGACATGGTTGTTCGCAACTGCAAGGGTTTGTATTAGGTATGGGCACGTTGGCGTCCTTGTTGATGCCCCTGCTGCCGGTCAGAGCGGGCGTCCCTACTACGTGACCTACACACCAAGGGACATCTTGGGCTGGCGGACAGAGCTGTCAGACGGAGAGCAAAAGCTGATCCAGCTACGGCTGCAAGAAAAGATTCTTGTGCCCGATGGTCTTTACGGAGAAAAGGAGGTCACGCAGGTGCGTGTGCTGACCCCTGGCGCTTTTGAGATTCACCAAAAGGACGCAAAGGGCGACTTTCGCGTTGTTGAAGAGGGCCGCACCAGCCTCAGCGAGATCCCGTTCAGCGTGGCTTACTCCAACCGGATGGGTGTACTTGAATCAATTCCGCCTTTGGCTGACATTGCTGAGCTGAACCTGCAGCATTATCAAACCCAAAGCGATCTGAGCAATCAGCTTCATATCAGCGCGGTCCCAATGTTGGCGCTGTTTGGTTTCCCTGCTTCTGCTGAGGAAATCAGTGCTGGCCCAGGAGAGGCCTTGGCCCTGCCTGAGGGAAGCGATGCGAGGTATATCGAGCCTGCTGGCAACAGCTACGACGCGCAGTTCCGTCGGCTGGATCAGATTGCGTCTCAAATAAACGAATTGGGACTAGCTGCAGTTCTTGGCGCAAAGCTCGTAGGGGAGACCGCCGAGGCCAAGCGGATCGATCGCAGCCAAGGCGATAGCACCATGATGGTGGTGGCCCAGCAGATGCAAGATCTGATTGACAACTGCCTGCGTTTTCATGCCGAGTACATGGGCGAAGCAAATGCCGGCAGCAGCCTGGTCAACCGCGACTTCATGGGCACCAGGCTTGAGCCTCAAGAAATTCAAGCCCTACTGCAGCTTTACACCGCCGGCACCATCACCCAAGAAACTTTGCTGCTTCAGCTTGAGGCCGGCGAAGTTTTGGGCGATGACTTTGACGTTGAGAATGAGTTGGAGGCGACTCAAGCCGGTGGGTTGATTGAAATGCAGCAGCCGAAGCCCGAGCCTGTGCTTGAAACAGAGGGCACAATGCCAGAAGCGGAAGGCGAGTTGATGAGCTGGCTGGATAACCTGCGGAAGCCTGAGCGACCAAGAAAGCAGGTGTTGTTCTTTGCGAAAGAAGAGCTTGCCAATGAATACTTTGCTGTGATCCGTCTTACCTGGTTTCAGCAAGGCAGGGTTGAATCAGTACGTGAATCGCATATTCATCTATACGATCTAGACGCAAGGGCGGAATTCCACAGCACGGTCAAGGCTGCTTTAAGGGCTGGAGCTGATGTGTCGGCCTTGTCGATCGCCACAGCTGAAGAACTTGGAATTGAGCCGTCATGAGCACGCCATCGGAGCTTTACCGTAATGCGATCGATCTCAATCGATACAGCAATAGTGTTTCCAAGCGGATTATTCGCTCATACAATGATCTGCTTGTGGATACTTGCCAACGTCTTGCTGGGCTCGATACTGCTACGGCTCCTGTTAAAGCTCAAAGGCTTACGGCGATCCTTGGGCAACTGAAAACAGGCTTAACGCAATGGGCAGGCGACAGTACCGCATTGTCGATTGGAGAACTTGAGGAGCTTGCGGGCGTGCAGGCTGGTTTCGTCGAGGAACAGTTAAAAAATGCTTTGCCAGAGTCAGCTCGAGATTTAGTTAAGTCGGTCGAGATTAGCCCTAGGTTCGCGGAAGCTGCTGCAAGTTTTGATCCGACAGAGCGCGGAATTATCTCTCTTAGTGATGATTTACAAGCGGCCGTTAGCGGCGCAAGTGAAACCGTACGCGTGACGTTTGCGGATGGCGCGTCAATGACTCTGCCAAACGGCCAGGTTTTGAAAAAGTCTTTTGAGAACATGGCCGAGCGTGAAGCTGCGGCATTTGGGCAGGCTGTGCGCAATGGGTTTTTAACAGGTGAATCAACCGAATCAATTACACGTCGTTTGATTGGCAGGCTGCAGCAGGGGGATTCTGGTTCGATTTCGCAGCTATTGCGCGCAGGGGGCGCAGCAACAACAAAGGCAAACAACCAGATCCGAACCGTCGTCAGAACCAGCATTAACCAGGTTGCTAATGCTGCAAGCATGAAAGCCTACGAGGCAAATCAAGACATCACAAAGAAGTATCGATATACCTCAACACTTGATAGCCGCACTTCTCCTATTTGCAGAGCGCTAGATGGAACGGAGCATTTTTACGGTAAAGGGCCAATTCCTCCGCAGCATTTCAACTGCCGGTCTACAACCGTGCCGATCATCGATTACGAGAACCTTGGATTTGACCCACCGCCGCCGAGCAAGATTGGGCGGCCTAACAGCGACAAAAACATTCCCGACGGCGAAACATACGGGGCATGGCTGAAGCGGCAACCGAAAGTCGTGCAAGAGGAGGTTTTAGGAAACAAAGGGCAGGTCGGATATTTCACGGCCCTTTCGAAAAAATACGGCCCTGACGGGGCAATCCGCAGGTTTGTCCGCGAGGACGGAAGCGAGAAACAATCGACGATCTGAAAAAGGCATATGGGCCAGTTTCCAAGATCAAGGCAAAGCCCAAGCCCAAGGCCAAACCCAAGCCTGTTGTGGCTCCAAAGGCAGCTCTCAAGACCTACACGGGAAGAAATTTTGATTCCGTCCGTGCTCAGCAATTCAACGCCGCACAGAAAAAGGGCAAAAAGCTATCTAGTTACCAAGAGGCGCAAATCAGAAAAATTGGCATCAATGACAAGCATCTCAAGCAAGCGAATGAAATTGAAGCTTTCTTGAAGGCAGCGCCCAAGTACGAGGGCACGGTGCAGCGCGGCATGAACATGCCGAAAAAAGACTTGGACGACATGCTCGCCAACTACAAAGCAGGCGGCGAAAGCTTTGCAATGGAAAGCTGGACCAGCGGCAAAGTGCTAAACGATTTCACCGTTGGCGCTGACCAGCACGTCATCTTGCGGGCCAAGAACAAGCGTGGTGTGGACATCGCTCAGTATTCAGAGTTTGGAAATGAGAAGGAAGTGCTGATGCCAACTGGGTCACGGTATAGTCTTAAGGGCGTACAAAAAGAAGAGATCAGCCCAGGCCTCACCAAAAAAGGCATTTTCCGCTGGATTGTCGACTTGGAGCAGGAATGAAAAAACCGGACATTAAGCGATTCAGCGCACCGCCTGCAGTAGCGCAGGCCAGCACCAAGGATTATCCCAAGGGCATGAAGCCTGGCGATGATGGGTTCCTTGAGGCCTTGCTGGCTGATACTGAGGTCAAGTTTGTAGACAAGGCCAAGAAAGCTTAGATTGGTTAAGTCCTCGCAGGGTTCTCATGACTCTTCCTGCTAAGTACCAGTTCAAGTCGCAGGGCGGTGAAGTCAAGCCCAAGGCGACGGCCAAGAAAAAGTCCGCTAAAAAGGAAGCACCTGCGGAGGCTGAGTGATGCCTGGACACTACGGCATGGGCAAGCCCAAGAAAAAGAAGAAGAAGGGGAGCAAGAAAAAATGAAAAAGGGATCCCGCGTCGCTTGGTCCTATGGAGGGGCTAGGACCACTGGAGTGGTTCAAAGCGTTGCCAAATCTAATCGCGTGTCGATCAAGACCCGCAGTGGTGGCACTGTCACCAGGGTCGGCTCTGCTGATGATCCGATTGTAAGGATCAAGTCAGACGTCACTGGCAACATCGTTTTGAGGAGGCGCTCAGAGTTGAGTCCTGCCAAAAAGGCCAAGAAAAAGTGACGATAGAAAAGGGCGGGCACAAATTTGAGGGCTCAATAAGCCCATCAAAACGCCCAGGCACCCTAAATACGCAGCGGCAGTCGTCACTAAGGTTGACGGCAAAGAGAAGCTGCTGCGGTTTGGGTTGCAAGGTGCCAAGCGTTTTCCTAAGCGCGAGGGTGAAAGCAAGGCGGCAGCAGAGGCGCGTAGCAACTGGAAGAAGCGCCATGCGCACAACATTCGCCGTGGCCCAAGTTCAAAGGCTTACTGGGCGAATAAATTTCTTTGGTAGTAGATTTGACGAGCAATTAACCTTACGGGTTATTCATGTCTGAAGAGCAGAATCAGGAGATTACGTCTCCCGCAGCTCCAAACAATCCTGAGCTGGATGCACTCAAGAACAGCATCCAAGCGTTGGAGAAAAAGAATTACGAGCTGATTGGCAAGCTCAAAGAAGCCAAAACAATCCCTGACGGCGTTGATGTTCAGGAGCTGCTTGAGTTCAAGCGGAACGTTGAGCAGAACAAACTTGAATCAGAAGGCAAGTACACCGAGGCGCGTCAGGCTCTTGAGCAGCAGTTCCGCGAGGCTTCTGAAGCCAAGGACAAGCGGATTGCTGAGCTTGAAGCACGAGTCCGCGAGCTTGAGCTGATTGCACCTGCGAACACAGCATTGGCTGATGTTGTGCATGATCCGAGCATCGTATTCAAGGCAGACCTGCTGAAGCCGGATCAGATCGAGCGCGAGGCTGATGGCACTGTTGTTGTCGTCAATGGCTATGAGCGCAAGCCGATTGGCGAATGGGCCAAGTCTTTGCCGAGTTATATGCAGAAAGCCCCTAAGCCCCAAGGCGGCGGCGCACCGGCCGGCCGCTCGATCTCAGGGGACATCCCAAGCGGAACAAAGAACCCGTTTGCAAAAGAATCCTTCAACCTCACTGAGCAATCACGCCTGTTTCGCACAGATCGCGACATGTACGAAAGGTTGAAAGCTGCAGCTAACCGTTAATATGCAAATTAAGCAAAGCTACGCCGCGCCAAACGGGTTACGCCCACACCGTAAACATTCTCTGATTGAAAGATGGCGACTCTCCGGAGTGACATCATCATCCCAGAGGTGTTCACGCCATATGTCATTGAACAGACCACTCAGCGTGATGCCTTCCTGGCCTCCGGTGTGGTTCAACCAATGGCTGAGCTGAACGCTGCTGAGGGTGGTGGAGATTTCATCCAGGTTCCGTACTACAAAGCGAACCTTTCTGGTGACTTTGAGCGTCTGACTGACAGCTCTTCACTGACCCCAGGCAAGATCACTGCTGACAAGCAGGTGGCCGCTGTACTCCATCGCGGGCGAGCGTTTGAGTCACGAGATCTCGCCGCTCTGGCCGCTGGTTCCGACCCGATGGCCGCAATTGGCTCCAAGATTGCTGACTACATCGCTAACCAGCGTCAGAAGGATCTGCTGTCCTGCTGCGCCGGTGTTTTCGGTGCCGTTGGTGATACCAGCTCTGCTGCTTTTGCTGGCCTTGCCGTTGATGGCGAGTCCGGTGACACTCCGACCCCGCTGAGCGTGCGTCAGATTGTTGAAGGCCAGTCACTGCTGGGTGACCAAGGGGACAAATTGGCTGCGATTTGCATCCACCCCAAGGTCTACTATGACTTGAAAGAGCGTCGTGCACTTGATTTCGTGTACGACAACAACGGTCAAGCCGACGCCAGTGCAACCCAAGGTTCTACCGCAGGTGCATTTGGTCAGGTCTCTGTGCCTACTTTTATGGGCATGCGAGTTATTGTTTCAGCTGATCTTCAGACCGCTGGCCACGGTTCTTCAACCGAGTACGTCAGCTACATGTTCACCCAAGGTGCTATCGGCTCCGGTGAACAGATGGGTCTGACAACAGAAACTGACCGTGACATCCTTGCTAAAAGTGATGCCATGGCAATCGATCTGCACTACGTGTATCACCCGATCGGTTCTAAGTTCTCCACCTCTGTTTCCAACCCCACTCGGGCACAACTGGAAACTGTTGGCAACTGGACCAAGGTGTACGAGACCAACAACATTGGCATCGTGCGGATTACCAACACCAGCAACCTTGACTGAGGGTAATCACCATGGCATCCATTTTTGAGGCAACAGCGGGCAAACTTATTGGCCCGACTACTGGTGGCACTGTTACTCAGGCCACCAACAAGACCACTGGCGTGACTCTGAACGCTGCTTCTGGTCAAATCACCATGAACGGCGCTGAGCTTGCTGGTGCTGCTGAAGCCACTTTTACGGTGACGAACAGCGAAATCAGCAGCACTGACGTTGTGGTGGTCAACCACAGCTCTGCCGGTACAGCCGGTTCCTATCTCGTTCAAGCCAACAGCATTGCTGACGGCTCGTTCGCGATCACTGTGGCCAACGTTGGCTCTACTGCCAGCGAAGCCATTGTGCTGAGCTTCGTGGCTCTCAAGGGCGCTAGCTCCTGATGGGTCTGTTCGCTTTTAAGCGAATGCGGGAACGTTGAGGCTGCTGCGAAAGCGGCGGCCTCTACCCCCAAACGCAAGACTTCTACTGTGACGCCCGATGGCAGTAACAATCGACGCAACAGCGGGCGGCGCAAACGCCAACAGCTATCTGACGCTAAGTGACGCTCAGGACATTGTTGATGGCATGGTCGAGGATGCAGACGTGACCGCATGGGCCTCTGCAACCACCGATCAAAAGAATCGAGCGCTCTACACAGCAACACAGCGCTTAGACCGCGAAAGATTTCTTGGCGCACGGGCAACAGATACGCAGGCACTGCAATGGCCGCGAACTGGCGTCAGAAAGCCCGACACGTATGTCAACACTTATTCGACCGGGTTTCCTTTTCGCATCTCGGATGATTACTTCACCGATGCGGAGATTCCGGATCAGGTCAAACGGGCTCAAGTTGTCCTTGCGGTTTACCTCAACAACAACAAAGACGGCATTGGCTTAAGCGGCCTTGAAGATTTCAAGAATGTTCAGCTAGGCAGCCTAAATGTCACTCCTGACAAGAATGGGGCCGTTGGTGCTGATCGTGTCCCGCCGCTGCTTGAACGCTATCTAACGGGGCTTAGAATTAGCGGGCCGGGCAACGTCTCTATCCGCAGGAGCTGATCATGTACAAGGACTACGGCGCTGGTGCCGAGGTGATCACCGACACTGCAGCCCACACTGGCCGCTTCTGCGCGATCTATTTCAAAGAAGCAACCACGATCAACGCGATCACGGCAGAGAACTACACGGGCAACAGCTTGGCCAGTGAAGCCTTCCCGGCCGATTCCTACATTTACGGAGTGTTCACCAGCATCCAGCTTTCAAGCGGTGCTTGCCTTGCGTATCGAGTCTGATGGCACTTGCTGACTCGCTGAAGAAAGTAGCCAGCAAAGTCATCACCAAGTTTGGCGGTGATGTAACGGTTCGGTTTGTCACTGCCGGGTCATACAACACGACTACGGGCGTCATTTCTCAAAGCAACTCAGACACGGACGTCAAAGGCGTGTTGGAAGATGTTCAGCTGCGTGAGGTTAACGAGCTGATTCAGGCTGGTGACAAACGGCTTACCGTCGCGGCTGATGACTTTGCGACAGCACCTGAGACGAAGGACGTGGTGTTGATCAACAGCGTTGTGCATCAGATTATTGCTGTGCAGACAACTGAGAACGACAACACGGCAATCACCCACGAGTTAATCCTGAGGGCTTAGAAATGGCACGTCGCCAGATTCGCTTGGATCAAATCGCTGACCATTTAGAAGGCGAAGTGAAAAAGCTTGTCCGTGTGACGACTCTTGAGTGGGAGGGAAGAGTAAAAGCTGCGACGCCTGTTTTTTCGCTAAGCAACTATTCCGCAGAAGAGCTTGCGTCGATTCCTATGTTTTTCCAAGTAGCGGGCAAAACCGTTCCTTTTGGCAAATCACTCCTTGAGCACGGGACAGGAGGTCGTCTTCGAGAGGCCTGGCAGAGTGACGTGCAGGGTTTTACCGGGCAAGTCACTAACAATATGGAATACGCAGAGCCTGTTTGTTACGGAAGCAATTTGCCGCCAGGCTGGGGCGGTAAATACAGGACCAGGCAGGGGACTGTTCCCGGCTTTCCAGACTTAATCGGCAAAGAGCTTCAGTCCTGGGCGCAAGGCCAGTACAAGAAAATTGTGAGGACAAGCTAGTGGCTGCTGTTGATCTCAACTCAATTAGGGCGACGATTGAAGGCAGGCTTGCGACTGAGCTTGCTGACAGTCCCGCAGTGCCAGTCGTGTTTCACAACATGGCGTATGAGCCGACACCGAATAGCTCGTGGGTGCAGTGCCTGACGAGCTTTGGCGCGAGTGAATATTTGGGGCAAGGTTTGACGACTAACTCCCAGAACCGCGTTGTCGGTCTAGTGGTCATCAACATTTTCAGCGGCAAAGGCGTTGGCCCTGGCGCGAACTATGTCATTGGTAAACGCATCCGGGATTTGTATAATCGAGTTATCGTGTCGGGGGTTTACTTCGACGCTCCAATTGGTCCAGAGGCGCTGGCATCACCGGCTCCCGAGGGCTACTTCCAAACCCAGGTCCGTGTGACCTTTGAATCAATCGAGGAACTCTGACCATGGCAACCATTAGAGGCGAAGAAGGCTCTGTTGAGTTTGCAAACACAGGCGGCGAGTCAGGCAACGCCACTGTCGTCGGCACTCGTAGCTGGTCGCTGTCGATCACTAAAGAAACACTGGACGTCAGCGTTCACGGTGACTCCTTTCGCAAATTTGTCGGAAGCATGATTAGTGGTTCTGGCACAGTTGAGCTTGTTTATGACAACGCGCAAGCCACCCAGGGCACTTTCCTCGAAGACGTAATCACCACTGGAGACACTGCGGACGCAACTTTTGAGCTGTTCACGACAGGGACACAGGACGACGCTGACAGCCTCACTTTTAAGGGAATCATCACTGACATGGAAATTACCTCTACTGTCGGTGAACTGGTAACTGTGAGCTGCAACTTCATCACCTCTGACACCATTGTTTCTAACCTGGAGCCTTGAGGCTATAGTTTGAGCGATTCGTTCAAACTATTGAATGTCCGGTAAAAATCGCACTGTGGATCTGTTGGTTGAGGCATTCGACCTCAACAACGCCGCAAGTTCGACTTGAAAAACGAGGCTGGCGAAATTGTCGTCAGCCTCTATTTCAAGCCCATCACAAGAGCTGATCGCAAAAAAGCACAAAGCCTGTCTGGCTCGGAAGAGGCGTTGGACGTGAGCACACAGATGCTGTGCCAGATGGCTGAGCTAGAGGATGGCTCAAAAGCTTTTGCTTCTGCTGACGCGCCTAAGTTGCAACGTCAACTGCCTGAAAGTGTGCTCAATGAGCTTGAGCTGTTCTTATTCGGTGTTGGCGAAGAGGCTGCGCTTGACGAAGCAAAAAACGACTGACGCAGGACAGCTGGCTCTACTTTGAGTTTTTTCTGGCCTGCGAACTTGGGATGACAGTGAGCAGGCTTCGCAATGAACTTACTGATGCGGAGCTTGTTCATTTCGCCGCTTACTATCAAGTCAAAGGTGAGCGCGAGCAGAGGGAGATGGATCGCGCGAAATTAAGACGGCGGTAGCATAGGAGTATTGCTGGGATAGGCCTGTGGCAGTTGACTCTTCAATCCGCCTAAGGGTCGATGGCAGCAGCGCCCTTAAAGAGCTGAATCGCGTCAATAAATCGACGAACGTTCTGCAGAGTTCTGTCGGAAAAGCGACTACAGGGCTCAAAGCTTTTAGCCAAAAGGCTGGAGCGGCAGGTGTAAGCGTAAAAGCACTGGGCGCAGCCGTCAAAGGCATTCTTGGCCCGTTGTCTTTAGTTGCTTCAGCAGCGGGAGCTGTTGTCGCAGGATTCAAAGGTTTCGTCGAGGCTGACAAAGCGCGAGCTGCTGTTAAAACTCTTGGCGTCAATGCAAAGGCGCTTGAAGCTCAGCTCGTCGGCGTTGTCGCAAGGACGGGCGGTCTCGCAAGCACTAATCAGCTGCTAGCCGCTTCTTACGACGTAGCATCTGCTGGTTTTAGTAAAGCGGCAGACATTACCAAGATCCTTGAGGCTTCGCTGCTTGGCGCTGTCGGCGGCATGACCGACATTGCCACAGTTTCCGACGCCGCTACAAGCGTCATGAATGCCTTTGGGTTGACGACAGATAGCGTCAGCAAGATTGTTGATGGTTTCGTTCAAACGCAAAACGACGGCAAAATTGTTGTTGGCCAATATGCAGGCCAGATCGGTCGTGTTGCTCCAATCGCTGCAGCGGCAGGGGTAAGCATTGATGAGCTGAATGCAGCCATCTCCACTGTGACTGCTCAAGGTGTGCCGGTTGAGAGCACTTTCGCAGGCATCAACCAAGTCATCGCATCGGTTGTAAAACCAACGGCTGAGGCGGGCTAAGGCGGCAAAACGGTTAGGTCTTGATTTCAGCAGTGCAGCGATCAAAACCAAGGGTTTCGGTGGATTCCTAGAAGACTTGATTGAAAAGACAGGCGGCAGTGAGGTCGAAATAACCAAGCTGATTAGCTCTACTGATGCGCTGAAAGCGTTGATGCCTTTGATCAATGATGATCTTGTTCGCTTCAATAAAAACTTAGACAACCAAAAGAACGCGACTGGTGCCGCTAAAGATGCCGCCGACATTATGGGCGACACGGTTTCGTCTCAAATCAGCCGGATTGTCAACAACATCACGACGCTTGTCAGAGCATTAGATCAAGTTCTCGGGCCTCTGATCAAAGGATTGCTGGATCTCATTAATCAGGTGCTTACTGCCGCGACAAAGGCAGTTGACAAGTTGACAGAGATGTTCCGAATGAATCGCGCGAGGACACAAGCGCGGCAAGAGTTAGGCGGCGTAATGGGTCGAGGCACGGTGAAAGCCGATCCAGACAAAGTCGAAGCTCTTGCACGGCAAAAGGTAGACGCTTCGAACGCTTCTTCTGCCCCTGCCGGAGGGACTAAAGACACGAGCGAGCCGCCGCCTGCAAATCAAATCGTGCCCACAGGAAACCTTGAAAGCAAGGTCAAGGAACGGGTCGATATGTCAGACAAGCTGCTGGAGCTGAACCAACGGCTCCGCGAAGAGCAGGAGTTGGGAAACGAAAGAGAGATCGCGACGCTCCAGTTAATGGTTGAAAAGCAAAAAATTTCCGAACAAGATTTATTAGCGAACGAAAGAACAAACAAGCTAGAAGAGGCGACCCATAAATTTAGGCAGAAGATATTTGCGATCGACCAAAAGGCCGCTGAGCTGGCAGAGCGCGAGCGCAAAAAGCGCGAGGAGGATGAGAAGACGAAGCGCGAAGCTGACCCTGGCTTCCAGATGAAAAAGCAACTGGAGGAGTTGCTCAAGCTTGAGAATCAGGTTGCAGCGGGTGCGACTGCTATTGGCAACGCATTCGCCAACTCGTTTGTCGATGTTGTTACAGGCAGCAAGAGCGCTAAGGAGGCGTTGGCCGACATGATGTCTGCCGTTGCTGAACATTTTCTTGATATGGCGAAGCAGATTATTGCGAAGCAGATCGCGATGATCCTTTACGGCACGATCATGAAGGCGCTTGGCTTTGGATTGCCCTCAATGGGATCTGGAGAGGCCAAAGTTGGGCAGATGGCTGATATGGGTCAAATTGGAATGGGTGGTGCAGGAACTGTCCAAAACAAAATGGGCCAAGGCTTTGGAACCTTGGGGCCGAATTTTGGAATTCGCCAGTATGCAGAAGGCGGTTATGTCACAAGCCCGACGAATGCACTTATTGGTGAAAGTGGTGAGCCGGAGTTTGTGATTCCACAGTCGAAAATGCGCACTGCAATGTCGCGCTACTCACGGGGTGCTCGTGGTGCTGCAGTAATCCCAGAAAGCGGTGAAGGCGGCACAAGCGGTGAAACTGGTGGAGCTGCAGTTGCTGCACCGATTGACGTTCGTTTTAGTGTTGAACGAATCAATGAAGTCGACTACGTTACCGCTGAGCAGTTCCAGGCTGGGATGCAACGTGCGGCCCAGCAAGGCGCCGCCGAAGGTGAACGTAGAGCGCTTGGCTCTATTCGCAACTCATCTGCTGTTCGTCGGAGGCTTGGGGTCTGATGGAATTTAATTACGGACACCTGCTTGAGGTTGGCCCCTCTGGGGAGCTGAATCGTTTTCGATTTCAAAATTTTTACATGCCCGCAAGCACAGGAAGAGGGGCAAGTATCCGCAAATCTTCTATAAGTCATTCAACTTATAATTCACGAGATGCGGCGCTAGTGTCTTTTGGTGAAACACCTTTACAGACAGCGCCAACCGGATTGTTTACGTTTCTGCCGTTTAACTTTGGCGGCGCTGTAGCTACGTTGCTAGGCGATAACCTTGACGCAACCTTGCAATTCGGAAACAGCAGAATTGCGCGCAATTTTGTCGTTGAAGCTTTAGATAATAATTATGTAGCCAGAGTGCGGACTGTTCTGTGGACTACGGCGGCATCTCCTCCATACGCTGCAGGAGTAGCAAGAGTTGAAAGGGAAATGTACGAGTATTTTGGCGCTTGCTCTGCAGGCGGCTGGGACGAAGCAAAACTGCAAGTTAAGTTAAATTCTGTACTTGACGCAGTACAGACCAACGTGCCAGGGCGTCGCCTGCGTCGTCAGCAGGTTGGCAACATTCCGTTTACAGCACAGGTCCGTGTGTAGCGATCTGATTGGGCGGAAGTACAGCTACGGCAAGGAT
>FUIF01011292.1_pt1 | contig 16759 bp, 13 predicted proteins | sample 1003461 | NCBI WGS metagenome assembly FUIF01 (sample SAMEA80401918, study PRJEB19352) | marine metagenome | reverse complement strand
TGAGAGTTTTGATCATTGGAAAGAGGATTAACGTTTTCCTTGGCCACGATACTTCTTCCGTCCATGGGACGGTTTTGAATGTGATCCATTCCCTTGTCTAGTCTTTTTCGGCTTGCTAGGAACGAAACTTTGTCCGCTAAGTGACTTCGGCATCAGATCCCGTCAGTTGAGTTCAGGGTCTGATATTTAAGAGCTAGCCCAGTGAACAAGCCATATTGAGGATGGCTGATCTGATCACGACCATCCAAGAAGTACAGCTCTTCAAGCCAAAGCGTTCTGGCCGCCATTGCCTGTACGTCTTCCGCGCCAGGCTTAGAGGCAATCATTGGATCAGGTCTCTGCATTGTCAGGATCAGGCGTCCACACGTTATAGCTGCTGCCTTCGATGTATTCCTGCAACGCTTGCACTCTGCCAAAATCCGCATGAGGCGACGTGTCGCCAACGCTTGCAGTGTCTTCAATCTTGACCACCATTGCAGCGCACTCAGTCCTGATGGTGGAACGCCAAGTGCTCCAAGGCGAATCGTTGTAAGCCGTCTTGGCTGCAGAGAAGCTGCTGTTTGCCTCTTGCAGCTTGGGCCACAGATAATCAGACGGTTGCAACAGGGTGTAAGCAGTCTGTTTGGTTTTGGCGATCCAAAGGGCCTTCAAATCGGTGTAAGTCTTGGGAATCAGGTTGCCGTCAGAGTCATAACCCCAATACCACTTTTGATTCCAAGTAGGACTGTCATTGACCCAAGTAATGCCAAGCTCAGCACGCTGCTGCTGAGTGCTTAGGCGAAGCCAGTTGCCAGGATACTGAATATCGTTGTGCTCAAAAGGAACACCGAATTGCAGTGTCTTGTCGCCAAGTTGGTAGGGCATGGGTTTGGGGCGATAAAACGATGTTACCGCGCACGGGCGGTTTTGAAGGGATGCTCAGCGAATGCGGCGTATATGTAAGTCCCGCCCGATGCGTTTCGACTGTTGTGACTAGTTCTAATCTTAAAACCGTTAGACAGTATGTCTATATAGTAATTAGCATTATTCCCAGACTCAGCATCAGGCTCAGCAGGGAAAAGGCTAGTATCAGCCGGGTTAATTGGATCACGCGCAGTGTCCATTAGTTGCCAAGTCTTGACGGCATCTGTCCTCTTTATAAGCAGCCACCTAGGACGCATTCCGGTATAAACAAACGGACCATCAGTTGAACCATTTCCGGTGTACGAGCCAAACGCGCTAAATCCTTCAACAGGTGCAAAGCAATAGGCAATTCCTTGGCTGTCACTATTCCACCAAGTTCCTGCGGTAAACACTGAATTTGTTGGCTCTGTTGCATTAAATCTATTGCTGCTGTCCGATGCGCTAGCAGCTGTTGATTCGAGCTGCAAGATATTTGTGCCTATTGCACTATGTTGCACGGGCCAAATTGAACTAGAATTTCTTATCTTCGTCAAAATTAGACCCGGTTTATCATTCAAACCATGGCCCACGGTTCCATTTCGTCCGGTCCAAGAAACGATAGAAATTCCAGCAGACGCATTGGCGCGGACACTAGAAGTGATGCTGCCGTCAGTGTTGCTAGATGCGGCTGACGTTCCAGCGTCCCAAGTCCAAGCAACGTAAGTGCTGCTGCCATCATTAACAACACCGCTAGTTCCAAGCGAAAAACCATCACTTAAGAAAGCATTTAAATATTGAGCCTCAGTGCCTTCACCCTGGGTGTCGTTAGGAACAAGATTTTTAGTGGCTCCACGCACTGTATCCATCAAAGAATGGTTGCCAGATTGCCGCTTTTTAATCCACACCAGATCTGGACTAAAACCTAATCCAGTAATGTCTCTTTGCGTATCATTCCCGCTGTAAAGCGTAGTGTCAAACGCCGTCGAACCATCGGGAATCGAGGCGTAAGCAGACTCACTTAAATTTTCAGTACACAAGCTGACATAACCTGTTGGCGGCGTGTACGCAAATGGGCGTTGGCCAAAGTTGATAGTGCCAGACCTCGACGAACCATTCAAGCTGACAACTGGGATTTGAGGCATCACCAGTCCAGTATGAGAAGCCGCTCCACTGTTTAAAGCAGTTCCGTTTTTATAGACGTACATACTGCCATTGTCGGCATCAAAAGCTATACCAATAACGTCACCTGCTCCTGATGCACCTGTATTACTCCAGGAACCATTAGCACCAGTTCCGTTGACGAAACCTAATTCAGTTCCATAGCCCGAACCAGGAGGGTCGCCAGCACCTAAGTTGCCGCTTAGCTGCATATCCGGCGGACCAACACCAATTAAATGTTCATCACTTGCAGTGATTGTGTACTCCCAATAATACTTGCCGCTATACATTCCGATAGTGCCGACTGATCTTTGCCAACTACTTCCTCCAACGACATCTAAATTGCCATTGGACAATGTTTGTGAATTTTTTAACGGGCTGAGTGTGCAGTAATTTCCACCATTGTTGCCAGAATCTGCCGTGTAATTCGTCGGCGTGTCCAGCAGGCTGTCTTGGCCTGGGCCAGATGCACTTGTTAGCTTTTCTATGTAATACAGAGACAGCCATTGATTGCTGGAGTCAGTTCTAATTTCAACTTTGTTAAGTGTCTGCACGTTAATGTCAATTTGTTTATTTGAGCCAACGCTTAATGAGCTTGTGTAATCAACATCATTAACTTTAAGGCCAAATCCGCTTAAACTGCTATCCAGTTGGTAATGAATTCTAAAGCTGTCTGCAGTTATTGCAGGGCTGGGCGAGTAAACAATAGTTGAATTGCCTGAAGCAGCCATCGTGTTGGTTTTGTCAGAATCAAACAGGTGTGCTAAAGCATGACTATTGTTAAACGCAGTGCCGCTCAAGTGAGATGTGTTGCCTTGCAAAAAAGTAGCTGTAAATTCTTGAGCCGTCAAATTATGCACGTTCCAAGTATTGCTGTTACCGCTGCTATCCGTTCCAAGCGCAGAGTTGCTGCTGTTGTCCGCAAACTTTAGGTGAAAACCGTTTGTGCCATATCCACTTGAGTTGTCATAGCTGTCAACAAGAATTTCACCATCAACCTCCAGTGCGTGAAATATGCCTTCATTGCCACTAGAATCTTTTCCGATAACAACACTGGTAAGGGTTTTGCCAGCAGCACCGCTTACTTCATACCAAGTTGTTGTCGTGCTAATCGTAATAGTGCTCGTGGTTGAATCACTAAAATTAAAATTTAGGGTGCCGCCAGAGGTTTCTCGTCTGCCATAAATACGCAGACTTGTCCCAATATCTATGCCGGATGAAGGCGTCCATGTGGCCGTTGTGTCGTTATTTGGAAGGGTTTTTGTTGTAAGACTTCCGTCAAACGAATTTGTGCCAGGGAACGATGAATTGATGTTTGTTGAGTCCCACCCATCGCTCCAATCAGTCCCGTCATTAATACTTGAGACACTTACCTCTTTCGGCTGCCAAACATTGTTGTCGTCGTACTCACCGAAGTCCGTCGGAGCAAGCGCTTGACCGTCAACAAAATGAATTTCAGCTAAATATCCGTTTAAATAAACGTCGAAATCAGATTGGCTGCCAATCGTGTGGACGGCTGCGCTGTTAATGTCAACATTTACGTCTTGATTTGGATATGTGCCACTAAGGCTCGCAAGAGTCCCATTTACATATATTTTCACCCTATTTGCGGCTGTAGATTGCGTTGTATCTACAGCAAGAACGATGTGATACCACGCTGAAGGGTCACGGAAAACAGCATCAGTGTTTACGTTACCCTGCGGATGATAAAAATATAAATCATCACCACTGTCAAAGCGATAGTAAGTTGAACCTGCATGAAACAAGCTGTGCTTGGTTCCCGTTTGTGCTCTTTTTACCCAGCAGGAATATGTAAATGTTTTCCTATTGCTGGCACTAAAGGTACGTGTAAGTTTTGAGGAGTCACCGCTGTTAAACCGCAAGCTGCGGTCAATTTGGAACGCCGCAGCATCAGCAGCAGCCGCTGTAGTAAGAAACAGCGGACTTGCAGCTCCAGGAATACTCATGACCGCTTCGTATCCAGCAATGCCGTCATAGTAATCCGGCTAGAGCTTTCCACATAGTACGCAAGAACTGAAACTGCATTAGCCGTAGCAGTGACCGTCGGCACCGTACCGCCAGCGAATTTATAGGCTGTGTTGTAACCCAATGTGCGGTTTCCTGTGCCGTCCTGCGTGACCACAATCACGCCAGATTGACCAGCAGTCGCATTGCTTGGAGCGCTAAGCGTTGAGTCCTCTGCAAGCGTCAACGTGAAGTTGTTACCAAGACTTAGGTCCACTGCCACTGTCCCATCAGTCAGCGCAACAGGCGTTCCACGCTGTGCCTTTGTGTAGCTCTGAGCAACAGCAAGACCAGCAAGGGTCGTTGTTGCATCAGGCAGCGTGACCGTTACATCAGAAGTCGGGTTGCAGGTCAGCGTCAGCTCATTGGCGTCGGCAGACGTGCCCTCCATCACAATGTTGCTGTTAAACGTCGCAACACCCGCAAAAGTCGCAGTGCTGTCAAACGTTGCAACGCCTGTCACGTCAAGCGTGCCAGGGATGTCCACATTGCTTGTGAATTCAACGCCTGACCCGGCAGCGTCTGTTTGCAGCAGCTGACGCGCAGTACCGTTTGCAAGCTTGCTAACTGCGATCTCAGCAGTTGCGCTGATGTCTGCGTTCGCAATCGTTGCGTTCGCAATCATCGTGCTCGTAACCGTTCCAGTGTCGCCAGTGGTTACGACATTGCCCGTGACATCTGGGAACGTAATCGTGCGATCAGCAGTCGGGTTAGTAACTGTGATCGTGGTCTCGTTTGCATCATCTGCAGAACCTTCAAACGCCAGCACAGCGTTCTGTCCCAACAGCACCGTGCCAGTGAACGTCGGATTAGCAGAACCAATCTTTTCAGTGTCCAGCTCTTGCAGAGCTGACTGAACATTGCTTGCTGCAATGTTGCCAACAGGAACAACTGAAATGTTGGCTGCAGTCTGACCAGCGATAGCGTTGGAAACGTCGATCAACTCAAACGTTGAGCCCGTGCCCAAGCTGATGAGCATGTCAGGCGGAGCAAGCGCAACAGCTGGGGCATTGCCTGACCCTGTGCCACTGGTATCCACGACGACGTAATAATTAAGATTGGTCCCCGCAGGCTGTGGCAGGGCCGCTCCAGACGAAAAACCAGCTGCAGAACCTGCAGTTGTTACGCTACTTAGCTGGTTCGTGTTGGCGTTATACGTTCCGGCATTGATCAGATTGCCGCTGATAACCGTGATCGGCAGAAAACTTGATCCGGTGAACACATACAGGTCTTCATTCTTTTCGTCGAACGCAAACTGTCCCTTAAAATCTCCATCCGGAAAAGTGACAATGTTATCAGTGGCGCCCGCGCCAATGAATTTAGTTACACTTTCATCGGCAAGTTTCAATGCAGTAATTGCATCTGAAGCGATGCGGTCTGACGGAATCGTGCCGCTCGTAATTTTTGAAGCCGCTAAATCAGGAATGTCAGAAGCAGCAAGTGTCGCGCCTGTTGTGACATGGCCCTGAGCATCAATCGTCACCTTGGTAAAGGTGCCAGTTGTTGCGGTATTGCTGTGGTTCAGGTTGCCGCTGGAATCAACAGACAAACCCGTTCCAGGAATAACAGCACCCTTTGCAGAACTGGTTGCAGCCGGAAGATCGCTTGCTGTAATTGCACGGCCACCAGTAATCAGACCTTTGGCGTTGTAGGTGACGACGTGGTGCGTCGAGCTAGCCGTTACGTCGTTGTCAACCTCAATGGTGTTGGAGTCCATGCGGAGTCCTTCACCGTTGACGATCACGCCGCCTTTGGCGCTGCTGGTCGCGACAGGAATATCACTGCCATCAATCGCTCGATAAACAACTGCACCACCAGCACTCGTAGGACCAGCTAGGAATTGATTGGCTGCAGAAGTGTCATTAACGACTGCTGCAATCGTGACTGCACCGCTTGTGGTCGTAGCCGTGATGTCGATGACACCAACGGTGCTGCCAGAAACGCTGTTGATAGAAGCGCTTGCTTTTAAGTTGAGCCAAGCTGAGCCGTTCCAGCAATAAAGAGAGTTGTCGTCTGTATCAACAGCAAGCTGACCTGTAAAAGCACCAGAGCTAGGCAGCGTCGTGACTAGATCAACGGTGGATTCGTTAGCAAGCTTCGCAGCCGTAATGGCGTCGTCAGCAACCTTTGCTGTCGAGACCGCAGAATCAGCAATCTTCGCCGTAGCAATACCGCCATCAGCGAACAGGATCTTCGCGCCTGGGATCGTCGCATCACTAATGACCGTGACGCCATTTGCGATTAGGTCGCCAATAGTCAGCTTCTTAGTCTCACTGGCGCTGCTATCGACGACAGCGACCAGATCCCCAGTAGCTAAAGCGGAGCCAGCAAGCGCATTAAGCTCACTAATTTTTAAGTCAGCCATGGGCGGCTAGCTCCCTGTTAAGAGTCTTGCTGTAACAGCAGTTTAGCGCCGCTGTCTTGATCCAAGCGTATGTCACCAGAGTCCTCTTGCAATAGAGCGTCCCTTGGATCGACTGTGGCTCTTATCTGAATTTCACCAGTGGTTATAAAGTCGGCAGTGATCTGGACTAAAGTGTTTGGATTAAATTGAACTGCACAAGCAGTTAAAACTCCTGTCACCTGATACCAGATCTCATCATCAGCTGCATTCGTATGGTTTGCCGGGTTGTAGCTAGCGGTCTTCAAGTAAAACTTGGCAGCGAAAGAGCTACCAATCCTTGTACGCAGGGCCAGCTCCAGCAAATAATGCGGCAATTCTTTGATTGAATCACCCGTGTATTCCCACTCGCAAGACATTCTGCCTGATCCAGACATTACTGTGCTTATTTGACTGCGAAACTGATCAGAAAGCGTTGTTGTGTCTACGGTCTCACGAGTAGTATTTAGCTCATAACTTTGAACTCTTCCCAAAACCCTGTAAGAGGAGTTTGCAACAGTGACCTTGATCGGGATGGCACTTCCTGGCGAGGCAAGAGCAATCGCGTTCGCAGAATCATTGCCCATGGCGTGAGCGAAAGTGCTGAAAAGCCTGATGCCATCTAGCTCGTCAACATGAATAAATCTTTTAATACTATCGCTTGTATAACCGTTGACAAAGCTTAAGTTTGCGCCATTTGTGCTTGTGATTTCGATCTGGTCACCTGTAAGTAATTGACCATGCTCAAAATCAAAGCTAAATCGCTTTGCTGTTGCGTTGACATCTGCTGGGTCAATCGTAGAGGACAGCTCGCCTCCGTCGAATTGACGCTTCAGTTCAACCTCGCCAAAAGTGCCTAGATATACGCTCATGAGATCGTTACTGTTGACAAGACACCAGTGCCCTGGAAAGAGATTTCAGCCCTAACAATCTCGCCAGTTGATGCTCCAATTGAAGCGCTAGTTATGTAGGCGTTTAGCTTAATGTCGTTGTTATCCGTTCCATCAACCCAGCGAAATGTTAGATCAACTGTGTCGCTGCTGCTAACACCTTCGTTGCCGGTCTTGTAGAGCTTGTTTAGGAGGTTTGTGGTATTAAAGCTGCCATCATCTTCTTTGTAATACAGCAACGTGGCGCTGCCGCTATAGCCGACTACCCCAGGCACATAAACACGAACATGCTCGTTCAGCGTTGTCGTCTCAAGCGTTTCTAGGTTTGACGACAGCTGAAAACTAACGACCTTGGCAAGGGTCGTTCCACCGAGCTGCATTACGCCATCTCTGCCGGTGTAGACCTTTGCCATCAGATCACGCCAATCAGATTCACTGTAACAGTGCTAATCCCAGGTCGCACCTGGACAATCTGCGGTGGGCCTTCATATCTGTACTGAGCTTGGTTAGCAGAAGTAGAAGCAGTCGTTGTCGCAGCAGGCGTATTTGCCTGACCTCCCATCCCAGAGTGAACAGAGCAGTAGTAGTACAGCGTTGGCGCTCCAGTTGCTACTTGGATTCTCGTGTATGAACCAGCCTGCCCAGGCGTTCCAAAGGTCGTTACCCCAGTCGTGTACTCCGTTCCACTGTTATGAGTGCCGTCGCTAGTGGTTGAAAAACGCAATGGGTGGCCTGCGTTTGATGCGTTCTGCTGGCTAAACAAATAGATCGTGCCTTCAGTCAGCTCCAAAGTCTGTGCGTTTGAGCTGCCACCGTCAAAACGATACTTGTTGCCGCCATCAGCAACCACTGTGACCAGATAAGTCACAGTAGGAATTTCAATCTCTGCAGGCTTGAGCGCATCATCGTTTCCGTCCCAACCGCCTAACGCCTGCCCCGGCAAGTTGAACGTCTGGAACGTGCCTTGAACTTCGTCGTAGTGATCTAGAAAAAGCTCAGCGTTTGGATCGCCAATGTTGGCGTAAGACAAGCTGAGCTTGACGTCGGTTCGTTCGCTGCCATACAAGATGCGCGTTTCTGCACCGTTCTGAGCCTTGAAGGTTTTGACCGGATAGCTCCCAGGGTCATAACTACGGCTAGAAGGCTTGAGGATGGGATAAGCCATTAGGAAGGACGAACCGTGATGACTGTATTTTCGCCTGCAATCAGCTTTGCAAGCTTGCTAACGCCATCATCATCGCAAGGATGCTCCGTTGCAACGATGTCCACTGTGCCCTCTTCAGAGAATGTCAACTGCTCTACGACGTAAACGTTTTGAGAAAACCTGGGACTGACGAGGTTGAAAACAGTGCCATGGAATGTGGAGTCAGAGACAATCCTGTTGCTTACGGTCATGATGCCGGTCTCGACATCCTCGAAACCACTTTTGTAGTACGACACGTTGTGCTGGCCATCAGGCAGGTCAGTCACGCTAGTGACAACTCCTGAGCTGCTTACCGTGCCGTTATTGGCAGGCAAATAAGGGCTAGAAGATGTTGTCACCTTTATGTAAGACCCTGCTCTTAAGTTCAGGCCATGCACGGTTGTTGAGAAACTGATCGTATGCGTTACAAGATCACGGATGCCTAAAAAATACTTAGCGACTTGTATTGCGTGATTCTCTGAAGTGCAGAACTGAGTCAAATCAAACTGTTCTGTAGGTAAAAGATTGATGTCGTGTATTTCCAGCTGGCCAGGCAGCTTGACTTCGACCACCTTCTCTTGCGGGAACTTGTTCTTCACCTCATGCCGATAACGCATTACGGCCTTAAAAGGACGCCGCTCCTCGCTTCTTAAATACTCAACCTTAAAACTGTCCTCAAGGATATTGCCTGCTGTAAAAAATTGATCAATAGGGACAGGGCCAAGATTGATTTCACCGCTGTCAGGCATGTGAGGCACAGCCGGAAGCAGTGAAAACTTGCCATCCATGATCACAAAATTGCACAAGAAGTATGGCGCTGTGTCGGAAATAAACTGCCGAAGATTGCTGCGGTCCCCGATAACACCATTGAAAAACAGTTTTTGTTTCTCGATAAACCTAGAGGTTTCAACAAAGTCAGCTTGGTTCACCAACGTTGGATTGTTTTCATCCATCTTTAGAAGCGACCCCGCTCCACCCATTTCATTGGTCAGCAGGTAAAACACTAAGTCGGTAAACAGATTGCTGGGACCGTTTGCCTGCCCGTTTACGTTTGAACCGTCTTGATCGTAAACAGTCAAATCAGAATGCAATCGCTTGACATGCAATCCGCTGCCGAGCCAAACACGCATCTGATCAAGGCTCGTGAAATTTCGACTTGCCTTCAGAGACAAACCGGCAATAGTCATGTCGTTATAGCCAGGAACATCAGCGTTTGGAACAATTTCGTTCACATAAACGATTGAGTGCTCAGGCTCTGATTCATTTGACTTTTGAACCAATGATCTATAAAAACTAATGTCTGCATACTGACTTTGCGACTCAAAAAAGGTTTCGCCGGTCAGCTCTCCTTGCGGCTCAGTCTCACCAAGATCACCAATCATAAATCGAAAGCCTGTCTTCTCGTAAGCAGTGATATATGGGTTGTCTGAAGAAATCGTAACCGTGTCGTCGTACTCATCTCCTCTGCGCCAGTTGTCTGTTGTGTCTGAGTCCTGCACAACGCTGATCGGTTCTTGGGGGTGATTCCACCCTTTTGTCTCGCCACTAAAGTGATTGACCTGCTCTTTAACAGTTGCAGTCATCTGCACCTTAATTTTTTTTGTGCCGTCTGGATAATTGCGAATGATTGTTTTTGATTCTCCAATTTCTAAGTTGGCAGCGCTACCAAAAATTTCGTAGTAATACGCTTGCGTTCTGCCGATTGCAATCTCACGCCTGTCAACGTCAGTGACCTTGTAACGCTGGCCTGAAAAGTCATTGTTATGCCGCTTGGATGATTAGGCACAAATGGATTCGAGCCGTCAGTTGGATATGCAGACGATGAGCCTGAAGTCGCTCCAGACCCCCGCTTGAAGTCAACAATGTCACCGACTTGATAACCATCAGAGCTGCCCACAACTTCACAACTAATAAACGCCCAGGTAAAATTCACACCATTGCTGACGTGAGCGTAATGAGTATCTGACAACCTTGTTTTGCGCACTGTCCACTTTACGGCCATCCATCGCCGTCCATCACTACTTAAGACCTCTCTGGTTTGCTTTGTCTTCTCACCACCTTCGTTAATAGGATCATTGTCACAGCTGCCAAAAATTGTGTGGAAGAAAGCGCCGTTTTTGCCACCTTCAATTCTGTCGTCATTGCTGATGTTTACTTGTCTTTCGATCGCTTCTGCTGTGATGACGTCACCTTGCGTGTCTTGCGGCAAGACAATGCTACGCACAACGTTTTGAGGAATTGTCCTCCCACCAGGCTCAAGAGTTGTCTTAGGCTTTCTTACAAATTCCTTGTTAGTCTGTAGCTGCGATTTTTTAGTCCTCGTTCCAGCAACTACAATCCCGAACCTGCCAAGCCCTGGAACCTCTGCAGCTAAACGCAAAGGCTCTTGATCCTGATCCGACACAGCCGCAGACAGACGGATAATTTCTTCGTCAGGACCAAGCGACCTTAATTCAGAGCCAGGTATTGGCACGAACTTAAACTCAAGTTCTGTCGGCGGCAAGTCTTGTGGATGGACAAAACGCAGAAAGTTGTATTGATCAACAGGACGACTGCCTGTCACGGCAAAATAATGATTTATTTTTTGAAATTCAAAAGACTCTCCAGTCTCGCCTTTTCCGGCTTTGCGAACGAAAACCTGAAAGAAAGAGCTTCTGTGAATTGAACCCGTATAGGTGCCAGAACGTATTTGGGTTTCCTCCTTATCAAATTTTTTCAACTCGTCAGGAGTCGGAGTGGTGTTAAACGCGCAAAGGCCCTGCAGTCTTTGGAAGACTCGGCTTTTTATTCCAATTTCAGTAACAACTGCTGGACGGTTGTTTCTCACCAACCCCGTAGACACCCTCGTTAAAGGAAAAAATAGCAGATCCAACGCCAGGTTTCTTCGCTCCATCCGCGATGTAATGATCCTCAGGATCAATTACTAAATTTTTGCTGACGACTCCTATCGTTTTTGGCGCGACTCGTTTGTTTCTATGCACTTGAGAGTAATAAATTGATTATCTCCATCTTTGATTTCCGGGTCAAATCTTGTCAGCCTTCGTTTCTTAACCACCCAAAGCGTATTGCCAATAGCAAACTGCTCACCAACTTGCATAGCATCGTCAGCAGCGATCTGCTCTGCTTTGACTGATTGGTTAATGTCATCAACCGACTCTTTGCCTCCATTGTTGCTGCGCTCATACATTTCTTCTGGAATTTCATTTTTGCTCAACTTAAACAAAATTTCATCGTCCACCTGGACACTGGCAACAATCTTTTCTTCATCAGCAGCTGGCTCTATCTTCGTATTGCCACGGTTGATTTGCACAACTCCCATGCGTGGGCTGTATTGGCGACCCCTGCCCTCCATGTTTTGCTTGCGTACATCTCTCAGTTGATCTCTTTTGTTGGGGCCAACACTAGTGTCTTTGTCGCCAACAATTTTTATGCGGCGCAACGTCAGGTTGAAAGCCTGCTGTCTATCAGCTTTTCTTTCGTCGTCTTGAATGATTGAAACAGTTTCATAATTTACTCTGTAGCCAGTTCCGTTTGGGATTGCACCGTAAACACCAAACTGTGTGTTATTAGCTGGCGAGTATGCGTGGCAAAAATCTTCGTTTTGGTCAACTACATTGCTGGGGCAAAGAAAAACATCGTCATCAGTGGCAACATATTTAACCGGATCCCCTTTGTCAGGGCCGCCTGCAGTGCCTTCAATTAAATTGCCTGCCCTAATTCGTGAAATGCCAGAGATAGATGTGTTTCTTTTCCAATAGACCGCAAAAAAGTCTTCATGAAGAGCATCAAGCGCGTTATTGCCAAGAAAAATTCCTTCTAGTTCTGGCTTTTGGATGCCATCAGGTGCAGTGTCGTCTCTGAACCCCTGCTCTCCAACAACAAACATCAGCTTGGCTGATTGCTGCGTTCCATGGCTGAACATTCGCGACCAAACCAGTCTTGGCGTAACAAGCATTCCGCCAACTTTTTCAGAGCCGTTTACCTTATAAAGACCAAAAATAATTGGAATGGGTGCGCCGTAATCTGCAAGCTCGTTTAGCGTGTCAAAACCTCGGCTTTGCGTAAAACGATTGCCAGCATTGACACTTCCAAGATTAAGCTGCGACTGCTTTGATGCTTCTGGCGTCTTAGGCTTTGGCGTTAAGAGATAAGCAACACCCGTCAACACAAGGCCAATGGCCACCTGAATAAGAATTGCAGTTTCAATCGCTTGTATGTCAGGAACGTGATGATATTCAGCCGGACGCACCATGCCCTTGCGTCTTGCCTCAGCAGCAAACTTGCGATATTCGTCCTCAGTTATTCCAATAGTCTTGATTAACTCTTTCTCGAACGGAAGCAGTGGTAAGTCGTAAACAGACGGGCCGAAGACCACTGAACCTTCTGCGACATTCGATTGACGTACAAGATTCCCGTCTGCCATGTGACTGCGAATGCCCAAGATTGCTGCGGTAACAGCAGAATGTCCCCATCATACTGAGGCCGATCAACGCGGAAACCCCAGCGCATAAGGTCTCGGCAGATCTCCCACTTGCTGGCTCCGTACCAAGACTGCTTGAACGGTGGCGCGTCAACGTGCATCCGCTCCAATGCTTGATAACACATGTGGATGCAGTCGATATAGCCATCACTGCCGTCAGCGCCGAAGCGATACGGCTTTCCAATTAGATCACTGCAGTCGGACACTGTTACTAATCGGCAAGTTGCCCACCATGCGCTGCGTCAATGAACGCCTTGGTACGTCCGTTCCAACAGCGTCTAAGACCGAACTCAGCTCTAAGTTCAGCGAGACGTTATCCCACTGACCGCCAGTTACTTGGCCGGTGTAGGTGTGAACAGTGGTGTGCGTTGCTGTAAGCCCTGACTCAGGATCAGAGTCCTCGATGATCAGCACCTCGACTTCCATTAAATAGCTGCTCTTAATTGCTGCAACAGCCCATCGGCGAGTCAATTTATTGTTCGGGAAGACAAGAGACGCTTCCATGCCATCACCTGTGCGGTTAACGGTGACACCAGAAAACCCAAAGGGGACGAACTGATATTCGTCGCCGTTGTGCGTCAGCTGTTTGCCTATAAAAAAGTTTTGAAACCGGAAGTCAACGGTGTTCTTAGGCTTGATTCTTACAACGTGGCCAAAGGCAAACTGCGTCACATCCCGACCCTCTTACGAGTGCTGCCGCTCATTTGCAGGCGTCTGAGCGTTTGTTGCTCACCTTGTTTAGCACCTTGGCTAGCAGCTTGCCTCATGCCAGCTTGGAACTGATCAGCGGTCACATAGTCAACGCTGTTGATGCGTTCAACGTTGTAGCGCACGTCAATAGGTTGGGGAGCAGCTTCAAGGCCTTCAGCCGCCTGATCACCTGTAGGGCCAAAACCTGTTATACCACCAGCGTTATTGCGCATTGAATAACGGTTCATCGCATCAATAGCAGTGTTGCGGCCTGCAACTTCAACGCCAAGCTTGCCGTTACTGGCACGCTTCAAAGGCATAACAGCTTCCGGTCCAGCCTCGCCCATCAATCCCATGTCTCCACCAGACATTGGGAATACTGTTGGGCCGGCAACAATACCACCATTTGCATATTGCCTTAGGCGACCACTTTGAAGAACTCCACCTTTGGCGAGCTGAATATTGAAAACTGAAGCGACAACCTTCGCCATTGCTGCTTTAAGAATAATCTTGGCCAGATCTTTCAAGATCGAAGCTGCCATCTCCTTGAAATTTGCCTTGCCGGTGACGGCCATTTCGACCAAACCATCAGTGACGCTGCCAATCGCCCCAAGCGCAACATTTGCGATCTTGGGACCAATGTCGACCATGTCTTTAAGACCAGCCTTAAAAGTCTCTTGGAAGTTTTCAAAGTCACTTTTGGCTTTGTCCAAACCGCTTGTCGCTTTTTCTGGATCAATCTCTGCGGCTTCTTCTCTATCTTTACGGAACTTCTCAAGTGCAGCGATTTCATCTTTTGTCGCTTCTCCAGAAGCAACTTTAAGCTCAAGCAGCTTAATGTTTGCATCTAATATCTTTAAAGTCTCTTCTTTGATTTTTTCCATTCTTGCAATTTCTTTCGCTCTCTCAGGGTTGATGCCTTTCTGTATCAGCTCTTTGATTCGAGTGTCAGCCTTTACTTGTTCTTTGACTGCCTGAACAGCACTCTTCAAGGGCTTAAGTGCATTTTCTGAGATTTTCTTGACACGTTCTTGTAGCTTTTCTCTCTGCTCTTCTACTAAGAGATTCTTCGCTGATTGTGTTGCCTCGTCTATTGCCGCGTTGCTTCCTCCCTCTTTCAATTTTGTAATTTTTTCTTCTAGCTGAGTCCTTTGATTAGCTTGCTGTGCCAAGAATCGAGCAAGCCCAGACTCAGCCTGAGCAAGATTGAGCCTCTTTTGCATGCGACTCTCTTAGCTCTTGAGCCTGCTTAACCCTGCGAGCCAAAGACTTTTCTGCTTTGTCCGAGCCGCCACCCTCTCCAGTAGGAGAGCCATAATCAAAAAGGCTCAAATTGGCTGAATGAATAACGTTCTAAGGCGGCACCCTGAGTGGGATTGGTGTCAGTGATTTGAGTCTTTTTTCTTTCTTAGCTTGTCAATTTTCTCGTTAAGAACGTCGACTGCTTGTTGCTCTGCTTCATATCCACTTACCATGCTGTATTCAGAGTCATCCCCAGCCTTAGCCTTGGCAGCGACGAGCTTCCCAAGCGCTTCCTCACGCTCTTTTTCTAGCTTCTGTAGCTCTGCTCCTACCTGGGCTACGCTGCCTTCCCTTAGCAGGTCGTTAAATCTTTTTTGCTCTTTAGATGCGTTAAAAATAGCTCCAGCAAGTATTCCTGCTCCAACCGCAAGAGCGGTAAATGGATTGGCCAAAGCAATGGCGACCATTTCTTTTTTGATTAAAATTAAAACAGCTTTTATCCCTTTAAGGCTTATAACAATTGCAGTAATTTTTGCTACGGCAAAAACAGCAAAAGCGGCAGTCGCTGCAACGACAAGAGTGTCTAAGTTTTTGGCAAGAGTCAGGAACAGATTGGCTATCTTGGGAACATTGGTTACCAAGAATGGAGTTATTTCTTTGATGAAGACAGTGAAAGCGTCTTGGAACTGTGCTCCAATCGGAATTAATGCAGCTCCAACTTGGGCCTGCATGTCTTGAACAGCAACAGCTAAACGCGCCCCGGCTTCTGCGTTTGAATCTGCAATCTTCCTTGCAGTTTCAGTGTAAGTATCTCCCAGTTCAACAATAAAGTTCATCAACTCGTTCAAGCCAACAGTGCCTGCCTTCAAGTTCTTTTGAAGCTCAGGCAGCGTCATATCGTTCGCTTTGGCGAACAAGGTCACAGCACCAGGCAAGCGCTCACCAAGCTGTCCGGACAATTCTTCTGCAGAAACTTTTCCCTTACTGAACACCTGCACCATGGCCGTAATGGCGCCTCGCACGTCTTCTGTCGAGCCACCAGTGGCCTTGATTGCTGCTGTGACGTTTCTGAATGTAGTTTCTGCATCTCCAATTGGACCCCCGGCCCTCTAACGGCTGCAGTCAGCCTTGTAACTCCTCTGATCGAATCAAGCGCGGGGACGTTGAAGTTCTCTGTAACCTGGCTGGCCGTTTCAAGCGCAGAATTATAATTATCTGTGCCGCCAGAGACGCCCTCTAGGGCAATTTCAAGCTTTTCTATCTGAGACGCATAATCAGCAGCGCCCGCAGTTAATTCTCTAATGGCTTTTAGCTGAGCGCCAATCGCTGCACCAGCAAATGCACCCTCTACTCCGCCTAGCGCTGCGCCACCGACTGCGCCCAAACGCGCCTTTCAGGTCCACCAAAAATACCGCCTGAAATGACAGCACCAGCAATTTGAGTTGCCTGCCGAGCGCCACCTCTGCCTTGAGTCGTCTTACCACTCTTGCCCATCTGGGCATCAAGCTTGGCAATATCTTTGTTAACTGATTGAAGGCTCGACCACCAATTTTTGCTTCATCGCGAAGAGCTTTTAGTGCTGTGCTTTGAGCATTGATATTTGCAATACTTTTTACGCTTGCATTGCCCTGAGCGAGAATCTCTTTTCGCAGAGAAGCAATCCTTGGCTTTGCCCCAGAAGCTCCAAGCTCAAGCTGCTTGAGACTATTTTTTAGCTTCTCAATTACAGCCTGACTGCCCTTGTCCTGAAAATCGATCGCGATCTTAAGGGTTGGAATTGCCTTTGCCATCAGAGCGTTTCCTCAGTTCGGATAGGGCCGTTGCCTCCA
>FUIF01014750.1_pt1 | contig 16761 bp, 13 predicted proteins | sample 1003461 | NCBI WGS metagenome assembly FUIF01 (sample SAMEA80401918, study PRJEB19352) | marine metagenome | reverse complement strand
GAGACTACTGAAGGGTTTTCTCCGATCCAAGAAGTAACAGAAGCTGAAGTTAAACAAGTTGAAGCTGAAGTTAAAGAAGCTATAAGAGATGAAAAAATATTAGGTAAACCATTACCTGAAAACATTGAAAAGCTAGTTTCATTTATGGAAGAAACCGGTGGGACAATAGAAGATTATACTCGTTTAAATGCAGACTATTCTAGCATTGACGATAAAACTCTAATTAAAGAGTATTATAAAAAAATAAGCCTTATTTAGATTCTGAAGATCTTGATCTTTTATTAGAAGATTTTGACTACGATGAAGATATAGATGAGGAAAGAGATGTAAGAAAAAAGAAACTTGCATTTAAAGAAGAAGTTGCTAAAGCCAAAAGCTTTTTGGAAGAAACTAAGAGTAAATATTACGACGAGATCAAGTTGAGACCGGGCGTTACTCAGGAACAACAAAAGGCTATGGATTTTTTCAATAGATATAACAAGGAGCAAGAACAAGCTGAGCAACAGCATCAATTGTTTAAAGATAATACAAAAAAGCTTTTTAGCAATGATTTCAAAGGTTTTGATATCAGTGTTGGTGAAAAGAAATATAAGTATAATATTCAAAACAAAGATAAAGTTGCAGAGAGCCAGTCTAATATAACAAACCTCGTTGGGAAGTTCCTAGACGAAAATGGTAATGTTCAAGACGTTAATGGTTATCACAAAGCTATTTATGCTGCTGAAAACGTAGATAAAATCGCTGCTCATTTCTACGAGCAAGGAAAAGCAGATGCGGTAAAGGATGTTGTAAACAAATCAAAAAACCTAAGTGACACTAAAGCTAGGACTACTCAAGGTGATGTGTTTATTGGCGGACTTAAAGTTAAAGCTATTTCAGGCGCTGACTCTACAAAGCTAAAAATAAAAACAAGAAAATTTAACTAATAAAAACTTAAAATTATGAGTTTAACTCCTCAATTTGGTAGTTTATTGCCTTCTCCAACACAAGAAGTATTAAACAGTAACTACCTACAATTTAACTCAGGAGCTGCAGGTGCACAAAACACTGATACATTTGCACAACAGTATTTACCTGAAATTTACGAACAAGAAGTAGAGCGTTATGGAAACAGAACGTTATCTGGTTTCTTACGTATGGTTGGCGCTGAAATGCCAATGACATCTGATCAAGTAATTTGGTCTGAGCAAAATAGATTACATATTTCATATGATAGCTATGGTATCGGAGCTGATGCTGCTGGTGCTAACGTTATTACAACTGCGGCTGATCAAAATGTTGTTGTATCTGTTAATGATACAGTAGTATTTTTGAATCCAGTAAATGGTATTGAAGTAAAAGCTATTGTAACTGCTGTTGGTGCTTTAGGTGCTGGTGGTAACTTTACAGCCGCTGGTTTAAACGGTGCTGGTTTGGTAGCTAATGGATTTGTTGCTGGTGCAACAGGTGTTGGCGTTATTCCAACTCTTAAGGTATTCGTGTACGGATCTGCTTATCAAAAAGGAACTTCTATGGTAGCTGGTGGTACTGGGTTGACTCAACCTAGAACTTCTATAGAACCTGTTTTAACTCAATTTTCTAACTCACCAATCATTATTAGAGATCAATACACTGTATCTGGATCTGATATGGCTCAAATTGGATGGGTAGAAGTTGCAACTGAAGATGGTGCGTCTGGATACTTATGGTATTTAAAAGCTGAATCTGAAACTCGTTTACGTTTTGAAGATTACTTAGAAATGTCAATGGTAGAAAGTGAGTATAACCAAATCGCTGCTACAACAGCTACTTTACCAGGATCTGAAGGTTTATTCGCCGCTATCCAAACACGTGGTAACGTACAAGTAGGATTTACTGCTGCTTCTGGACTTAATGACTTTGATGCTATTTTGAAAAACTTAGACACTCAAGGCGCTATTGAAGAAAACATGTTATTCTTGAATAGACAAACAGCTCTTGATTTTGATGATATGCTAGCTGCAATCTCTGGTGGAAGTGCCGGTGGTACTGCTTTTGGTTTATTTGAAAACTCTGAGGAAATGGCATTAAATCTTGGATTTAGCGGTTTCCGTAGAGGATCTTATGATTTCTACAAAACTGACTGGAAATACTTAAACGATGCTTCAACTCGTGGTGCTATCGACGGAATTAGTTCTATCGAAGGTGTATTGATACCAGCTGGAACATCAACTGTTTATGACCAAGTTTTAGGAACTAACATCCGTAGACCTTTCTTACACGTACGATACAGAGCTTCACAAGCTGATGATCGTCGTATGAAGTCTTGGTTGACTGGTTCTGCTGGTGGTGCATTTACATCTACTTTAGATGCTATGGAAGTAAACTTCCTATCTGAAAGATGTTTAGTAACACAAGCTGCTAACAACTTTGTATTATTCAAAGGTATATAATTACCTTAAAACTAAACCCTATGGGGCTACACAGTGAGCGTAGCCCTAGGGTTTTTTATTAACTATTTAATTTTATTATATTATGGCTAAAAAAGCTAAAGCAGTAGAAACTGTTGAGGTTGCACCTCAGGAAGTGGTTACAAAAACACCACCAAAACCCGCAAAAGACGCGTGGGAAATTAAAGATAGAGTTTATTATTTAAAAGGAAATAAAAATCCTTTAACTCTTACAATACCAAGTAAGCATACTAGTAAACACGCATTATTATATTTTGATCCTAAAACAGGTAGACAGCAAGAGATTAGATACGCAACAAACCAAAGTTCACCACTTGTAGATGAGCAAAAAGGTGAGTGTACAATGGGTCATATAAGATTTAAAGATGGAACTTTAACTGTACCGAAAGAAAAACAAAATTTACAGAAATTGTTATCTTTATATCACCCTTTAAAAGGTAGAATATACGAAGAATATAGTGCTAAAGAAGAAGCTGTAGATCAGTTAGAAGTATTAGATATGCAAATAGATGCTTTAAATGCAGCTAGAAATATAGATATTGATCAAGCCGAAGCTATTTTAAGAGTTGAAATTGGGTCTAAAGTAAATACTATGAGCTCTAAAGAGATTAAAAGAGATTTACTTATATTTGCTAGAAGCAATCCGGCTCTGTTTATTAGTTTAGCTAATGATGATAATGTTCAGTTAAGAAATATAGCTATTAGAGCCACTGAAGCTGGTATTATCAACTTATCAAGCGATCAAAGAACATTTACTTGGGGATCAAATGGTAGAAAACTAATGAATGTACCTTTTGATGAAAATCCTTATTCAGCATTCGCTGCTTTCTTAAAAACAGACGAAGGCGTTGAAGTCTATAAATCTATAGATAAAAAACTATAAAAACAAGTGATACTAATATAGGCGGTTTCGGCCGCCTTTTTAGTATAAATAAAAAATTAATATGGTAAATGTAAATACGGTATATCAAACAGTCTTGCAAATATTAAATAAAGAGCAAAGAGGTTATATAACTCCAGCTGAGTTTAATAATTTAGCACAGCAAGTACAGTTGGAAATATTTGAATCATATTTCCCAGATGGCAACCAATTAAACCGTCAAAATCAAAACAATACGCAAAACGATACTCAGTATTTTAATATTTTTAAAAATCAAGAAGAAAAGATTACTCCATTTGTAAAAGATCTACCTCTAACTTATAATACAAATCAATTGGGTTGGTCTTATGATCCACCTCTAAATAACAATACAGGGCAAGCGGAATTTGAAATATATTGGACTGGTGAAATATTATCTTCTTATACTTTGTCTAATTCTCCAAGTTCTTCTTATGGCGCTAGCGCTTCTACTAGTGGTGGTAGCTATATAACTCAACTTGTTTCTAAGTCTGAGTACAATAAAATTACAAGATCTAAATTAACAAAACCTACTGAAAAATACCCTTTAGCTTACACAGACAGTGGCACATTACAGCCTGGTTATAATCCTTATTTTAAAATATCACCCTTACCAAACAATGTTGAAATAAATTGTATTGTAAGACCCTTGACTCCTAGATGGAGTTTTAGACCTGGACAACAAGGACAGTATATTTTTTCACCAGGATCATCTTCTAATTTTACTTTACATATTTCCGAACAAACAAATATTATAATTCGCGTATTAAAATATGCGGGTGTAATAATAAATGATCCTACTATAATAGATGTAGCGGCTCAAGAAGTTGCTCAAGTAGAAGCAAACGAAAAATCTTAATAAAACATGGCATTAGTTACTGAAACAAATCAACAGTATTATCAAGGCGCGCAGCCTTTTATAAGTACTGACTCAGCACTTTCTAATCAAACTTTTGTAACAACTTTTGATACAAATTTAGTATTTGGTTCTTTTGACCCTACAGAAACTAATTATGCTTTAAATAATTTTAAACTATATACTAGTACTACTGGTTTACCTGGAACTTTCACTGAATACACATCGGCATACACTGTTGAGAATAATACTATAAAAATAACAGGTGTTTTAGCGGCTAATACATATATAGTGGTTCAATTAAAAACTCTAAGCGGCGGAAACTATGGCGCTCAAGATGCTTTTGGTCAAACTGTAGAAAACAATTATGGTGGTTATGAGTATTTAACTCTTGGAGACATATGTGATAACTTTATGGTTGGATACGTAGGAGATGGTAAAATACTTCAATCAGCTAAAAAATCCGACGTTTTATTTTTGCTAAAAGATCTTTGCAAGAATTTAGTTACGATACTTTAAAAAGCATACACTCTCAAGAATTAACGATTCCAGCTAGTTTAAATATAGTACTACCTCAAGACTATGTAAACTACGTAAGCGTTTGTTATATTGATAGCTTAGGGGTTAAAATACCTATATATCCAGCTAATAATTTAACAACTAGTCCTTATGAAAATCCAATACAAGATACAGCTGGCATTCCAACTCAAGATAATTTTGGCTCAAATATAGAAGGAACTTCTATAACAGAAGAAAGATGGAAAAACGCAAATGATACTTTTTTAAATCAAACAATTTTCAATAATTTAGATGACTATGCTTATTGGGCTAATTATTATGGGTTTTATACTGATATATTCTATGGACAACAATATGGAATAGTACCTCAATATGCTCAGCGAAATGGCTGGTTTAACCCTAATTACAGAGAGGGTAAAATGTCTTTTTCAAGTAATTTAGTAAATAAATTAATTGTATTAGAATACATATCTGATGGTTTAGCTTATGACATGGACAGTAAAGTACCTAAGCTTGCAGAAGACGCTTTATATGCTTCTATAATGTACAATATAATATCTACAAGAGCTAATCAACCTGAGTATATAGTACAAAGATTTAAAAAAGACAGAAGTGCTAAACTTAGAAATGCTAAAATAAGATTATCTAACATTAAGCTTGATGAAATAGTGCAGGTAATGAGAGGTAAATCTAAATGGATAAAACACTAAAATTTAATGGCTAAAGTTCAAAATACTTTTTTAAAGTCCAAGATGAATAAAGACTTGGACGCTCGTTTATTGCCTGATGGTGAATACAGAGATGCTAGAAATGCTCAAATAAGTAAATCAGAAGGATCTAAAGTAGGTAATTTAGAAAATACACTTGGAAACGTTAGCGTAGCGGACTATAGCGTATTAACTGGCGATACAGATATAGTTTGTATTGGTAGTTTTGCAGATGAATTAAATAATACTGTTTATTTGTTTTTTACAGACTATAAAGATCAAAATCCAAATTTGCATGTATATTCGCCTACAGCTAAAAACTATATAATATCTACAAATATATTATCGAATATATCTACAGTACTAGTAAAAGGTGCTTTTCTTAATTTCTCCCAAACAAACTTAATAACTGGTATTAACATATTAGAAGATTTATTATTTTTTACAGATAATAGAAATCAACCAAGAGTTATAAATACTACGCTTGCTAATAGCAATCCGTCAGACACCAACCCAACATATTACACGACTGAAGATCAGATATCTGTAGCTAAATATAATCCATACGAAGCTATGGAACTTTGGCAACAAAGTACCACAACACCAGGTGCTACTCCACAGTATGAAAGCACAATGAAAGATGTTAGTACACTATTTTTGCCAAATGGAGGTACGGCACTTTCAACATCAGCCGTAACATCAGCCACTATACCAATAGATAATGTAGTAGGTGAAATTTATGAAAATGGTTCTGCTTATGGCGTCACAGGTGCCCCTGTGTCTTTGCAATCTAATTTAGCTGGAGGTGATTTTACTCTTACGTCTACTGGAGAAACTGTAACTTCATGTGCATCAACCGGACCTGGAACGTTTACTTTAACAATGTCTAATCCTATAACTGTTTTAGATAATCAAAAACTTGTTTTTAATCCTAACCCTTATTTTGATGCTAGATTCTCAGGTGATCCTGATTTTTTAGAAAGTAAATTCCCTAGATTTAGTTATAGATTTAAATTTACAGATAATGAATATTCTATATTTGCACCTTTTACGCAAATAGCTTTTATACCAAAGCAAGACGGTTATTTTATGTTTGTAGACCCTACAGTTGGCACTAGTACTGGTAGTCAAGCTAAAAATGATCAAGACGAAGCATATAGAAGTACCATTGTTTATTTTGTAGAAAACAAAGTAAATAAAATAGATTTAAAAATACCTCTTCCTTTCAATAACTATGACATGGAAGAGGCTTTAAAAATAAAAGAAATTGATATACTCTATAAAGAGTCAGATGGTATAGCTGTAAGAGTAGTAGAAACTATACCTATAGATCAAGTAACAAATCAATCAGGTGTTTGCTTGGTAAACGGAAATCAAGGACCTATTGCAATTGGAAATAATTTAGCCATAAAAAATATTCAAGGAGGTATAACAGTTGGTAGCGTTGTTTTTGGACCAGGAATAGATACCAACACTAGGGTTACAGAATTTTTACCTACAGATCCTAGTAATCCAGTTGCTGGTAATATAAAAGTAGATAAAATAGTAACATTAGTAGACGATAATGCACCACTTATTATAGGTGATATACAAAGATTTAATTATGAATATGAATCTACTAAGCCCACAAAAACTCTTCCTGAATCTAATTTAATTAGAGTTTTCGATAAAACACCGGTTAGAGCTCAGGCGCAAGAAGTTGCTGGCAACAGAGTTATTTATGGTAATTTTCAAAATAAAATAACTCCACCTAGTTTTTTAAACTATAACGTAGCTGCAACTCCAAAAGGAGATTTTGCACTTGCTGAAGCAACAATTGCATATGCAGGAGCCGCAGCGACTTATGCAGCAGGAGATCCAATAGCGGTTACACTTGTGAAATTTACACCACCCGCTGCTGATGGAGGTGGTTTATTTACAGGTTATATAGTAACGTGTAATGAATATGGATCTGTTATACCAACTAACACGCAAATAACAAGTACTACAAATAATACTTCTCTTGCTGCCGCAACTATAACGCTATCTAATGCTGTTACTCTTCCAGCTGGAACATTTAATATTATAACAGCTCCAGGAGGTACTACAGAAGAATCTGTAACTAGAATAGAATATCCAAATAGTTCGGTTAAAACAAATAGAAATTACCAGGTAGGTTTTGTTCTATCTGATAGATACGGTAGACAATCTAGTGTAGTATTATCTAATAGTACTACATCAATTATTTCAACAAATGGTCAAGAGTTTGGAGGTTCTACTTTGTATTCTCCATATATAGATGAAAGTGTAGATCCAATACAGTGGCCTGGAAATTCATTAAAAATATTAATGAACGCACCGGTACCTAATAATGATTTATATAATGGAGATATAACTAGCGTAGATTATAATCCATTAGGCTGGTATTCTTATAAGATAGTTGTAAAACAACAAGAACAGGAATATTACAATGTTTATCTTCCTGGAATAATGGCATCGTATCCTAATGATACTACTTTAGAGGTGGGGCAAACTTCTCACACAGTTCTTATAAATGATAATATAAATAAAGTACCTAGAGATTTAACAGAGGTAGGACCTGATCAAAAACAGTTTAGAAGCTCTGTTCAATTAATAGGTAGAGTTCAAAACACAACTACTGCAATTACCACAAACGTTGGTGCTTCTAACACTCAATATTATCCACAGAGAACAACAGATACAGTTTCTGTTATTTCAACTGTAAATGATTTATTTGATTTTAATCCTGTTGAACCGCCTTTACTTAATTTATTTCCTCAATTTTACTCTTTAGAGTCAAACCCCTTAATTGCTAGATTAAGTACTGAACTGCAAATAGGTCAATTAGCTAATTCTAACTACCTACCAGCCGGTGGTGAATCACTAAACATGGGTGGTGCTTCTTCTACAATACCGGTAACTTCTGTATCTGGTGATACTACGCTTTTTGCAGCTCCTAATTTATTAGCTAATTATTTAGTTTCTGGAACAGGTATACCATCAGAAACCTATGTAAATACTAATACTACAATAGGTGGTGGTGGTGCTGCAGCAGGAACAATAGATGTTACTTTAAAAGACGCTGCTGGCACTGCGGTTACGGTTAACTTACCAGCTAACATTAAAATAGCATTTACACCTACTACAGGATCAGGTGGTAGTCCTGCTTTTTCATTAACTAGACCTGGCTTACAATATCTTTCAGTTGCTGAAACAGAACCTGTAGAAAGCGCTTTAGATATATTCTGGGAAACATCTACATCAGGTTTAATATCAGAATTAAATCAAGCCGTATTAAATAATCAAGCTCAACCAGCGGGATCTAATATTACTTGGAATCCTGATTTTAATGAAGGTTTAGCTCAAAATGGTAATATTCTTGCCGCTGCATTTTCTGTTGTAGACAACTTTGGTCAAATAGTACCAGTCACCGCTACTGATATTGTAGAGGTTTCAACTATAACAAACGGAAATGGAGACAGTGTAAATGGAGCTGGCTTTATTGGAAGTACGCAAGTTAGAGATTATTTTAGACTAGAGGATTTAGGTACAAGTGGAACTGGTTATGGTCCTTGGCAAATAAAAACAACTTCACAAACCACTGTGGTTGGTTTAGGTGGACCAGTAGATGCAAGTGTTAATTACTTTGACAATGTTTATTATTTTTATAATAACGACGAGGCTTTAAGACAATTTACTTTTACTTTTAGAGTTGTAATAGGTGGTCAAGAAAGTTTTATAACAAGACAAGCTAATTTAGATAATGTTCCACCAGAGTTTTTTAAAATTACAGCCCAAAACGTAAATACTCCAGATGTTGAATACGGCCCAGGTGGTACCACTCCATTAACAACACAGGTACCTGTTCAAAGTAATAAATCAACTTTAAACATAGCTTTAATAAAAATAAAAAATGGAGCTGCAAATAATACAGATCCAAATCCAAATGGAGGTAGAGCTTTATCTGCTAGAGATCTAGATATAGTAGATCAAAATTTTGTTGATGGCTTTATATGGTCTCAAAACATAGGATCACCAGACGGACCTGTTGCAGAGGTTAATGCTTTTGGTTCACCTCAACCTATATTTTCATTAGCACCAACTATAGGATTAACTGGAGATGGCACTCTTGAATGGCAACTTAAAAACGATTTCTTTCAAGACCCAACATTAATTAGCGCTGGGGTTTATTATATAACACTAGCATTACAAGATGCTGGCGGTACTCTTATATTTCAACAAATAGAAGTTAATATGACATTGCAATTAAATGGTAATAATTTTTACAATAAATTGCAGCAAGTAGGAGCTTTTGGACTTTTTACAAATGCTCCAGTACCCCAATATTTATTATCAGATAATGGTGCAGAAGATTTTTGTGGCCCTGCTTCTTTTTGTCAACCTTCTGGCACAAGCACGACATGGTGGAATTATCCAGCTACTGTTTTTGAAGTAACTAATAGTGATCCAGGCGCCTCAGCTGATACATATGGATGGTATTTATATGCTTTAGGTTATTTTGCTAACACATCTACAGATGCTAGTCTTTGTTGTACAATATCACGTAACACTAACGGTACAGCTCCTAGTTTATCTTTAGTAGATTACTCTCAATTAGTAACCCCTGGTAATACTATTACTATACCGATGAATACACCTATAACAGAGGGTAATCATTTAGTTCAAAAACAACCAACTGCAGCTGAAATGCCAATAACAGGTACGGAAATACCTGGTTGGGGATTACCACCGCTTATTCATGGTAGAATAAAAGTTACTGCTTACGACGCAGTAAATTATCTTTGGACTTATGAAATATTAGAAGGTGATAGCACTACTGCTGTTGAAAATGGAGCACGGGGCACTGCTTTAACAGGTTGTATGAAATTATTTAAAGACGTTGGAGGTACTGATATAGCAGCTGGAGATGGATGGAATTATATAAATGGATCTGCTACCAAAGCAGATATGACTAATCATGTTTTAGATGGTAGGCCTGCAAGAAGAACTCCTAGAATAAAATTTACACAAGTTAATGGCTTTACTGGAAATAAACAGTTTTATTGGAAACCAGGAATAGCTGCGTTTGGTTCTACTGATACTCAATATAACAGGGGAGGATCACCAATGTTAAATCCAACTGGACCATTTCCTCAAATAGTATACACGTATGGCGGCCCTCAGAACTTTAAAACAAGTCCTTGGTTTTTTGTTCCAACAACTGGAATAACTCCCGCAGATGCAGAACCAATACAAAGATTATGGTCTATGTATACTTATAGCGGATGGGTTGGCGCTCAATGGACAGGTCCTAATAGAAAAACTTGGGGCACTCAATGGTGTCAAACATGGGAGCGAAATACTTATCCTTTAGTAGTTGACCCTGTTAATAATGGATTAGTAGATGGACTGCAGGCTAGAATGAATGATAATTCTCCAGCTTGTCCAAGTTGGGCTGGTCACAGTGTCCAAGTAAATCGCCCACAAGAAAGTGAAGATACAAATTCAAGACCATCGAGTTATCAATACTCTGTAATATAGTAATTATATTATAAAATAAGTAATAATTAAATATGGCAGGCGCAATAATAGAAATAAAATACTTTAATACTTTTTTGCTAAAAAAGACTAATAATACCACTCCAACACCTGTTTGGAATGGGTCTTTTGGTATACCTGAACCTATAGGTGGTTATCCTGTGCAAACTGGACTTCCAGAAGCTGATAGCTGGGTTATAGAAGAATCTAGAATTAGAGGAGGATATAACAATACTTCAGTTGATTTTGGAGCAAAAGCTTATATAGTTGAAGACGAGCCAGTAGGAACTAGAAGATTTAATACTTTAATATACTCTGGTATATTTAATTCAAGAACAGGTATTAATAATACAAATGTTTTTTCTGTTGGTGAAGATATAACTAAGTCTTTAGATCCTGCAAATGGAAGTATACAAAAGCTGTATGCTGAAGATACAAATTTAAGTATATTTCAAGAGCTTAAAGTAAGTAGAGCCTTAATAGATAAAGATGCTATATATTCAGCTGAAGGAGGTGGGACCGTCACAAGTTCTAATCTTGTTATTGGAGCTATACAGCCATATATTGGTAAATATGGAATATCTAAAAATCCTGAAAGCTTTGGAGTATACGGAAATAGAAAATATTTTACAGATAGAAACAATAATGTAGTTCTTAGATTAGCAAATGATGGTATTACTGAAATATCATCTTACGGTATGAAAGACTTTTTTAGAGATAATCTAGCTTTGTCAAGAACAGTTTCTACAGAAGGAAAAATAATAGGTGGTTATGACATATACGGAAGTGAGTATGTAGTTTCAATACAAAATTCTCAAGGTTTAAATAGCCCTGTTAGACTTAATCAAAATAATACATTAAATTTTGATGAAAAATCACAAGGTTGGGTTAGCTTTTTTGATTATGTTCCTGATGAAATTTTTAGTTTAAGAAACAATTATTATTCTGTTAAAACTCAAGGAGGTACAGCTTTAACTAACGGAGCTGTTACCGCGACTACTAACTTAAACGTAGACAATGTTAAGAATTTTATACAAGCAAATTCCGTAGTTACAACATCTGGAGCAGGTATACCGGTAAACACCGTTGTAGTTAGTTTTAATTATTCTACAGGAGCGTTAGTGCTTAATAATAATGTTACGCTTGGAGATAATGTTACTTTAAACTTTAGTGGTGTTCCACAATTATGGAGACATTATAGCAATCAAGTAAATAGAGGAAGCTTCTATGGCGTTGATCACTCAAGCTCTATTACTTTTGTATTTAATCCAAATCCAACAAATTCTAAAACATTTAAAACAATAGGATACGAAGGTAGTAATGGTTGGCAAGTAGATAGTGTTATTTCAGATGAAACAGGACCTATATTTGATAGTGGTTTTCAAATAAATGAAGACAGTGCTGCTTTAATAAATAGTCATCATAATGCAGAGTATATTTTAACAGAAGGGCAAGCTACAGTTTTGCAAGACGTAACCGCGTCAGCCACTGTTTTATTAAATATTGGTAGCGTTAATGGATATGTTTTTGCTGGAAATACTGTTTTTTCTGATGAAATAAATAGTTCTCTTAGAACAGTTGTTTCTTATGATCCTACTACAGGTACTTTAGTATTAAGTCAACCTGTAACTTTAACAGCTGGATCTATTATATTTTTCAATGGAGATGTTTCAAGATCCAACTACGGATCTGTTTTTGGCAGTTCTATTCCTTCTTTAAATAGATACTATAATGGTTTCAATTTAAAAGAAAACAAATATGTTGCAAACTTAATAAACAACACTCAACCAAGTTTCGGTGAAATTAATTTTGGTAAAAATATAACTGGTATAAAAGGTTTTTATGCTACTGTTAAAATGTCTACCGATTCAACAACCGCACTAGGTGGAGAGAAAAGTTTATTTTCCGTAGAGAGCAACTACGATATGAATAACGGATATTAAATTAAATTAAATGAGTAATTCCTTAGTAAAACAAGAGTATACATTAGAGCAATTAGAGCACATACAGCGCTTTAGAGAGCTTATAATGGACTTTGAAGAAAAGTTATTAAATTTACCAGGTTCTTACGGTGATCCTGAAAAACCTGGCCAAGATGAAATAGCTAACACGGTTAATCCACTTAAGCATACTTTTGCAGATGGATTATATATTAGAGAAATATTTATGCCTAAAGGCCAAATAATCTCTACTGGTATACATAAAAAGAACATCCTTATTTTGTATTAAAAGGTGATATATCTGTTTTGACAGATGAAGGCATTAAACGCATAAAAGCACCATATAACGGAATAACAAAACCAGGAACAAAAAGATTAATATACATGCATGAAGATAGTATATGGATAACTGTTCATGCTACAGATAAAACTACACCAGAAGATGTATTAAATGATGTTGTAGCTAAAAACTTTGATGATCCAGATATTAGTATAGAAAGCATGAAGAAACAATTAAAATTAAAAAATAAATAATATGAGTGTAGTAGCAGCGGGCGCTATTAGCGCAGCGGGTTCAATTGCCGGTGGTATTTTTGGTTCTAGATCTGCAAGAAGAGCAGCTAAAAGAGCTGCAAGAAAAGCTAGAAAATTAGAAAAAAATTAGCCCAACTAGAAGCAAATCGCCAGGAGATTATAAACCCTTATGAAGGAGTTACTAGTTTAAGTGCTATGCTTAATAATCCATTTGAAAAATTAACGGTAGCAACTAAAGCTACTGAAATGCAAATGGAACAAACTGATATTGCTTTAGCTAATACTTTAGATACATTAAGAGCAACAGGCGCTTCAGCTGGTGGAGCAACTGCTTTAGCCCAAGCCGCATTGCAAAGCAAAAAAGGTATTGCTGCAGACATAGAACGACAAGAAGCTAACAATAACCAACAAAGATTAGCTGGAGAGCAAAGACTTCAGACGCAGCAAATGGCAGAGGCTCAAAGAATACAACAAGCTGATGTATCAGGTAAACAATTTGTTTTTGGACAAAGAGAAGCTAGAGAAATGCAACAGCTTGATAGAACTTCTAATCAAATAGCAGCGCTAAGAGGTCAAGCAGCTCAAGCTAGAAGAGATCAAACAGCCGCAATAACTGGAGCTATAGGAGGTGTCGTAGGCGGAGTAACTAGTGCTATAATGGGTCCTCAATAGTTATAAATTAAAACATGGAAAATAAAACATAACATATAATCTTTCAATACAGCAGGCTAATAAAAGTAATGCTTTAGCTTATAACTCTGATTATGTAGCTAGTAATATAGATACTACTTTTGGTATATTAGATAATGCTTATGAAAAAACTGGAAAACAATATGCTAAATTAAAAATGGCTGTACAATCTGGTAAATGTATAGATGAATACTGTGATTATGAGAATAAACAATTAGCTAGATTAGAAAATGCTCCTACTGTTTCTATAAGATTTATAGAACAACTTGTTGATGAATTGTCTACTACAGAAGATAATTATTATGATGTTAATAATGATTATTCTTTTATGGTTGCTAATTGTATGATAACTAATAAACCTGGTTTTTCTAAAACAGAAGGATATAATATTAGATTAGATTTATTAGATGATGGTTCACAAGAAATAATATTTGAAGGACCTTTATTTGAAAAGCCTTTAGTAATAAACAGTAATACTTTAAATGCTTTAGTTAATTCTGGTAATGATTTAGTAACTGAAACTCCAGATATTAACGAAGATATGCTTAAGCTTTTAATTGACAGTGGTGTATTAGCAGAAGGATCTTCAGATGAAAATGGTCAATTACTACCAGGCGCGGCTATAGCTGATGAGTTCATATTAAAAACACTGATGGATCTTATGACTATGAAATCATAGATATTGGCATGGGCAAAGGTAGAAATATATTAAAGTTTGATATAGATAAAATTGTTAGAAAAACAAAGCCTTTTATAAATGCTGAGGTTGCTGGTCTTTTGCAGCAAGAGCAAAGTGTTGTGGCAGCATGGAATGTTTTTATAGCTAGAGGATCTAGCGAAGAAGAAGATGATCAAATGATGCAGAATGCTAACGCCGGTAGTTTGGCTTGGGATTACGAAAAAGTACTACCTTTATCACAAGAAAATAAACAATTATTTGAAGCGGGTTATGCTAAGTATTTTGCTAAAAATTATTTAAAGCAATTTATAACTAATAAATTACCAGTAGTAGAACAAGATGCTGCTGTATTTGATTTAGAAGAAGCTAGACAAGCTAAATCAGATAAATTTTTACAAGACAACAATTTAAATTAACTTAAATGACAGTACGTGAATATGCTAGATCTTTAGCAGATCAAAACCTATCTCAAACAGAAATGTACGATAAGATTCGTGCTTACTCTAATTCTTTAAAACCTAAAGAAGAAGTAAAGAAAGAAGACTCCAAGACGGCGGACCCGAGCTCGGAGTCAAGCGACAATACAGGGTCCGAATCGGCAAGTGGATCTTCAGCGCAGTACGAAATACCTGAGCAATATACTAGAGTAGCTCAACCTGGATCTACATATAAACCAGGTGATGGTTACGAATATAAGTATGAAATTGGAAAAGAAGGTAAAGGAGAGTATTATACTAAAAAAGAAGGTGCTAATGACTGGACAAGAGCTTCTGGTGTTTCTGAAATAGCAGTAGCTAGCGAGTTTGGTCATGCTGATTTTGATAAAGAAAAATACTTTGCTCAGCAAAATAAGAATAAAAAGCAAATTGAAGAAGCTAAAAAGCTAAATGAAAAAATAGCTCAACAACCTGCTTTAACTACAGTAAAAGAAACAGAGGTTGATTACGTTAATGTAGCAGACAATTGGAGAACTAGAGAAAGTAAAAAAGCAAGTGATGCATCAGGTAGGGTATATGATGAAGAAAAAGGTGAAACTGTAAAAGTAAAAGACAAAGCTGAAAGAGCTGCTTTAACTTTAGAAGATTTTGATGGTGATAAAAAACAATTTGATCAGTATTCTGCGTGGAAAAAACTAGACGATGCCACGAAGAAAAATAGATCGCAAAAAGGAGATTATTATACGCCTGAAAGAGAAAAAATAACAAAAGACTGGTCTTATGGAGAGGAAGCTTATAATGATTATTTAAAATCATTTAAAGCTACAAAGCCGGACGGAATGAGTTGGGACGAATGGAGAGGTAGGTCTTCTGGTGATCGAATGGGTCAAACAAAAGACTCTAAAGGAAATTGGGTTCCAGCTGCTAGAACAAAACTTAAAGAAGCTTTTTTAAAAAAATATCCAGATCTTCAAATGAGTTATACTCAAAGCGGTGGAGTAAAAGTTGTTCCAAAAGGCACACTTTCTAAAGAAGAGTGGACTAAGTTAGAAGAGCAAAGAAAAAAATACGAAGCATCTTTAGACGAAGGACAATTTGTTATAGGTGAAGAAAGTGATTTTAGTAAATTTTTTACTGGAGAAAACAGGGTTCAACTAGTAAAAGCAACCGAACTAGTTCCTAATCCAGAAGCTGTCAATGATTTTAACACAAAATATATACTTCCAAATGAAAACGGAAACAGCTCTGATGGTATAAATTTTTCTGAATTAACCTCAACAGCGCAGTCTACCTGGATACAAGAAAATGGACAAAAAGCTTGGGATAATTTAGGTGATTTAGAAAAAGAAAAAATAAGAAGCGCTCCATTAGAGGCAAAACTAAATTCGGCTATACGAGAAGCTGTTTCTGCTGATCCTCAAATACAAAAAATAGAGCTTGAAACTAGAGACAAGTTAGCACCGTTGGTTGCTGAAAAACAACAAGAGCTTCTTAAAAAACACGATATAAACACCCGGAAGGTAACGATGCTTTC
>FUIF01016610.1_pt1 | contig 16764 bp, 22 predicted proteins | sample 1003461 | NCBI WGS metagenome assembly FUIF01 (sample SAMEA80401918, study PRJEB19352) | marine metagenome | reverse complement strand
GTGCGGCTGGGTCTCGCCGACAGCGTTGCGACGTTCCAGGAGACGCTCGATCGGCTCCGCACGGCGCGCTCAGACGATCGCCCGCGCCGAGCTCGCGCAGATGTCGCCCTGATGGGGTTCAGCGACTAGAGCGGCTCGCCCGTGATTGCCTGGTGGACCATCGGGTAGAAGATCGCCGCGACAATCAGCCACAAGACCACCCGCCCACCGATGTTGACGTTGCGGCGCCACCTCGGCATGGGCTTCGGTATGGGGTGGGGATGCTCGCAGTTCGGACAGATCTGCTTCGCGGGTTTCATCGCGGCCCAGAGTAGGCCGATCCCGCCGATGATGAGCAGCGGCCAGAAGACCAGGCCTATTGCCGAGACGACGAGCCAGACCAGCACGCCGGAGGCGCTTCCGAGCACCTTGGCCCTGCCTTCGAACCCGCAATTCGGACAATCAATCTGTTTCGCGGAGAGTGCAAATGCCATGAATCTATCCTCCTGAAGATTCCGGGGTTTCACCATACCACGGCGCTCCGCAGTTGACATGGTCCACTGATCGAATCTACAGTCCCGCTCGAAATTGAGGTCCAGCCCGTGTTCGGCGCCGAGTCGCCAGCTTCCCGGGGCCAGGACCGCGGTCTCGCTCCTGCCGAGCCAGTGACGCGCAGCCCGCCCATCGTGTTCAACACGCTGTGGTGGCCTGCGCGTTTTTCGTGGGCGCCCGGAGGAGACCAACGTGAACAAGCTCAAGAAGCTACGTGCCCGGCTCGCGAAGATCCAAGAGCAGGCCAATGCCGTCATCGCGACGGCGGATGAGGAAGATCGGGATCTGACCGCAGAGGAACTCGAAGAAATCGAGGGCCTGAAAGCGAAGGCTGACGCGGTCCGGGCGCAGATTTCCGCCCACCAGGTCGCTCACGAAATCGACGGCGCCGTCGAGGCTGCAGGCGCACTGTCCACCGGACGCCGGTCCGACCCCAATCCGCCCGCCTCCAGCACCCTGGACGTTGACGACGACGCTGAAGTTTCCGGCGGCGATACCGCCGCGGCGGCCGACCCGAACGGCGGGTTCGATTCGTTCAACGAGTACTGCCGAGCTGTCATGCACGGTTCCCTCCCGAGCGCGCAGCCCGATGAGCGTCTGCGGCATGAAACCTTTCAGGCGGCCGGGCCGACCACCTACGGCAACGAAGCCGTGGGGTCTGACGGCGGCTTTCTGGTGCCACCGGGTTACTCGAGCGCCATCAGCGAACTGGCGCTGGGCGAAGATGCCCTGCTTCCGATGACCGACCTGGACTTTATCACCGGCAATTCCCTGACCTTCCCGGCTGATGAAACCACACCCTGGGGCAGCGTCGGCGTGCGTGCCTATTGGGGCAACGAAGGAAGCCAGGCTACCCAATCCAAGCCTGTCGTCGAGGAACGTTCGTTGCGCCTGAAGAAGCTTCGGGTTTTGGTGCCCCTGAGCGATGAGTTCCTGACGGATGGCGCGGCGGTTGGCCCCTACGTACAGCGCAAAGGTTCGGAGGCTATTCGCTGGGAGACCAACGACAAGCTCATCAACGGCCCTGGCGCCGGCCTGCCGTTCGGCATCAAAGATGCACCGGCCACCATCGTGGTAGCGAAGGAGTCGGGCCAGTCTGCGGACACCATCGTTATCGAAAACCTGCTGAACATGTTCTCTCGAGCGCTCAATTTCAACCGCTCGGTCTGGCTCGCGAATCCGGACACGTTCCCGAAGCTGTACGACATGAAGGACAACGCGGGGAACCGCGTCTGGCAGACCGTACGGCCGGGACTCCCCGACGCTTTCCAGGGGAGCCTCTTGAACCGCCCGGTGATGTTCACCGATGTGTGCCAAACCGTGGGCGACAAAGGCGACATCTACTTCGCGGACCTGATGGGCATCAAGTCCATCTCCAGGGCAGGCGGTCCGGTGGCCTCTACCTCGATGCACCTGTGGTTCGACTGGGACGTACAGGCGTTCAAGCTGGTTTTCCGCGTGGACTCCAGGCCCTGGCTGAGTGCGCCCATCACGCCGCCCAACAGCAACAACACCCGTTCGCACTTCTCGACCCTGGCCGCCCGCGCGTAGTAACCGACTGACCGTGCGGTGAGGTCCTACTCGCCGCACGGATCGGACTGACTGCAGGGACTATTTGGAGAACACCTCATGAATCAGAACACCTTACCTTCGGAGCGCGCCGCCCTCCTGGCGACGATTGACCCTGATGCCCTGGCCGCCGGCGCCCACAACTCGGACTGGTTCGACATGTCCAAGTTCGGCACCGCCATGGCGCTCGTCAAGGTCGGCCAGCTCGGGGCCAGTGCCACCGTCGATGCGAAGCTCGAGCAGGCGCAGGACGGTTCGGGCACCGGTGCGAAGGACATCACCGGCAAGGCCATCACCCAACTTACCCAAGCCGGCGGTGATGATGACAAGCAGGCCATCATCAATCTTCGCGCCGAAGAACTCGACGTCAATAACGGGTTCACCCACGGCCGCCTGGTCATCACCGTCGCTACTGCGACCAGCGATGCTGACGGTTCCGTTCTCGGATTCGACCCGAGCTACGCCCCAGCCAACAAGTTCGACCTGGCGTCCGTTGACGAGATCGTCAACTAGGCCTGCGGGGAGCGGTTCCACCCGGTAGATAGACCCCAGCGGTTCGACGCGTGGTGCGGAGGTGAAAGTGGAAAAGATCGAAACAGTCGAAGTGACGTTCCTCGAGGACGTATCGGTCGAGGATGCGGTGCAAGAGCGCATCGAGGGCGTGAACGAGTTTCGTCGCGGAGAGACGTACCCACTGGCCAAGGCCTCGGCCGCCCGGTGGGAGCGCCGCGGGAAAGCGCTCGACCCAGAGAGGGCCGAGGTGTACTTCGCGGAAAGCGAGGAGCGCGCGGCATTGGCCGCCGCCGAGCGCGAAGACCAGAGAGCCAAATACCTGGCGTCTCTGGAAGGACTGCAAAACGAGCTGCACGAGGCGAATGAGCAGGCCGAGGTGTGGCAGGGCCGGTACCGCGTTCTGTACACCGCGGTGGCGCTCGTCACCGGCGACGACGCCGTGCGCGACTACACCGATGCCGGTGCCGTGGCTGCAGCGCTCTCGGAAGCGGTGCTCGCGTTGCAGTCGGGCGAACCAGGTCCGGGTGCCAACAACGATGGCAAAGCGGCGCCTGATGCCGCCGGCGACGGGCCCGGTGTGCAATCTGCCCTTGGCCAATTGCAGGCCGCCATCGGCGAAATGCTGACTGCCGACCCTGAAAAGAAAGACTCGGCACTCTGGACCAACGACGGGAAGCCGGACACTCGAGCACTCGGCGACTTGGTGGGCCGCAAGGTCTCCGCGCAAGAGCGTGACGAGGCCTGGGCTTCGCTGCAGGGCGGTCACACCGAGTAGGCCATGGGGCTCGTCGTCACGACACCGGCTTCGGAAGAGCCGATCTCGGTGCTCGAGGCGAAAGCGTTCCTGCGCATCGACCCGTCCGTCACTGAGTTCGATGACCTCGTGAGCTCACTGGTGGAAGCGTCCACCGAGCTGCTCCAGGAACAGATCTGGCGACAGCTCGTCACGGCCACGCTGACCTGGACCTTGGATCGGTTTCCTCGGAGTGCGTTCGAACCGCTCTGGGTCCCGCGGCCGCCGCTGCAAAGCGTGTCGACGATTCAGTACATCGATACGGCCGGGTCCTTACAGACCTGGTCGAGCGCTGAGTACAAAGTCGATGTCTCCGAGGAGCCAGGCCGCATTTTGCCCGCGTATGGCTATGACTGGCCCGAGACGCGGGCGGAGATGGAGGCGGTCACCATTACCTTCGTAGCGGGATACGGCCTGGCAGCGGCTGTGCCTTCGCGGGCGAAGGTGGCCCTCAAGCAGCTCGTCATGCGGGCGTTCGACTTCCGCGAGCCGTTGACGGTGGGGCAGGTCATGGAGGTCCCCGGCCTGAAGCACGTCGTCAACTCGCTCAAGGTCCGTCACTTCTGGAGCGAACCTGGGGCAATAGGGCATGCGCACGGGTAAGCGCTGGGTCACCGTGGACATCGAGCGTCTTACCGAGACCGCGGACACCTTCGGGGAACCGGATCCGACCTGGTCGCTACATTTGGTGCGCCAGGCCGTCGTGAAGCCGGCCACTGGAACCGAGTTCTTCCGTCAAGGCACGCCGGTGGTGGAGGGGGAGTATCACTTCGAGTTCCGCTACGACTCAGACGTTGCGGCGCTGACCGCGCGAGACCGTATCGCCTACAACGGCCAGTACTACGACATCAAGTCGTTACCCATGAACGTGCGCAACGAGAATCGAGAAGTGCACCTGCTTGCGGTGTTGCAGCAATGATGGATGCTGAGTTCTCCGGGTTCGACGAGTTGGAGCGCCGGCTCATCAAGCTCGGCCCGGCCATTGGCTACCGGGAGATGTTCGGTGCGCTGACGCTTGCCGGGAACATCATCCGAAAGCGGGCCCGGGCAACTCTCGAAGGCCTGGCAGGCAGTGGCGCGCTGGCCGCGGGCCTCATCGTCCGCCGGCGCCGAACAGGCGCCGAACCGTGGGTCCAGATCGGAACGTCCCGACAGCGGTTCTACGGGATGTTTCTGGAGTTCGGCACCGCGCACATTGCGCCGAAGCCGTTCCTCCGTCCGGCTGCTGAAGAGAACCAGCACGAGGTGGTCATGCGCATGGCCAAGCATCTGCGCACGCGCATTGAGAAGCTGGTGCCGTCGCTGTGATTGAGGAGGCGCTCAATTCACGACTACGCGGCCACGCCGGCGTCGCTGCCCTGGTGGGTGCAAGGGTCCATCCGTCTCCGCTGCCTGAGCAAGTCGTCTGGCCGGCGATCTCGTATCGGCGTGTATCGACCGAGCGCGAGTCGGCCATGGGGTCGGACATCGGTCTCGCGCGTGCGCTCTTTCAGGTCACGAGCTTCGACGACAGCTATTCGGGCGTCAAAGCGGTCGCGGCCCAGGTGCGCGCGGCCCTACAGCGCTACCGCGGCACCATCAACGGTGACGTCATTCAGGACATTTACCTCGAGAACGAGCTCGACCTGTACGACGACCGCACGGCGAAGCACATGGTGCCGGTGAACGCCACGGTCTGGTACGAGGAATAGGTCATGGGCAAACAGGTCTTTACCAATGCAGCCGTGTTCTTCGGCGGGTATGACGTCAGCGGTGACCTCAACGCCGTAGCCTGCTCGACCGAAGTGGACATCCAGGACACCACCACGTTCGGATCCGGTGGGTTCCGCGAGAAGCTCGCTGGCGTCAAGGACACCGCCATTGAGTTGGCAGGTTTCTGGGAAGGGGGCGCCGGCAATATCGACGCCGCCCTGTTCGCCCGTATTGGCCTGTCCAATGCACCGGTGTCGCTGAGCCACGACGGCGCGGACGACGGGGAGCTGGCCTACTTCCTCCAGTCTTTGCTTGCGTCGTACCAGCCTGGTGCGACCCATGGGGAGACGATGAAGTTCTCGGCGAGCGCCCAGGGCGACGGCGACCTGGTCCGCGGGACGATCATGCATAAGGCCACGCGGACGGCTTCGGGTAACGGCGTTACGCGTCAGCTCGGCGCTGTGAGTGCGTCCCAGAGCATGCACGCCGCGCTGCACGTCCTCACGGCAGACGGAACTGTGCCCACGCTCGACGTGGTGATCGAGAGCGATGACAACGCGGGCATGTCATCCGCAACCTCGCGAATCGTGTTTGACCAGGCCACGGCCATTGGCGGGGAGTTCAAGAGCATCGCCGGTGCCACCGTCGACCCGGTGAACGGGATCACGGACGACTACTGGCGGGCGACGTACACCATCGGCGGAACGGGTCCCAGCTTCCTGTTCGCGCTCATGCTTGGCATCCAATAGGAGAGACCCATGCCGAAGATCGTATTTACCGACGCGTCGGTGGTCATCAACAGCGTCGATCTGAGTGACGACGTCGAAAGCGTCACCATCAACTACGAGGCCGAGATTCAAGACACCACGTCGATGGGGGACGACACGCGTACCAAGTTGTCTGGACTCAAGAACTGGACCGTGGACGTTTCGTTCTTCCAGGACTTCGACGCATCGCAGGTCGATGCCACGTTGTTCTCGCTGGTCGGTGCCGCCGCGTTCCCGGTCGCCATCAAGCCGACATCGGGATCACCCAGCGCTACCAACCCCAATTTCAACGGCAACGCGCTGTTGCGGAGCTACCCACCGATCGCTGGTGCTATTGGCGAGGTTCACAAGGTGGGCGTATCGCTCGAGGGCACGGGCACGCTGACCAGGAGCACGTCGTAATGACCAGCAAGGCGCTCACCGCGAGCGACATCCTGACCGCGGACGACATGACCAGGGAACGAGTCGAAGTTCCGGAATGGGGCGGCCATCTGTTCATTCGCATGATCACCGCCGAGGAGCGCGATGCCTTCGAGGCCTCGTGCTTCGAGCAGCGCGGTCGCGGCCGGAAGCGCACGACGGAGTTCAACCAAAAGAACCTGCGCGCGCGCCTGGTGGTACTGACTGCTGTCGATGCTGACGGAAACCGCCTGTTCTCGGAGGACCAGGTCAATGCTCTGGGGCTCAAGTCGGCCGCGGCGCTCGACCGGTGCTACGAGAAGGCGCAAGAACTGAACAAGTTCAGCGACGACGACATAGAGGCACTCGAGGGAAACTCCGGAGCCGTCCGGAGCGACGGCTCTACCTAGAACTCGCCACGGGCCTGGGGTATCCCGCGGTGCGATTGATGCTCAGGCAGATCACGAGTGCCGAACTCAGTGAACTGCTGGCGTTAGAGAACATCCGCCGGCGCGAAGCCGAGGAACGCGAACTGGCGGCGACTGCCGAGGGCGGATTGAGGCGCTGACATGGCCATCATTGGCAACCTGATCGTCAATCTGAAGGCGCAATCGTCGAAGTTCGTCGCGGCCATGGAGCGCAGCCGCAAGTCCCAAGATCGGATGCGACGCAGCAGCTCGGATCTCAGGAACTCACTACGGCGCGCCGGCGCGGCCGCGCTCGCCTTCGCTGGCGTGGGCGGTATCGGTTCGACGATCAAATCGAGCCTCGATGCCGCGGACAAGATCGACAAGCTGGCCATCCGGCTAGGCGCCACCACCGAGGGTCTCTCCGAGCTGCAACACGCCGCCGAACTCACTGGAGTGCCATTCCAGACGCTCACGATGGGCTTGCAACGGATGACCCGACGGGTGGCGGAGGCCGCGCAGGGCACTGGTGAAGCGAAGGCGGCCATTCGCGAGCTGGTCTTGACGCGAAAGCGCTCAGTCGCCTGGCACCCGAGGACCAGTTCGAGGCCATCGCCGATGCGATGCAGGGCGTGGGGTCTGAGTCGGACAAGGTGCGCCTGTCGATGAAACTGTTCGACTCAGAAGGCGTCGCACTTCTCCAGACCATGCAGGGGGGCGCAGAGGCGATTCGGGCAGCGCGCAACGAGGCGCGCGAGCTCGGCGTAAGCCTCCGGCAAGACCAAGTCGACGCAGCCGTGAAGGCGAAGAACGCGATTACACGCCTGACTGCAAGCACTCGCGGATTGACCAACACCGTTGCCGTGCAGCTCGGGCCGCACATCGAGATGCTGACCAACTGGCTCCGGAAGCATGTTCCGACCGCTGTGCAATTCGCTGTCGATGCGTTCGATGTATTGAAGTTTGCGGCCTTCAATATCATCGACGGTGTGACGGTTGGTCTGCAGACGTTCTACGAGCTACTCGGAAAGCTCCCTGGCAGTCTGGGGCAAACCTATCGAGACGCCGCGGCAGAGGTCGAGAAGTTCCGGGGCGTCCTTGACAACAACATGGCTGCCCACGTTCTGAAGGTCGGCGAAGCCACAGAGGCGTTCTCCGTCAAGGCGGGCAAGTTGGTACCGGCGCTAGACGGCGTGAGGGCTGGTATCACGTTGACCGACGACGAGCAGCGGGCTCTCAACCGCACTATGGAGGAGGGTGCGCGCCTCGCCGAGCGCATGCGCACACCCTTTGAGACCTACCTCGCCCAGGTCGACCGGCTGGACCAGCTATTGGCAGCGAATGCCATCAACCAGCAGACCTACAACCGCGCGCTGGCCGACTTCAAGAATCAGCTCGCGGCCGCGGAGCGTTCCTCGCACCATCTGGGGTCCGCGTTCGACAACAACCGCGAACAGCTGGAGGGTGTGCGAACCGCGGCAGAGCGAACAGCAAAGGGGCTGGAGGACTCACTGATTGGTGTGGCGCAGCGCACGCAGCAAAGCTTCTCCGACATGGCGAACTCCATACTGTTCGATATTGCTCGCATCATCACGAACAAGACCCTCACCCAGCCGCTGGCCAAGGGACTGGAGAGTCTGCTCAGTGGCGTCAACGTCGGATCGCTGTTCGGCGGACCGCCGCCCTTGGCGAGTGGGCACCCGGGCCGGGCCACCGGCGGCACCGCGGTGGCGGGCCGGTCGTATGTGGTAGGGGAACGGGGGCCGGAAATCTTCACACCAGGGCGCAGCGGCGCCGTGGAAGCAGGCGGTAGCACTGGGACCGTTCAGATCAATCTGACGATCCAGGCGCTCGATAGCCGATCGGTCACCCAGGCGTTGCAACAGCACGCGAACGAGATCGTCGGCATCGTCAATGGCGTGGTGCGCAAACGCGGCTCGAGGGGGCTGCCCGCATGAGCGGGACCTGGCCAACGTCGCCGGCGCCCGCCGCGGTGAGTCTTCGCAGCCTCACCCGCAACCGCATCAGCGTCGCGCACAACTTCAAACGTCAGCGACGGGCTCTGGACCTGCAACGGTTCGCGCTCGCGCTCACCTACCCGATCATGAACCGCGCGACGTTTGCCCCGCTGCTCGGCTTCCTGCTCGATCAGGAGGGCACCGCGGAGAACTTCTCCATCGCGGCGCCCACGCCGTACGCCACACCGCTGGGGTCCTGGTCTGGGGCACCGGTGGTTGATGGTGCGAGTCAGGAGGGCAATTCCGTCAACTTGCGTGGATTCACCGCGAGCCAGGTCGGTGTGGTCAAGGCGCTCGACCTGGTGCAGTTCGCTGGCCATGCGAAGGTGTACGTCGCCACCGCCGACTCGAGCAGCGACGGATCTGGCGATGCGGTGCTCAGTATCCAGCCCGCACTGATGGCCTCCCCGGCCGACGGCGCGGCGGTGACCCACACGCCGGTCGTGTTCACGATGGCGCTGGCCTCGGACCTCCAGGAACTCGCCGCGCTTCCTGGTGATTCGTTCCCGAGTTTCACACTGGAGCTGGTCGAAGATGTCTGATCGGGGCATGAGTGCGGCGATGCTCACGGAGATGGGCGCCGACCTCAATCGGCCCTTTCATTTGTTCGAGTTCCACTTCGATGACGAGGTGGTGCGCATCACCGACGCCTATCGGCACATCGACTGGGGCGGGAACAACTACATCGCCAACGGTGACCACATCGCCTTCGATCCCATCGAGGAATCGCGGGACATCACCATCCACCGCATCGGCCTCTCGCTGTCAGGTGTCGATCAGGTCTGGGTGGCCACCTTCCTGTCGAAGAAGTACGTCGGGCGAACGGTACGGATCTATAAGGGCTTTTTCACCGCCGCCGCGGCCGTCGTCGTAGACCCGCTGCTGCTGTTCGAGGGCACGATGGACGGTCCCAGCATCACCGAGGATCCCGAAGAGGGCACGGTGGTCGTGTCCGGTGTTGCCACGAACCACTTCGCCGACTGGGAGCGGCTGAGCGGCCGACACTCCAACTCGGAGAGCCAGGGGCTGTTCTTTCCGGGAGACCGGGGGTTCGAGTTCGTCTCCGACATCAACCGGACCCTGGTCTGGGGCGGCGAGCGCATTGACCCCAAGACCCCGGCCGCGCCGGTGATCCGCCGCAATCCCGTCTCCGACGAGATTGATCATTCACCATGAGGGTGCCCTCAGAGTGCCATGAGGGTGCTGTGAAGGTGCCATGGGATGCCCGGCTGGTGGCGTCCATGGACCGTTTGCACGGTCATCCCTTCGTGTGGGGCCGCACCGACTGCCTCCAGGTGGCCTTCCACGCCCTCGACGCGCTGCTGGGCGCTGCGCACCACGTTCCTCAGTGGCAAAACGCCTGGACGACCGCGCGGGAGGCGGTGCGCCGGGCGAAGAGTCAAGACCCTCGGCTCATCCCGTACCTCGAGCAGGCGGGCGCCTCTCCCGTTCACGTGGGCTTCCAGCAACGCGGTGACCTACTCCTTGCACCCGTGGGTCAGTCGGTGTTGCCTCGCGTGCACGTTTGCCTGGGCGGCCGTGCGGTGAGCGCTGCGCCACACCTCGGCGTGTTCTTCAGCGACAGCGCGCCGCTGCTCGCCCTGCCCGGGTTGGTCATCTATCGGCCGGAGCGTGGTTGATGGTCGCCGCCGCGGTCGCCATTGGTGCCTCCGTCGCAGGGTCTGCGGTCGCCGCGAGCGTCACCGCCGCTCTGGGTACCGCTGCGTTCGCCGGCGTCGCCGGGTCGCTCGCGGGTGGGGCGACCTCGTTCGCCATCAACTCCCTGTTCGCACCCGATACCAATACCCAGGGGATTCAGACAGCGCTCGCGTCCGAACTCGCGCAGAACCAGCAGCGGGGCGTACAGGTCAACACGTCCTCGACCGTCGAACCGATACCGGTGATCTACGGTCACCGGCGCGTGGGCGGAATCCGGGTCTTCGGGCCGGAAATCACCGCACCAGACTCCCGGCTGCTCCATATGGTCGTAGTCTGGGGGGAGGGCCCCATCTCGGCTGTGGACACCTTCTATATAGACGGCGTTGAGTCAACGCACAGCCGGTTCGCCGGCCTGATCGATGTGCACCATCACCTGGGCGACGACGACCAGGCTGCGAACAGCTTCCTGGTCAAGCGCATCGCGCGGTGGACCGAGAACCACCGGCTCCGGGGCCTGGCATACACCTACTTCATGGCTCGGTACGATGCGGACGTGTTTGTGTCAGGCCTGCCGGTGCTCACCGCGGACATCGACGGGCGTACGGTCTACGACCCGCGGGACACCCTCACCAAGTTCAGTGACAACCCGGCGCTGGTCCTTCGCGATTACCTGACGAATGCCCGCTATGGTCGAGGGCTCAGTACCAGTCTCATCGATGACACGGCGTTCATCGCCGCCGCGAACCACTGCGACGAGCTGGTCGCCGTGCCCGGCGGGACTCAGACGCGGTACACCTGCGACGGTGTGCTTAGCACTGGCAAGACCCACAGAGCCAATGTCGCCGAGCTGGGATCCTCGTGCCGCGGTGTTGTGCACTTCTCCGGCGGACTGTGGAAACTCGCCATCGACAAGACGGAGTCGTCCACCTTCACGTTCGACGAGTCGAACATCGTCGGCCAATGGAATATCGCGCTTCCGGAGCAGCGCGGCCTGTTGAACCGGGTGCGCGCGCAGTTCTTCGACGAGGCCCGTTCCTGGCAACCGCACATTGCGGCGGCCGACTCCGAGACGCTGCGCACCGACGAAGACGACAGCCTGATGCTGGACTCGCTCGTGGTGCTGCCCTTCACGTCGGACTTCTATCGGGCGAAGCAGCTCGCGGGAATTGAGCTCAAGCAAAGCCGCCAAGGAATCACCGTTCAGTTCACCGCAACGATCGAGGCCCACAGGGTGGAGATCATGGACGTGGTCTCCATTACCCACTCCACGCCTGGTTGGACGGCGAAAAAGTTTCGGGTGATTGAGTTGGCCATGCTCGCCAACGATGAGGTGCGGGTAACGGCCATCGAGTATGACGATTCCGTATACACGCTCGACACCCTTGATGTCCGAGAGGACATCCCCAACACCAACTTGCCGGATCCATTCAACGTCGGCGCACCGACGGAGCTGACGCTGCGAAGCGGGACCGATCAGCTCGTTCGCTCGAACGCCGGCACGATACTGGCGACCCTGGGCGTGTCGTGGACGCTGGCCCAGGACGTATTCGTCGACCGTTACGAGGGCGAGTATCGACTCAGCGGCAGTGCCGACTGGCTACCAGCTTTCTCAGTATCGAGAACGCACACATCAGCTGTAATCGCCACCGTAGACGAGGGGAGCAGCTACGACGTGCGCGTGCGTGGCGTGAGCCGCCTTGGCCGCCCCGGTGACTGGGTTCAAGAGGACAATCACACCGTGCTCGGCAAGCAGGAGCCGCCGGCGGCACCGGCGTGGGCGGACATAGAAGCGGGCGCGATACGCTTCGGCACCGTGGACGATATCGACCTCGCTGGGTATGTCGTGCGGTACCACACCGGCGTCAACGACGACTGGGGCACAGCAACAGCAATTCACGAGGGCACCATCAGTGCCTCGCCGCACGTCCTACCCTGGATGCCCAACGGCATCGTCACCTTTCTGGTGGGTACCCAGGACACATCCGGGAACTACTCAACCGACGCGGCGGCCGTAACCGTCAATCTTGGCGATGCGCTTTCCGGCAACGTGGTGCTGACCCAGGACGAGCATGCAGGCGGGTTCACCGGAACGATCACCGGCGGCACCGTGGACGGCGGCACGGGCGACCTGGTCGCTAACGAGATCACCGACGTGATGTGGCCCAACAGTAGGGCAAACGAGCTGATGTGGCCGTCGGACCGCGACAGCGAGGTGATGTGGCCCGACGGCACGTACGCCGAGCTCGTGTATCAGTTCACCGTCAATACGCCCACGAATGCACCGAGCGGCACCACGCTCCGTTTGTCCCGGACCGTTGATGCGGCGCAGTTCCGGATCGAGTACCGCCACGGCGACCTTTCCATCATGTGGCCCGACGCCAGGGACAACGAGGTGATGTGGCCCGACAGCAGGGATAACGAGGTGATGTGGGGTCTTTCCGACTGGAAGACGTGGCCCGCGCAGATCGAGGTGTATCCCGGGGTGCCGTACGAGTTCCGAATCACGGCAAACCCGCACGAGAGTCACCGGGCACGGATCGAGGCCCTGCAGGCGATCGTCGACGTACCGGACCGCACGGTCAGTTACATACACGAGGACATCTCTGGAGCTGGTGAGCGATTGACCCTTCCTGCTCCTGCCTGGACGGCCGTGACGGCTGTACGGCTCACACACGAAGACGACGGCGGTGACTCGGTGACCGCATCGGTTCTGGACTACAACGCCGCCAGCGGGCCCCTGATCGGGTGCTACGACGCTGACGGAAACCTGGCCGCCGGCCGAGTGACCGCGGACGTGGAGGGCTATTGATGGGCACCGCACTGCCAACCCAGGCGCAATTGATTAACAACACCGACTTTCGAGCGACATTCGAGGCCAGGTACGCCGCGATCGCCAAAGTCGCCGAAGAGTTCGGAATGACCGATGGCGGCAATGCCGCTCTGGTGCTTCTTCGACAGTCGCGCAACTTCACGCCGTTTGGCGGGTTCATCGAAGATCTCTGCTGGCAGCGGGGGGACACCTTCGCCGCGGTCGGCAACGGGGATGCCACCGCCGACGGGATCCGCTGGTATCAGGTCGGCGCCGGCGTGGTGACACACCAGAAGAGCACCACCGCGCCCGATGGCACGCCGCACGCGCTGCACATTGATGTGACCACGGCGGACGCTTCCTTGGCCGCTGGCGACTACTACGCGGTCGAGATCCCGCTCGAGGGTTACCACGTCCAGTCGCTCGCCATGGGTGGTTCGGCCGCCAACTACACCGTGATCTCCTTCAAGATTCGTTCGACACGCACCGGGACGCTGACGGTCGCCATCAGCAACGATGACCGGACCCGGTGTTACACCTCGGAAATCACGATCGATGCGGCCAACGTCTTCGAGACAAAGTCCGTGATCGTACCGGGTGCACCGAGCGGGACCTGGCTGACCGACAACGGGATCGGCATGCGGGTGCACCTGGTGCTGGCCGCCGGCAGCGACTTCCACGCGGGCTCCCTGGATACGTGGAACGCCACCAACACGCCCGGCTCGGCCACAGCCGACAACTTCATGGACTCGACCTCGACGAGCGTGTATCTGGGGCAGCTCAAAGTCGAGCAGGGCCGTGTGGCGACACCGTGGATTGGCGAGACTCCGGAGGCCGTCAATGCCCACAATCAGCGCTACTTCCAGCAGTGGGGATTCGACCTGCCGAGTTCTCGCATGTATCTGGGCGGGGGCTACGTTTTCAACGCGACGACGGTGCTGGCCCACTTCGATTACCCCGAAATGCGTGCCGCGCCGACCCTGACCGGCTCGTCCGGCGCGACGTTCGAAGCGCACAAGCAGAGCTCCGGAGGCTCGACCTACACGCTGACCCTGAACAGTGGGGCCGATATCACCCGTCGATCCATGCGTCTTTCGTACGCGGGCACCAGCATGACCAGCGGCGAGCCTGTGGTGGTCTCGACTCAACAGGCCGGCGGTGGCTGGCTGAAACTCGACGCGGCGCTATAGGAGGTGTCCATGACCATCGTGACTTGTCAGCACGAAGAGAGTGGCGGATACATTGTCAACGGGTCAATCACCGTCCCGTACGACCCCGATAACAAGGACTATCAGACCGTGCAGGACTGGATCGCCGATGGGAATACACCGGACCCGGTATCGCCCTGACCGGCGTGGGGAGCCGGCGCCGTTCGCCACATCTGGCGAGCAGGGCCTCACCGTCGGGGGTGGCGATGTCAGCTGATACGGACTCGTCCGGAGACTGACCAGTGCTGGATGAATGCCTGAACTTGGTCACCACGGCTACGGGAGCTGTAGCAGGACCGATGGCATTGGCCATTGCAGCACTGTTCGCTTGGGGGCGGGGCAACGCGAAGGAGCTGGGGGCGGTGTTGCGCGAGATGGCCGCTCGGAGTGATCAAAAGCATGAGGCGGCAGTCGCGGTGATTCAGGAGGCGAGGCGGGAGCACGAGCGCGAACTCGAGCGACTCACCCGCGCACACCGCGAAGAGCTAGCGGCGCTCAGCCGAACGCGGGGAAACACCGGTGGGTAGACAGCGTAGGCGGTTCTGGAAGGCTGTGACGGCGGTGTGGGCCCACATCACGGGCGCCTCTGAGATAGCTCGAGGTAGAGATGCCTTCAACCGCGCAGATCAGGCGTTCGAGGAGACGCTGACCGATCACCGCACTCGGCTTGGGATGACACAGCCGGACACGATGTCCAAATCTCTGGAGAACCTGGGCCGGTCGATGAGGGAGCGCCATGAAACTTGAGCGCAAGGACATCATCCTGCACGTGCTGGCCGTCGGCTTGGCCGCGGCGGCGCTGTGGCGAATTCCGCAGCTCACGGTTAACCAGACCGTCTCGGCGTATAACTGGGAGTACGTGAGCATGTCGGCTGCGATGTGCATCGCGCTCGGCGTCGCACTGGTCCACCAGATTCGGTCGGGTACCGATAGAGACACGGTGCTGCTGACGTTCGGACTCTTGTCGCTGGAGATGACGCCCCTGTTCCGCATCGGCTTCTGGGCCTTCGGCGGACTGCTCGCCCCCGACGGTACGTTGCTGTCCTGCTCCCTCCTGGGCCCTCCAGGCGCCCGGGAAGGCGTGACCGCGGCCGGGGCCGTCGAATGGCTATCCGCCCATGGGGGTGCCGTGAAGTGCGGATTCAAACCCATCCCGTACGCTTCATGGGTGTGGGACTACCGGGCCTACCTCCTGGGCCCGGTGCAGCTCAGCACCATTGGCTCGGCGCTGGCGCTTCGCGCAGCCCTCAAGGATCGAATCGGCCGGAGCTGGTGGGCGCTACCGACCATCGTTTCGGCGGGAGCGTTGCTCGCCGGGTCGCTGTAGCGAGCGCCATAGGAGACGTTCCCGAGGCCGCCGAATAACCACGCCATCTGTTGAACTCTTCGATTGCCCCGCGAGCCTCCCGCCTACAGACATACCTTGGGCTCGCCGGTAGCCTGTATCTCACTACCTCCATCCATCCATCGGTAGTGCCCCCGGACGCTTTCTCCTAGGCTGAAGGGGGCGATTCTAGTTCTCGCGACGGTCAATATCGGCCGGGATTGCCACGGCCCTTGAAGCACTTCGAAATCCAGCTTGCCTCGGCCAGCGCATCCTGGCTCTTGCCGTCATCTCCGCTGATTCTTGAACACCGATACTCCGACCACCTGGCCCTCGTGGACTCTAACTCGGAGCTCCACCCGCCGCCTGACGTCCGGTCGGTACCGATGGCAGATGGTGACGGTGCGGTCGACGAAGAAAGTTCCAGAGTAATACTGGCGGTGACCGTTGATGGTCAGCCTGTTGAAAGCATCGACGCGAACGTTTCCGAGATCGGGTGGATGTCGCAAGCTGCGGGTGTGCCAGACCACGTCGCGGTACGCCGGTGCCACGAGCTCACACTCGGGCTCGAAGACGAGCTGGTCGTCCCTACGCACCTGGTGCACCCCGGTTATCCACGGCGCACGCACCTTCGGCGCTTGCCCCGTCTCCATCGATGTACATTGACCACGCGTCTCTCCACCTGGCGCCACCGAAACCGGTCATAAGATGACGGGTAGCGCCGCTACCTCAGCACGTTCAGACGCCAGGCCATGGTGAAGCGGAGCTTGAAGTACCTGTTCTTGCGCTGCGGGCCCGGCAGATGCTTGCTCACGCTGCCCATTCCCCACAGATTCGAGTTGCTGAAGGGGTGTGCAGGGCACCCCGGTTATCCAGCGGGGTTCGCGGGTTTGACGAATTCAAACCCGGGGCAGTAACTTGTTGAGGTGTAAAGGTAGAACACCGCCCTTTCATGGCGGTGGCAGAGGTCGGTCTGGAATGCGGAGCTGGGCCAAGAACCCACCGAATCTTAGGCGAGAATCTTAGGCGGGCGTTAGGCGGGGCAGAAAAAGAAAAGGGCTTGCACGTGCAAGCC
>FUIF01018406.1_pt1 | contig 16783 bp, 26 predicted proteins | sample 1003461 | NCBI WGS metagenome assembly FUIF01 (sample SAMEA80401918, study PRJEB19352) | marine metagenome | reverse complement strand
TAAATGTGCGGCGGCTAATACTCCAGATTTAGTAACTAATACACCATGTCTTTTGGTACCTTCGTATTTCCTAATAAATCTTCTAAGAGTTCTGTAATTATTTTTAAGTAACCTATCCATTGCTTCTTCTTGAAGGTCTGGGTTTGATAAGAATTCTTTTTTGGTTGTATTAATACCTAATGATTGAAGAGTAGAGATGTGAAATTGGTACCTACCCATATACCCCCATCTGTTAGTAATGTTGTACCTATTACTACTTTCATACCATCCTAAATCATCTAAAAAGTCTTGGTGATTATATAATTTAATAGTAGGAATTTCAGCAGTAATTTCTACCGGTTCAATTACAGGTATTATTTTACGTTCTACTTTAATGGGAGTTGCAATCTCTTTTACATAGTTGTATGTAAAGGCCATTAGCATAACTGCCAGCAAAGGCATTGTAATTCTTAATAAAGTTTTCATGGTAATTTAATTTAGAATAAGTCTAGAAAGGAAGTACCTATTTGTTTCTTACGTAACTCTTCATTACGTTCATGAGTCTTGACTAAATCATCAGCAACTCTTCTTTCGAGTGGTTTATGTTTTTTGAAAGTAGAAAGCTTTTTATTCTTTTTCATATAAATAAATATCTACTGTCTTGATATGTACTCTTCTCCTGGTCTTTTCTCCTCTTCATACAGTCCTAAGTTCTTAAGATGTTCTACTGTAGCTTCATCCATCTCCCAAGTAAACTCTTCATTAGACTTATCTACATAGTCTTCCATTCTATCAAGTTGCTGCTCTGTTATAGGAGAGGTAGCATATAAAAATGCACAGTTGTAACATAGAAATTCCAAATTCTCCACCTGCCAGTTTTTCTTATTACCGTCTTTATGATTGAGTATGATAGGAACTTTAGTATCATGCACTCTCTTCTCTGAGAATCCACAATGGGCACATTTCTCTTCTATCAGAGCTTCAAAGATTATTCTCTCTTTGATTCGTTTTGAGTCAAAATGTTCTAAAGGAACTCTACCTTCTAATATATCTAGCAGAGGAGGTTCGTTAATTCCGTTAGGATTAAATTTTGCAATACCTTTACCTTCTTGGTTTTTATGAGCATCAAATAAAGTAACACCTTCCTCATTTTTAAAAAGCTTAGCATACTTTCTGTAGTGAGGGTAGGAAACATGAAGGTATCTAGAAGCAGCTAAATTAGAACGGGTTCTAAGCTGTGCTCTTAGAATGTCTTCTTTTGTTAATATTTTTGGAGCTCTAGGCATCTAGTAATCTATTCCTTCTATTTGTCCTGTTCTATCAACATCCTGTTCATCATCTTCAGGTTCTAAATCATCATCTAAAAGTGTATTGACTTGTTCTTTTACCGACTGACTAACTTCGTTTTCATCTTTGTCTAAGTCAAGTAGTTCCAATAAGTCTGATTTCTTGCCTGATAATTCTGCTTCTTTTCTTTTAATAGAGAGAAATTTGTCTTGTTCCATAATTATAATATCATTATAAGTATGATCACCGCTACCTTCTATTGTAGTGACTCCCACTACAGGTTTAGTAGTTGAACAGTTAACACAAACATGGTACCCTAATTCTTTTCTCTTTAATGGAAAATCGTTGCCACATTTCGGGCAATCAATCATTTCTAATTGCATATATAACCTTTAATTAATTAATTAATAATACTAAATATAAGAAGAAAAAATGTATTTAGCAACTTTATAGTGAAAAACTTTCACCGCAACCGCAACTTCTTTGAGCATTTGGATTAGTCCAATGAAACCCTTTACCGTTTAGTCCGGAAGAATATTCTAATGTAGTTCCTACAAGGTACAAGAAACTTTTTTTGTCAACAAGAAGATTAATTCCATTAGATTCTATAACTTTATCCTCCTCAGAAACCTCCTCTTCAAAATCTAAGATATAAGATAGTCCAGAACATCCTCCAGATTTAACTCCTACTCTTACGTAATTTTCTTTAGGGTCTAAATTATCTTCTATAAAGATATTAAGTAGCTGCTGGGCAGCTGAATCACTAACATTAACCATTTGTAAATAAATTTATTGTGTTCCAAACATCCTCAGGTGTTTTAAAATCTACAACCTTTTCTTGCTTGTTTTGTTCTATAGTTATTGTTCCGTCCCATTCCTTGTCTGGTACTAACTGGTAGAGGTATAATTGAATAAGTCCTAACTGATGTTTATTGAAGGCTAATTTAAATAGGTTTTCAATGACAGAGAAGAATTGATCTTCGTACTGTGTCATATCCATTCCTATTTCTTCTTCCATAAAATCCCTACGCTCTTCTATTAACTTCAATTGGTTTAAAACCTCTATGAATATTTTTTATTCATATGCTCGTTACTTGGGGATTTTTCTTTGATGCGATAAGATAAAGGATGAATAGAAAATAGTACTTGTCTTACTTTTTTCTAGGTTCTATCATAATCTCTCTACTTCAAATAGTTTAGTGAAATCTTCTACAGGAAGATTTTTAATTTGTGCAAATCTTTCTACTGCCTGTTCTAATGAGCTAGATGGCCATGCCAAGATAGTCTCTTTCTCAGGGTCTACTTTACTATAAAATCGATACCCGTTCATTTAAAAACTGTTTAAGTTATACTTGATCTGGCTCAGCACCGGTGTCTCCTTGATCAGGATTTTCTCCTGCCAGAGCCTTACGAATAATTCTATCGAAGTATTCTATGTAGATGAAGAAACCTATAATAGTTTTATCTTTTAAGTTTCTATCTCTCTCTACTCGCATATCGAAGTCACCTAAACCTTTTTCAAGTCTAGTTTCTAATTCAATAGCAATATCATTTTGTTCTGTAGGTGTTAACTTACCAAATTGTGTAGGTATAAATTGAACCTTCACACCTTTCTTTTGAGGATCTTCGTTTGTGTCGACTTTAAGCATAAAAGTATGACCGGCGAAGTTAATTTTTGCAGCTTCATTTATTACGCTTTTAATAGTTTCCTCTAATGTCTTTTTGTTTAATTTCATATCTTAAATATAAGAGTAATCTTTCTGGTATACAAATAAATAGTTAACCAAATAACATTTGTTTGGAATTAGAAGAGCTTTCCTCTAAAATTTCATAGTCCACTACATGTCTATTTCTCATCCATTGCTGGATAGAGTATTCTATATTATCAGTAGTAAGTTCAATACGTTCTGTATTACCGTCTCCGTGTTTGAATTCAATTAGATATTTTTTTTTCATTATACTTATTTATTTAATTTTAAATTTCCTAGCATAAATTCACCTGCTTCAGGTTTGTTTTGATGTATGACAGCAGGTAGTTGTTTTATATAAATAAAGTCTTCTTTATGAAAAGATGCTTTGTCTATGTAAACTATTATATCATTTTTAAGTTTACCAAAAGGTTTGGTCTGTATCTTACTTGCCAGGTTAATAACAGTATTTTTTGTTCCTTATCCATGTAGTGAGAAGTAAGTACCTGCATTTCATCGTCGATCAGCATATCAGAGCACCAAGGTTCTAAAGCCTCTAATAGTTCAGAGTTACAATGAGTTACATCAAAACCAATGTCATATTTAGGGTTAATAATAGGGTACTGGTATTCATCGTTTGTATCCAATCTCCCCATTTCCTAATATATTCCCTAGCACATCTATTCATTGTAGCTTCATAATCAGGGTTGACTATTCCTACTCCTTTATTCCACTTATGTCCTCTACACGTCATATGGTAACAAAAAGAATCTCTTGATTGAATCATCTCATAGCCGGCAAGTATCCATCTATTGAATATATCCGAATCTTCATATCCATATGGTGCAAATCTTTGATCATGACCTCCTACTGCAAAATGATCTTCTTTGTATATCGCCCAAGGAGCAAAAATACCTCTTGTTGTATTATCTTTTTGCTCTGACTCTAAAGCTTTTTCTACAAACTCTTCAAAAGCATCCCATTTAAAAGTATCAGCTTCATCACCAAAATCTCTAACGATTTTTTCTTTACCGGCCGGATGTATAGGGGGCTCGATACGAGTAGCACAAACGACCTTTCCTCGTTCTAAGTGCTTTAACATATTTTCAAAGTACTTAGGACCAATAATCATATCTGAATGTAGAATAGAAACTGTCTCTGTGTTCGCTTCTCTCATTCCTTCATCATACCAGCAGGTGTGTCCAAGTCGGTCCTCTGATCGTATCCATCTAACATTATAGTCTCTTAAACTCTCTAACCATGATAAGGTTCCATCTTCAGAACAATCATCATAAAATAATATCTACCCAATCTGGAGCGTATTTCTTTAAGCTCTTATAAGTATTTTTTAAGTGCTCTAAAGTGTTATAACTTGGTATTATTACTGTATGCCGCATATCATTCCTATATCATTAAATTTAGGTAAACCTTTCCATTTGTTGTAAAATTTCTGAGCATTAACCTGCTCGGCTTTTTTCTGTCTATCTGAGGTTTGATTATTATTTTCTTCTAGTCTATGACTTCCTCTGGCTCCAAAGTGCCAAACAACTGATCTGGTAGGCATTATAAACTCAACTCCATTTTGAATCATTCTCCAAAATAAATCATAATCATCCCAGGATGTTGGAGCAAATATTGGATCATTACCTCCTGTTTCATCCCATACTTCTTTTTTAACAAGTCCTGATACTCCTTCTCCTTTTGGAATTTCGAAATCATTAAGTTCAGAGAGCTGTTTAGCATACTTAATCATAGAAGATGGATTGAAATCATCTGCATATGCACCGAATGTTTCTTTTGGAACAAAATGAGTGCCTGGTCTATCCGTATCGCCAAACATATTAGGTTCTATTCTAAAAGAATTAACCCATAGTTTTTTATTTTCGTACTTATCGTGAACCTTCATTAGTTCAAGATCCCAATTTGGAGTTACATAGAAGTCTGAGTGGAGAAAGTTAATATATTCTGTTTTAACTTTATCGGCACAAAAATTCATTCCTGGCCCTATACCAGAAGGGTTAAGATCTTCTATGAATACTGTAAGGTTGTATTTATCTTTATTTTCTATAAGCCATTCGTTTGTTCCATCATCATTATGTTCATCTGAATGTATAATAAAAGGGGCATCTTTCCAGTATGAATACATCCTAACTGACTGTATTGCTAATTTCAAGTAACTTAGGTTTCTGTAAGAACTTATACAATGTGTAAGTAAGTGTTGTTTCATTTTGTTCTTTTATATCTTCCTTTAATATAAGAATTTTCTAAATAATAACCTAACTCTTCTTTAAGAATAGTTATAGACTGTTTTGTTTCTTTATGGTAAACCCAAACTCTACCGAAAGCAGGATTATTCTTACCTTTCTTTTACCATTCCATCCTCCATTAGACTGAGCTAGTCCCCCTATAGTCCAGCCCTCTAGTAGATACTTGTCTAATTTATCTTCGGTAACATACTTTTTTTCCCATCTTTAATAATTTGTCTCCTACCTTTAGTAGAAGTTGAAAAGTTTCCTAACTTCCAACCTAAATCAATAAAGAAGCTTACTTCCTCTGAAGGGACTAGCTTTCTCTCTTTAGTTATAGGGCAGTATATATGTTTTCTACCTGTAGTGTTTTCCCTGTTTAGAATAGCTACTTTGTTCCTACATTCTTGATAAGTCTTATTACTTACTTTCCTTCTTAGTTGGAGTGTAGATCCTTTGAATACCATTCTGATATAAGCCCATTCTAACTTTTTATTCTCAGGGTACATTCTATGTAGTAAAAGATGAATAATATAGTGTTCTGAAGCAGTAAGTTTTATTAAGTTTTCTCTATCATCACTTCCTCCTAAACATCTTGGAATAATATGGTGATTCTCTGAGTATCCTTCTATATCTCTGTTTCTTGCTCTTTCAATTATACTATCATGTATTCTTCTATAGTTCATTCCTCCCTTTTATATAAATAGGAGGAGAATGAAAAATATCATAGCCCAGTTAAAAATTGTGCCATTTCCATTTGGCTTTCATTGGCATATTTTTGAAATATTTCATCATTTCTGCTAGCAAGAGTTCCTGTTCTCTTTCTAGGATGTTTGTAGTTGTGTCCTTTGAGTCTTGAAGTAACACATACTTGAGGAATATTCCTTATTCTACTAACTTGTTCAAGGCAGAAGTCTTCTCTAACAAAGTGCATACCGGGAGCAATAAATGGAGTTTGCATTCCTTTCGAAATACATACTAAGCTTCCGTCTATTTTAAGAGGTACTTGCTGGAGGTTTATATCTCCTGACTCATCATTAAAGGTGTCTAATTCTTTTTGAGTAATAGTATCTTTATACTTTAACGGAGCATCTAATAACTCAATACAGTCCTCTTTATGGTTATCGCCACATTCACAAGGTTTAGAATACCCTTGGAGTTTTTCATGGGTAACTACATCCCAACTATTATCCCACATAGGTCTAGAAGCAAAAGTTAGTAAATGAGGCTGGTCTATTTCTACCTGGTTGAGTATTGCAAAGAAATCTCTTGGCATAAGACAATCAGTTTCACCCCATACTGTATATTTAGCTTTTGGATCATATATCTCTCTTCTCCAATCCGCTATGTTATAAAAAGGATCGTCGTCAGTCTTAAATGTTATCTTAGGATTATATTTTGTAAGTAATGTATGACCAGAGTGCTTATCAAACATCTGTCTTGGAGTAGCATTTATAGAAGGTTTTTCGATATAAGTCTGTTCATTGAAACAGATTTCAATCCTAACATCTACGTCGGGTGCATTTCTTAAAGCATTAACAATTGAGTCCCAGCATTCCTCTATTAATGCTGTTTCATACCACATATGGTGTATCTGAAGTAAGATCATTCTGACCAGTTTGATTGCATTATTATACCAATATAGGAACTTTTTATATTATCTACAACATCTAGTCCAGTTCCTTTTTCAAAATCTACCATCTCTTTCCAGTGGTAAGTTTTAAAGAAAGGACCGCAAGGTATAATAGGAATCGGCTGTGCTGCTAATAAATACTCACCGTATGTAAGAGTCTCTCTAAAATGTATACCGTGATTGTGTTTTACTGCTAAGCTAAATGTTTCTAAGGTAAGATTGTTAGGGTTTAAGTAATTATCTTCAAAGCTTTGAAAAACTTTCTTAGACCAAAGATGTGGGTTAGGACCGTAGTCATAAATTTTATTAGACTTCCCACCAAAAATTTCTCTATAAATCCTTACAGCCTTAGAGTATCCATTTTCTAAATAGTTTTGTCCCTTAAGAGCTTTTTCATATTCTGATACTTGTTTGTTTTCGTGTAGAATGCTATATGGAATATCACCATATGCTATAAAATCCTCTATGAAAAAATCTCTTATAAAAAGAGCATCAGAATCTATTACCAGTAAATTATTAAATTCTAAATTTAAACAGGCATGCATTTTAACTAGCATCTGTTCTTCCCATCCTGCCATCACAGTTTTAGGAACATAAATACTTTGATCAGGTACAAGTCTGATTTGAAAATCTGCTAGTAAGTTTTTAAAATGATTTATTTCTTTTTCAGGACATGATACGATTACAGGAATACTATCTCTATTGTACTCTTCAATACTACGAATCAATCTATGAACTCTACTAGAATCTCTAGAAAAAGTTTTTATGTATATTCCTAACTTATAACTCATCTAATGTAATTCTTTTGAATCTACTATCTGCAGGATTAATATTAGATAAAATATTAACTTCTATATTCTTATTTTCTAACCAATCGTACATTTCTTTTGTACAGTCGATAGTTTCTTTAAGTTCCTTGTAGTCAGGTCCACCATCAGCTTTAATCTTATATAGCTCGGTAGCATGTTCATCGTGCCAATCATCTCCTAACTTATAACCATTTTCTGGTTTAAATTTAGATAGGTCTCCTATGTCCCATCCTATAGTTACAATTTTACTTACACCTAAGTGTATAGCTAACGGAAAACCAGATTCATACATTATGCCTGGACCCCATATTGCTTTACCTTCTGAGTATGCAAGCCAATTGTCAAAGTCTCTAGTGAATGCTGTAGTCTTTTCCATTGGTACCCAAGGAGTAGAGTAACAAGGTATCATTATATCTGCTCGGTGCTTCCATTCATTATGTATTCTATTTATCTCCCATTGTGCATTCATAGCTGTTAACTGCCAATGTACAAGAGTATCTTCAGAATAATATTCGTAAGGCTGATAGGAGTAACAAGACATTAGATGAAATGTTGCTACCTCTTTCACAAACTCGTACGATTGTTTGCAGGCTATTACTAACTTACCTTCTAATTTTTTAATAGTTTTTCTCTATCTAACTTAGTTAAAGAAGGGCCGGCAGTAATTAGATAAGCTGTTTCTCCCTTGTAAGTATCTTTAATCAGCTTTATTCTGTCGTAGGTATCACTTACAAGTCTAACTTTGTTATGTAAATTCATTATATAACTTTTCAGCAACCGTAAATTGCCATTCATAATCTATATCGAATGCTTCTAACTCTTCCATTATAAATAACTTAATATCGCCGTGTTTCTCAAAGTCCCCCATAAATCTATTATCCTTTATTATATCTAATCTGGAAGCATATAGTACGTGAGCTGCCTCGTAAGTAGGTTCAACTGCTTTAGTATTCATAATAGTCTGTCCTTCCGGCCATGGAGTGGTTAGAGCACCTTCTTTATTCCAATAGTATGTTTTCTTTTCTATAACTGCAAATAGGTTCTCAATATCGTTTTCAGCAAATGCTTTAACAAAATTATCTACAGTTTCAACTTTTAATAGAGGGTTGCAACCTGAAATAAGAACAACATATTTATATCTTGCTGGTAACTGATCATGCCATTCGTATATAGTCTGTAGAGAATTATCATTATTTGCAGATTCATAGCTTCTTTGCCAAACATTTATGTTCTTAGACGATGCTATATCAATTAATTCCTTCTCATGTACAGAGGTAAAGATCTGCTCTTTCGGTATTACTTTTGATTGGAGCAGTTTATCTAGAACAATATCAAAAAGAGTTGAACCAGCAAACGGTCTAATCATTTTTTGAGGAACTCTTTGGCTATTTAATCTTGCTTGTACTATAAAGGCTATCTCATTTAATTTTGTCATATAATTCTTTTTTAAGTGGAAAGTATTTACTACTTATTTTAGTTCCTATGTTATAATTTAGACCCTCACCTAAATTCTGTAGTCTAAATGAGTCAGGCATAGCCTGTAGGTATTTATAAGCCTCAACAAAAACATCATAATACCCTGTCTTCCAGTCTCTTCTAGTGTCGGTATTTTTTAGTCCTTTTACTTTAGTAAAAGCATGTACATTGGAAAACTCTTTATCAAATCCGTCGAATCCAACAAAATTAATATATGAAGCATTTGTCATTAAAGCAAGCTGTATTAATCTAAAAGTAGCTCCTGCTTTTTGTGCTTGAGAGTATTTTGTATCTCTATAAGGAATAGGCATACTGAATATAGGATAACTAATTTTTTTGGTAAGTTCTTTAAATTCCTTAGTATTCTGTTTACCTCTAAAGTATACAGGCTCATAAAAAACGAAGGGCTTATCATTAACTAGCTTACTGATTAGAGTAGTATTGGTTATGTCTGTCTGATGACCAAGCATAAACATGTCTACTTTCTGCTTCAATAACCTTTCTTCAAGAAAAAAATCATTACAAGTCCATAAATAATCCCAATGTGTATTTTCCCATTTAGTATCCAGAGTTGATGTTCCGCCTCCTACTACTAGAATAGTCTTTTTATGAAAATGTTCTAAATTAAATTCCTTGCAGTTCACTATCAATTATATGTTTAATGTGTCCGTCAAATAACGAGCTAAGTTCTTTAAATTTTAAATCAATCTGTTCTCTATACTCATTATACTTTTTCAGTTCGTTTACTATATTAGACTTAAGCTCTTTCTTTTCGAAATCTTCAAATACAAATTGGTTAAAAGGGCCGTATAGTATTTGATCACCTTCTGTTTTCCACATATTAGAATTAAAAGTATAAAAAGGAGTTCTTCCTATGAAAGACATAACTGCTCCATGGTGCCTTCCTGTAACGTTAAGTTTAGCTCTTTGAACAGTTTTAAAGTAATCAACGTAGGTACCTTTTTGCTCTATAATGTTTTTAGATATATACTTTTTAAGTATATCTAAATCACCTTTTGGGTTACCTGGAAAATCTTGTGCTATAACTTTATAACCTTCAGCGGCTAACTCATTAAAAACTTCTACATATTCTCTTATTTTAGGTAAATGTTTAGACTTAGAAAGCTTTTTATATAGAGCCCCGAAACCGAACACAATATCTATATCTTTTTCTGTTGGGGGGTAGTCTTTAAAAACATATGTACCTAAATCCGGAAAAACTTTAATATTTCTAAGATCAGTATTCTTTTTTAAAAATTCATAAGATAATGGTTCTCTCAAGGTTATACTACTACATTGCTTGAGCAGTGGCAGAACTTTAGTCAAATCATCTCTCCTACATTGAACTGTAGTATTAATTAAATGTACTGCTGTATTACTATGGTGTTTGAAAACTTTAGAGAGAAGGTTAAATCCATCTGGTAGTTTTTTATCTACACGTCCAAAGCTACCTTCTCCGTTAATTATAACTAAGTCAGTTTTTGTATTACCTTTCTCTTTAGAGTGCATAGGTATATACTCAACTGTTGCGGAAGGATAATACTTACTTATCAAATCTCTCAAAGATTGACTGACAAGTTTACATCCAAAGTTTAAACTTCCTACTGTATCGTTATATACCGTGATGTGCATTAACCTCTTAGTTTCTCCCTAACTGGCTTTTCTGATTCGGTAACTTGTATAATTCCGTCACCGTAAGCTTGCTCCAGCTCTCTAACACCGGAAACTAATTTGAATAGCCCTTGAGGTTCAACTGAAGCCATATGATCTGAACCCTCCATAGTTCTATCTAAAGTAATATGTCTTTCTAATATTGACGCTCCTAAATATACAGCAGCAACTGTAGTACCTAATCTAAATTCATGACCTGAATACCCTATCTCAAAGTCTGGGTATTGTTCGGCTAGTGTTTTAATACCAGAGAGGTTTAGCTCTTCTATAGGAGCAGGATAGGTTGAGTTACAATGCAGTAGTCCTATTTTGTGCTCGTTATTATATTTTCTTTTAGCCTCTCTTAATACTCCAACTGCATGGTCAATTTCCTCAGCAGTAGACATACCGGTCGAAAATATAACCTGTTTACCTGTTGCTACACATCCTTTTAGCAATTGATCATTAGTAAGCATTGCTGATGGTAATTTGATGAAAGGAATATCATAATTAGATAAAAACTCTAATGAATCCATATCCCAAGGAGAAGCAGACCAAGCAATATTTTGCTGCTTACAGTATCTGTCAATTTCATCATACTCCTCTTTACCAAACTCCACCTTATACTTATACTCAAGATAGGTCATATCTTCACCTTGCCATCTACGAGGTTTAGATTTTTGTGCTTCCGGTACGGCAATGTCTGGGTTTCTCTTTTGAAACTTTACAGCATCGCAGCCAGCTGCTGCCGCAATATCAATTAATCTTTTTGCAATGGAAAGGTCACCTTGATGGTTGATCCCAATTTCTCCTATAATATAGGTTTTTTCATAATAACTGGTTTTATGTCTTTATTAAATATAATTAAATTTCTTCTATTCTCCTACTTTTATCACAAATAATTAAATCGTATGGAGGTTTTTCTCCTACTGATAGGTGGTGGTATTTTGCACCCCATTCCTCTAACTGATTTTTTGTAATTTCAAACCAATCCAGCCCAGTTTTAGAACCTCTTGCAGTATAGTAGGTAATTTCGTTACCCTCTTCGTAGAGTTTATTTATTTTGTCTATGTTGATTTGAATTGGTCTTGCAAGTGGATAGTCTCTTGGACCGCTTACATCGTAATCTGCTATTGTTTCGTCTATATCTACGTATATATTCATCGTATAACTTTTTTATCTATCAATAACCCTTTTGGCTGTAATACTTGTTCATTTTTATTTTTACCTTTATGAACGGAAGTTGCTGTTAGCTTACTTGATTGTTTAACTTTTCTTCTTATATCTTCTACTTCCGCTCTACCTTTCTCAACTTTTATATTAAAGTTTACCGGAGGAGATAGATTAACTATATACAGTGTACTTTGTTCTGTTTTTATTTTATAGTTAAGTCCTAACTCATTAATTAGGTCTAAAGTATAATTTCTTAACTCATCATTAATAAAACTAAAAATAATAATTCCGTTTTTTGCTAATGCATTATTTATTTGTACTAATGCTTCTTTTATAGCAGGTTTATTGTCTAAGTCTATATGAGCCGTTGCAATTTTTAAATTTACTTGGCTAATAGTATCTTTTACATCACCTTTAATAACAGAAATATCATACCCTGGAAGTAAGTGTCTTCTATCCATTGCATGTCCTATATGCATATTTACAAAAGTATCTAAAAGGTAACCGGAGCGTTTCTTTATCTTCTCTTCTTTCATTAAGTTTAAGATGATATCAGCGGTTTTACCTTTACCGAAGCCCGCTTCAATAAAACACCCCTCGATATTATCAGCTTTTCTAAATATAGATTCAAAGTCCATTATACTCTTTCTTATAAATAGCTATTCCAATGTACTGTAATATGCGTTTTGTTTTTCCTGTCTTTCAATAGACTTTGGGTGATGTAGTGAATAACCTTCACCGTTCGGAAGCATTGCATATGTCTTATAACCTTCTAACACTTCGTGAACTTTATTCTTCCATTTGATCTCTGGTGTGTTCTTCCAAAGTCTCCATTGGTAATCGGGGAAGTTTACCCATCCTTTGCTGTTTACTTTCCAACCCCATTTTTGAATATGTTCTTGTGTTAGTCCTTCTACAGTGTTAACTCTAGGAACTAAATACACTTCATTATCAGGATTAGACTCTAATATGTAAGGAAGTGAATTGAGAAGAAGTTTGGTTGGAATCTCATCAGCATCGATCTGGAAGATATAATCTCCGGTACAGTATTCTGTTAGTTTGTTTTTCCAATCAGCAAAATGACCGTCGAAAAATCCTCTCCAGAACTGTACATTAGGTAGCTTGTTAAACTTTGTAAGATACGTTGCTATTTCTTCAGTACCATTCTTTTGATCGTAAAGAATAACTATTTCATCTTGCTTTCTTTTATTCTCTAAAAGAAAGGTGAGTAGTTTTTGAATCTCTATGAATTCATTACAAACGGTTATGGCATAACTTATTTTCATAAACTTTCTATATATTGCTTTAACCTATCTTTAGGTTCCCAATCTAGTACAATGAGCGGTGAATTGTTTTCCCTTAATGTTTCTCTATAGTTTCCTTTTTGGTTACTAATTATAGTAACCGAAGTATCAAACTTAGTGCAGAACCATTCTGCAACTTCGTTTATACTATAATTTATACCGGTACCGAGCTCCCATGCATCGTTATGGGTTATGTAACTGTTAGAGATTTTTACTAGTCCATCAACAATATCATCTACATGAGTAAAGTCTCTTCTCTGTTTTCCGTCACCAACTACGGTAATTGGAACGTTCTGTGAAACCTGATGTCTCCAAATACCTATAACTGCAGCCATTTTGCTATCGACAAGTTCGTTTGGACCGTATACATTATAAAATCTGGCTATGTCTGCTTTAAGATGAAAACTTTTTCTATACATTTTAACAATCTCTTCACCAAGAAATTTATAAGTAGCGTACGGTGAAGATGTAAAGCCATAATGTCTTGATGAGGAACCTGCATAAATTAGCTTAGCGTTGATTTGCAAAGCAAATTCACAAGTTTTTTGAGTACCGGTTGTATTTACCCTGTAGTATTCCTCAGGTGAATCAAATGAAGGTTGTATTCTAGAAATTGCTGCTAGGTGAAATATGATATCGAAATCCTTATCCATTAAAGAAATGTTTTCAATATCTCCTGTATGATAATTACATCCTGGTATCTCATTTTCTATTTTACCGGTACTGTAGTTATCTAATGAATGTACGGTATGTTTTTCCTCCACCAATCTTTTTATAAGATTACTTCCTATAAATCCTGCACCACCTGTTACCAGTATTTTCATATTACTCCTCCATTTCATAAAATCCAATAACCTCTAAAGCATCCATAAACTCTTTTTGGCCAAAATGCTTGATGTTTTGCATATCCATTTTATGTAGTTTGTTCTTTAGGAAAGTTTTTTGTTTTCCTATCTTCTTTTGTTATCTCAGTAGTTTTTACAGCAGCCCATTTCCAATCTTTTTTTGAAGTTCCGTCTAGAAATACCATTCCTTTTTCTGGTAATGTAATAGTAGACGGTGCCCAAACTCTTTTGTTGTCGTCTGTGTATAGTAATTCTTTATATAGTTCGGGAGAGGTTTCTTCTAGGTCTTTTACTACCTTTCCTTTTTCTTCCATTAAAGTAGACGTAGTAAATCCACAACCCATACATAACCATGTAGTAGTATTTTCATCTATATGCTGTTCATAGCAGGCGTCTCCTCCACACCTCTTACATGTAGTTAATTTATCTTGCATTTTAGCTTAATTTTTCTAGTTTAGGTAATTCTAATTTAGGTAACGTTAATTTGATTTCCTTAGGAAATTCAGGTATGTTATCGTTAAGTATTAGGTCAAGCTTATTGGTCATAGCTTCTAAGCTGAAGTCTGTTCTGTTTTTATGTCCTTGTCTTTTAGCTAGTTCTAAGTACTTTTTATAGTCCTTAACTACGTTTTTATATGCCTTAGCAACTGCTACCTCATCAGGGGTGAACCATTGAGCTTCTATTAAGATCATTTCTTTTACTGCTGCTGAAGGATGTACATTTGTCAGGTTTCCTCCTACAAGAGTAGTAAACTCTGGGGATAAAAAATCAGTAGGAGCAGACCAGCCAGAACAAATAATAGGTTTATTTACAAAACTAAATTCTAGCAACGGTCTTCCAAATCCTTCACCTTTAGTTAAGCATATCATTGCCTTTACCTTAGGGTGGTTATATAGCTGATTCATTTCACTATCTGTTACATCACCGTGTAGAAGGTATATATTAGGAAGTTTCCCTTTTACTGTTTTTCTTATCTGATCAATTTTGTCTAATATAGATTCTCTGTCTAGAATAGAAGTAGTTACCTGAGATGTTTTGAGTATCAGTCCAGGTGCATTAGATTTATTCTTAAATGTTTCTAAAAACGATTTAATCATAAATCCTACGTTTTTTCTATCTTGACCGAATTCGCCCTGTAACCAGTGTCCTACAAAGAGGTAGTTAAAAGATTCTTTGATAGAATTTAGCGAAGAATAAATTTCAGAGTTTGTATCCGGTTTGCAAGGAAGGTACGTGTTTAAGTCAACTCCTTCAAATAAAATCTCTACCTTAGTATTTAATTCTACTACACCTCTTTTTTGTTTGGTTCTTTCATCCAGCATATCAAATTTACTATTCTGGAAGACCTCTTTGGCATGTTTTGCTGAAACTAAAACTAGGTCCATATTATTACAACCTTGAATCCATTTAGCATGTGCTATTGTAGTTTCTATTCCTGCAGTAATACCTATGTTATACTTACCTACTTTTTGAAATTCATTAGGTACGGTATGTTGAATCCATATATCAGGCTGGGATGTAAGGTTAGGAATAATGAGAGAAGCTATTTCATCTTCTTTATGGTCTTTTAAATATCCAAACCTAGTATTACCCCATCTTTGTGAAAGAATCTTTATATCATATTTTCCAATAGCCTGTAATGATCTTACTATGTCTCTTGCTCGTGCTCCATATCCCGAATAAGTATCTATCGGGCAGCTTATAACTAATGTTGGTTTATTCATTTTAATAACCTGTTACTTTATGATTAACGTATTTACTTGGTCTATCTTCTATTTTATGAAGATCAAATTTAGGTCTGGGTTTAAAGTTTTCAAAGCCTTTATCTAAAACTTGTATTATGTTGTTTGTCATAGTACGTGCTGTCATTTGAGCTTCATCCGACATTGCCCATTCTCTTCCTTCAAGCCCGTTAGACTCTCTTTCTTCTGGAGTCATCGAGTAAACTTTTTCTAAAGCAGCTGCTACATCTTCTGGTTGACATCTATCATCAAAAATATAAGGAGTAAGAGGTGAACCAGCTAATGAGTGGTTAGATGGAAAAACCGGGACAGCCCACTTCCCGCACTTTTTATAAGTACCTCTATGATTAGAAGGAAAATCAGGAGTAAAGTTAATCCAGTTACCATTATCATCTTCAAATCTACATTGATCCTGCATTCCTCCGGTGACGTTAGGAATAATCATAGTACCAGCAATCATAGATTCAGTTAATGATAATCCCCAGCCTTCATTAGAAGATATTAAAGCAGTAACATCTGCTACATTATATAGCAGGTTCATTTGCTGAGGTGATAATTTATCCTGAGAGAAGTAAATATTAACATACTCAGGGTCACATAAAGCTTCTTTTACGGCTCGTAAATCTGTACCATTATTGTCTGATGCAGCAGTATGCATAACTAAAGCACATTTTTTAGCTTTTTCTTTTCCGATTCTATCACAAAACTCCCTATAAGCAAGGATCAAATCAGCAGGTCTTTTTCTATGTATATTTCTTGAATTGAAAAAAGTAACAAATTCTATATCCTTATCTTGGAATAAGTTCTTTTTGAACTCTAGAAATTGAGGATACATCTCACTATCTTCTTTTATAGGAAAGAATACTTTTTCATCAATACCGTGAGGTACATATTCGATAATCTTATTCTTAGCCTGCTCGCCTAAAACAAGTTCATTAATATTTTTAGTT
>FUIF01004834.1_pt1 | contig 16812 bp, 33 predicted proteins | sample 1003461 | NCBI WGS metagenome assembly FUIF01 (sample SAMEA80401918, study PRJEB19352) | marine metagenome | reverse complement strand
AAATCCTGATTTTGATATGTTGCAAAGCGAATGGGATAAAGTAATTGCTCAAGGCGATGCACAAATAAAAGCTTTTCGTCTTGGTGTTATGAGTAAACTAAGAAGAATGTTAAGTGGCTCACAATCCGCAGCAACAATAAAAAAATTATTAGATGAAAATAATAGTATGAATCAGGCGCTTACCGAAATTTTTCCTGAACAAAATTTAGAAGAAATGTTAAAAAAGACTAAGTGTTGCAAAAGAAGCAAATGATACTGCAAACCAAGTATTGGGACAGTCACAAACTGCAATAACAAATGCGCTTATAGAGCGTCAGCGCGGTTCTGATTTATTAGATGCTGGTCTTGATATTGCAACAGGTGGGTCGGCAATATTTGGCATTACTAGGCTTTTAATGCGTATGTTGAAAAAAGCAGAACCTGAGTTTTCTGATGCACAAAGAAAAGAAATTGTACAGATAATGGTTTCTCGCGATGCTGATCGTATAAAAAACATTTTAAATGACGAAAGTTGGCGTGCAGTTTTACAAGATTATTTAACCACAACATCCTCCGCAATTCTGCGTGGTGGACAGAGAGCTTCAATACAAATGCAAGCACAAAATGAAGAGTTTTTGCCAAGCATGATGGACATGCTTAGAAGCTCGCCGCAGTAAAGGGAATTAAAATGCGTATAGAACCAATGGATCGCAATACAATAGAAGGAATTGTGCAAAGCGCAGTTCGAGAAGCCATTGATTTTATTGAAAGCGAAATATCAGAGCCAAGACTAAAAGCACAAAGATACTTTGATGGGCAAGTTGACATTGGTTCTGAAAAAGGAAGATCGCGCGTTGTTGCAACAAAATGTCGTGATGTAATTCGTGGCATTAAGCCTTCAATACAGAGGGTATTTTTATCTAACGATAATGCAGTTGAATTTGTGCCTAGAATGCCAGAAGATATTGAAATTGCAGAACAAATGACAAAATATGCAAACTACAAGTTTATGCAGAATAATGGGTTTCGTCTACTTAATGACGTATTTCAGGATGCAATGGTCAAAAAATGCGGCATTGCAAAAGTTATGTTTGACGAAAAATCTGAAACAGAAATTACAACACATACTGGTTTAACAGAAGAAGAATTTACTTATTTGGCAGAGGCCGATGATGTTGAAGTTTTAGAACAAACAATTTCTGTAAAAGTTGAAATTGACGAAAACGGCGCAGAAATAGAGTTACCAAGTTATGACTGTAAATTAAGTAGAAAAGTTGAAGATGGTGACATTGAAATTGTTTCGGTGCCGCCAGAAGAATTTTTTGTTGATAGAAATGCCAGATCAGTTGACGATTATTATGTAATTGGGCACCGCACTGATTTAAGAATAGCTGATTTATTAGCAATGGGTTACGACGAAGATGAGCTAACAGGTATATCTGGCACAACTTCGACAGTTGACTCAGAAGCAGAGTTCGAGCGCAGAGGATATGCTGTTGATGAAGACGATGACGAAAACGTAGACCCAACTTCTAAAAAAGTTATGGTTACAGAGGCATATATGAAGGTCGATGCAGAGGGAACTGGTGCGCCACAACTTTATAGATTTATATTAGCTGGTGCTGGTTATAAAATGCTTTCGTACGATTTAACTGACGAAGTGCCGTTTGCTGTTTTTGAAGTTGATCCTGAGCCACACGCATTTTTTGGTAGAAGTCTTGTTGATTTGGTTATGGACGATCAAGATGCTGCAACTGCAATGTTGTGGTGTGTTAGACAATGTAGCTTTAACAAACAATCCTGGGCTTGAAATTGTTGATGGTCAGGTTTCTGTTGAAGATTTATTAAATAACGAGATTGGTAGAATTGTAAGGGTTAAACAGGCTGGTTCTATAAGAGAAAATGTCGTGCCTTTTACTGCAGGATCAACTTTACCAGCACTTCAATATTTTGATGCATTAGTAGATAATAAAACAGGCGTTTCAAAGGCTGCACAAGGTCTCGACCCTGATGTATTACAGTCTGCTACTGCTACTGCTGTTGCTGCTACAGTTGAAGGCGCTGCTGGTCAAGCAGAGGTTATTGCGCGAAATTTAGCAGAAGGCGGTATGCGCAGATTATTTAAATTAATTGCTACAACAATTATTAAAAATTCAAATAAAGAAGAAATTATAAGGCTTAATAATAAATTTGTGGCGGTTGACCCAGCCGTTTGGAATGCCGATATGGACATGATGGTAAATGTTGGTATTGGAACTGGCAGAGAAAACGAAAAGGCGGCAATGCTGCGTGAAACATTACAAATGCAAATGAACGTTTGGCAAACATATGGTCCAAATAACGGATTAGTAACAATGACAAATGTAAGAAATACTTTGGCAGACATGATGGCATTTGCTGGTATGAAAAACAGCGATAGATATTATTTGCCTGTTACTGAAGAAAGTGAACAACAATTAATTGCACAGAAACAACAAGAGGCTGCAATGCAAGCACAACAAAGCGGTGCGCCTGCAAGCGATCCAAATCAAGTTTTCTTAGCGGCAGAACAAATGAAAGCACAAGGCAAAATGCAAGTAGATATGGCAAGGTTACAGCTTGATGCACAAAAAGCTGCGGCACAAAATCAATTTAAAATGCATGAACTTGCTATGAAGGACGATTTAAAGCGTGACGAAATGGTACAAGACCTAGCTGTTGAAGTTGCAAAAATATTAGGTGTATATGGTCAGAATGTAGATGTTGCAGCAATAAAAGCAGAACAAGATGCAACCAGACCACATAACGAACAAATGATGGGTAATTATGGACTACAAGAAACGAGCAATTAGAGCCAAAACCTTATTACGAGATGAAACCTTTACTGGTTTATGGAAGATTTGCGACAGGAACAATTACAAAAAATCGCAAATACCACCGCGTCTGAAATAGAACAGCGTGAAGAATACCATGCTATTTTAAGGGCGTTAAAAGAAATTGAGTATACTGTAAGAGCAGATATTGATGCTGAGTTACTCATTAACAGAAAGGGAACGGTACCGCATGGCGACTGAACCAAACAGTGGAAGCATTCAATCCATTGCTGATATGCTTGTAGATCAACCACAGGCAGAAGAGCAGAAAAATGAAAATTTGAGCGAAGATACAAAAACTGAAGTAAAGGCAAGTCAGGACGCTGAAACCGAAATTGAAGAAGATGTATCCGAAAGCGAAGATGACACTTTCTACGATAGTGATGACTCTGATGAAGAAATATTAGACGATGAAATTGTAGATGAGGATGAAGATGATGGCGCTGCAGCCGTTCCCTTGGAACTTTCCGATGACCTCGAAATTACTTACAAAGCCGATGGTCAAATGAAGAAGGCAACCCTAGGGGAGCTAAAGCGTAGCCGCGCAGGACAAGACTATATCCAAAAGGGAATGGAAGATAATGCTAAAATTCGTAAAGAGTTAGAGCAAATGACCGTTGCCGTACAACAGGAACGTGAAAAGTTAATTCAGCGTTTAACAGACCTTCAAAATGGTGCGCCGCAACCACCTCGCAAGCCGTCAAAGGAGCTAGAAAATAGTGACCCTTTAAAGTATGCGATTGAGTTAGGCGAATACCGCGATAGAGTTGATGAATACGAAAGGTTTCAACAAGAAGCTATTGATCTACAAAGGCAACAACAAGAGCAAGATGCTCATGCCAAGTTAGAGTATTCTCGGCAACAAGCAGAACTTTTAAAACAAGAGCTGCCAGAATTACGTGATCCAGATAAAAGTGCAAAACTTTTAAGTGATATACATAATACTGCAGTTCAACATTATGGTGTTCCAGAACAAATTTTAAGTTCTTTAACACACGGATGGGAATTTAAAATTATGCGAGATGCGGTAGCCTATCAAAAACTCATGGCAAAACGTGGGAAAGTGCAAGAAAAATCTAAAAATGCACGACCTATGGTAAAGCTGGGGCAAAGCGTACCGAAGATGGAAAAACAAAGAAGGCGCAAGAAGCACGTTCTAGGATGAAGCAAAAAGGTGACATAAATAGCGTCACTGATTATTTATTGTCTTGACGAAAGGACTTAAAAATGGCTGTTACAGCAAATACAAACGAGACGTATGACGTCACAACAATCCGTGAGGATTTAAGCGAAGCTATGGCTTCAATCACACCAACAGAGACAATTTTTATGTCTACTATTGGATCACGCAATGTCGACAATACATTCTTTGAATGGAGTGAAGTTGATTTAGCGGCAACCAGTGCAAACAGACAGATAGAAGGTGATGTAGGTCTTTCCAATACAGCACCAACTAACGCTGTGCGCAAAGGTGGTTACACACAAATTTCAGCAAAAGTTGTAGAAGTTTCTTCAACAAACCAAGCTGTAAACGGTGTGGCAAATGCACAAACAGTTGCAAAACAAGTTGCATATAAACTTTCTGAGCTTAAACGCGATATGGAAGCCATGTTACTTGCAAACGTAGCTGCAAGTGCTGGTTCATCTGGTAATGCCAGACAAACCGCTGGTTTACCAGCTTACCTAACAACCAACGTTTCACGTGGTTCTGGTGGTGCAAACGGCACGACATCAGGAAGTGGTGAAAGTGGATTTGTTAATGCTGCTGCAACTGATGGTACATTAAGACCCATAACAGAAGCACTTCTAAAAACAGTTATTGCTGCTGCTTGGAACTCTGGTGCGCAACCGTCTGTTGTAATGTGTGGTTCTGCACAAAAGCAGAAAATATCAACTTTTACTGGTAATGCTACACGTTTTAAAGAAGCAGAAGATAGCAAACTAAATGCTGCTATTGATGTGTACGTTGGTGACTTTGGTGAATTACAAATTGTACCAAATCGTCATATGCGTGTACGAACTGTGTCAAGTGTTGACTACACACCAGATGTTTTTGTACTTGATCCAAACTACGCAGAAGTTGCTTATCTACAAACAGCGAAGCAAGAACCACTTGCTAAAACTGGTTTGTCAGAGCGCAGACTTATTTCTTGTGAGTATGGTTTACAAGTTACCTCACAAAAAGCACATGGTATTGTTGCAGATATTAATGCATCATAAAATAAAGAGGGGCAGCAATGCCCCTTTTTTTTAAGGAGGAATAAATGAAAATAAAAATTACAACAGATCGCCAGCCTTTTCTTGATGATGAACCAAAAAACATGGGAGACATTGTTGAAGTTAGTGCAGAAGAAGGGGCAACATTTATTGAAAATGGTTTTGCAGAAGAAGTTAAAACTACAACAAAGCCAAAAAGAGCCCGAAATGAAAAAGGACAGTTAATGGCAGATGATCCCAATACGCCAGATGTAAATGAAGCTTGGGAGGACGGAGAAGCTCCACAATGAGCAAAACAGTTTTAAATACCTCGTACCACACAGAAGACGATAAGCTCGTTATACGGCGCTCTCAGGACGTACAGCGCATATTAGATTTTAACAAAGAGCGAAACATAGATGGTCATAATAGAAATAGCGATATGCGGTTAGCTGGTTCTATACCTTTTGTTGTAGCAGAAATGTGGGCAAAAGAATGTGGTGCAAAGATAGGATCGCAAGAGTTTTTAGCGTATGTAAAGAAAAAATTACAAAGCGGTGAATTTTCAAAGTTAGTAGCCAACGGATATTGATATGAGTAAACCAACATTAGCATCATTAGATAAAAGGGTAGTCAAAGTGGAAACGCAATTAGATGAACGCTGGAAAGAAATAATGACAAAGAATACGTAGGGTTGAAATGGTTATTCTTGGCTCTGCTGGCGCGATGATAATTATGTTGGTTTCTATCCTGACTAGGATGTAATGGTCGACCCAGTTAGCTGCGTAGCGTTAGCAACAGGCGCATATAAAACACTTCGTGCAGCAATCAGCACTGGTAAAGATATTCAAGAAATGACAGGAACCTTGGCAACATGGGGCAAAGCATTTTCTGATTTTAGTAATTTAGAAGAGCGAGAAAAAAACCCGCCTTGGTGGAAACAAACTTTTAAAGGCAGCGATGAAGAAACGGCACTAGAAATATTTGCAAATAAAAAGAAAATGGAGCAAATGCGCGCCGAAATTAAAGACCACATCAGTTTACCTACGGACCAAGTGCTTGGAAAGAAGTGCTGGCAATCGAAGCAAGAATGCGTAAACAACGCAAAGACGAACTTTATAGAAAACAAGAACGTATAGATGCCATGATTAATTTTGCCATTGGTGCAGTTATATTTTGTGTAAGCGGTGGCTTATTATTTTTACTTTTTTATATTTTAGGCAAATGGCAAGGTAGATGGTAATGAAAGTAGTATTACATATTTTATTTTTAATGTTTGTAGCAGGATCGCCATTTTTATTTATGGCTGTTGCGATTAGTTAGATGTGGGTTTTACTTTGGTTACAAGTTGTCAGTGGGTCTTTTGACCACTATCATGTGGGCAGTTATTCAAGTGAAGAAGCATGTAAAGAGGCACAAAAAGAAGCAAAAGTACTTGTTACAAACCAAAATTCAAAAGTAGTATGCATTAAAATAGAACGGTGATACTTAAGGAATGGCGCAATAAATACATTGTATATGACAAAAACGGAAAAGTGGTTATAATAAGCCGTGATAAAAAAGTGGCAGTAAATCACGCAAGGTCTTTAAAATGACAGAGTTTGATAAAGCAGATATAAACGGTAACGGCGTAATTGAAAAAAGCGAGTGGAATAAAATTAGCACTTGAAGATCGTCGGCTAGAAATGGTTGATCGCGATTTAAAAAGAAATGCAGAAAGACGATTTACTGGATTTGCTTTGGCTGGAATGTTAATTTATCCGTTTATAATATTATTAGCTTCTGTTCTTGGGTTTGATAAAGCTGCAAGTTTGATAACTGATATTGCATCTGTTTATGTAATTGCTGCATCTGGCGTCGTTGCTGCTTTTATGGGTTTTAATGCATACAGTGCAAAAACAGATAATAAAAAATCAAGTATACAAATGGAGGAAGGTTAATGTTGCAAAGTATTATTGGTCCTATAGCAAATTTAGCAGGTAGTTGGCTTGATGCAAAATCGCAAGCACAGGCTGCAAGTGCTAAATTAAAACTTACAGAGGCCGAAGCCAAAGCCAAAATTATGCTAAGTAAAGAAACATCAGTTGCAGATTGGGAAAGAATAATGGCTCAAGGCTCGCAATCAAGCTGGAAAGACGAATGGTTTGTAATTGTTTTATCTATACCACTTATTTTGGCGTTTATTCCTGGCACTGAAGGTTGGGTAGATAGTGGCTTTGAGCAGCTTTCAAAAGCACCAGACTGGTATTTTTATAGCCTTGGAATTGCAATTTCAGCCAGTTTTGGTGTTCGTGGTGTACAGAAATTTTTTAAGAGGTAATTATGGGAAAAGGCGTAAAACATTATTTTAAAGACGGTACAGAGCACAAAGGTGGCACCCATAAAATGCCAAATGGTGAGGTCCATTCTGGAAAAACACATGGCAAAACAAGTAAAAAATTATTTCATTTTAAAAGATTTAAGCGCGACAGCCAAAAAGAAAGCAAAAAAATGAGTGATTTAAAAATACCAGTTGCTTTAGTTTTTGCTATGGCAGTACAGTTAGTTGGTTTGGTGTGGTATATAAGTAATATTGTACACGACATTGAGCATTTACAAGGTCAGGTATCTGCACAACAAGATATAATTGAATTGTTAAATGACGATGTAAATGATTTGTGGGTATTTTGTACGTTTACAGAAAATAAATGGGCAGAGGCATATACCGACGATATGGTTTATCAGCGCGTTTGTGGTTCAAAGGAAGTAGTAAATGAGTAAAGCCTTAAAAATACTACAAAAAAAAATTGGTGCTTCAGCAGATGGGGCTTTTGGTCCAAACACTGCAAAAGCAATTTGCAATCATTATGTACTTAACCCAGAACGTGGTGCGCATTTTCTCGGTCAATTAGTACATGAAAGTGGTACATTCAAATATACAGAAGAAAACTTAAACTATTCTAAAGAAGCAATTTTAAAAGTTTTTGGTAAATATTTTAAAACAGAGGCAGAAGCTGAAAGCTGTGCGCGCAATCCACAAGCATTGGCAGATCGAGTATATGGACACCGATATGGAAACGAGGGACAAGGATACCTGTGGCGCGGTCGTGGATTTTTGCAATGCACATTTAAAGAAAATTATGCAATGTTTGCTGATGATATGAATTTGCCAGAAGTGATGAAAGACCCAGATTTAGTTGCTACAGATTATCCAATGGAAAGCGCATTATGGTTTTTCAAGCGTAATAATCTTTGGGAAATGTGCGATGTCAAGCCAACATCTGAAAGTGTTAAAGCACTTACAAGAAAAGTAAATGGCGGTTACAACGGTTTGAAGCACCGCCAAGAAGAAACATTTAAAATATATAAGTGGCTTAACTAAGGTCTAGGCATAGGCTTTACTAGCTTATTAGAAGCGTGTTGAGTGCCTTTGCAATAAATAGTAACGACACTGTGATGCTTTTCCATAATATCAAACATTGCAGTTTTACTGTAACTACAGGCATCGTAACTTGGAAATAGTATATTATGAGTAAGCGGTTCGCCTTCTACAAAGTAAGTTAAAACCATAAAAGTAAAATATTTAATCATTGTATTTGCTCCGTATATTTTATAATAATTGTATGGGGCAGTATTAATCAATTAGTTGGTAAGTCCACATTTTCCCCGTGGCTGCCCCACGATTTTGCTTTTTATCTTATTTTATGTTATTGTTAGTTAATTGGTAAATATTGCTCCTTATTTTTTTACCTAGATTAAGCCCCTTTTCCTCCCGAGGGGCTTTTTTCTTTTTAACAAATAGTAAAAAAAAGTAAATAATTTGTTGACACCACTAACTCACTTGATAATTTGTACTCACAAATCGAGAAACATGGAGGTTCAAAATGCTTGATTTTACAACAACTACCGAAGATACTTGGAACTTTAAAGTAAACGAATTGCCTTTAATACCACAGGGCATGACTCAACCAGTAGATGGCTGGAAGGTTTTGGTACGAGAAGATACTGGACAGCATCTACACGTTCATCGCAACAGTTACCAAATGTTGCCACATGATGATGTTGTAAATGCTACTTACGACAGTATTAAAAATGCAAATATTTCTAACGATTTTGATTTCAATGTTAAATGCCTTGAAAGTGGTCGGAAATTAGAAATTGACATTTTATTTAATGATTTGGTTGCCACACCATCGGTTGACGATCACGTTAAATACAGAGTACGCGCTTACAATTCTTATGACGGTTCTTGGGCTTTTCAAACTGTGGCAGATGCCTTCAGACTTTGGTGCTTAAATGGCTGTACTACTCGCGAATCAATTTCAAGATTGTGGATGCGTCACACTGCACAGGTTTCTACAGAAGGTGCAGCAGACAAAATTATAAAAGGTCTTGAAACTTTCCATACACAAAAAGATTTATGGCAAGAATGGATGTCACAAAAAGTTACTAAAAAAGGTGCAGAAAATTTCTTTAAAGCTACCTTGATTAAAAATAAAACCAAATCAAGCGAAGAAAGCTGGAACAAAAAACAGCTAGAGGTTTTAATGGGTCAACTTGACAACGAATTTCGTGATCTTGGCAAAAACAAATGGGCTGTTTACAACTGCATGACGCATTGGGCAACTCACACAACTCAAAATAAAAACCCACATAACGTAACACGCGACAGAGAAAGCAAGGTTGCATTTGCTCTTAATCACACCAGATGGGAACAGTTGGCATGAGTAGACAAGAACTTTGGATAGCCATTCTCTGGGCAATATTTCTGGGGATTGGCGTCATTAACATAGACAAATTTTTTATACCATGAATTAAGAGGCTTCGGCCTCTTTTTTCTTTTGTAAATAAAATATTGACATAATCTTTGTAGTTGGTAGTTTGGTATTACTTTATGGAGGTTCAAATGTACGACAACGATATAACAATAAATGTAGAATATAGAGGTTTCGAGTTTGATGTAACTATTCACTATAAGTATGACTTGCCCACAGGCTTTTCAGACGATCCGTATGGTGCGCAAATAGATATTGGGTATATAACACGCCCCTCAACTCTTAAACCCCTCTCACAGAGGCTTACACGCGCCCTTCTTAAAGAATACCAAAAAAATTTTATTGAAGATATTTTAGAAAAAGAAGGGAATTTGTAATGGAATCGCAAAACAAAGAAATTTTAAAATCACTCAAAGAAGGTAATAAACTTACTCAAATGGATGCTTTTGAACTTTTTAAATGCTGGAGGTTGGCGGCAAGAATTAAAAACCTTCGCGATGACGGTCACCAAATACATACTGAAATAGTTACATTGCCAAATAAAAAACGAATTGCATACTATTCACTTATTAAGGAAGCACCGCATGAAATGGCGTCAACTACTTGACAAACAGCGAAAAAGAAAAAGTTTCGTTGGTTCAAAAAACTATTAAAAAAACAAAAAATAAAGCCGATGCAGCAAGACTGCTCGGCGTTACTCGTCAACAAATGACAATTTTAAATAAATCTTATGGTGTTACAGATGAACGATAAATGGTGGCCTGAAACATGGGCAGAAATGAATTTGCGGCATTATAAAGAAAGGCAACAAGTTTTGCAAAGATTATCTGATTGTGGCTATACGCAAACAGAAGCAGCTTCTATTTTGCAAACATCGATTAGATTTATTAATACTTATGCAAAACGGTATAACGTGGATTGGAAAGTAAAACGTCAGGGAGGTAAGCCCCATGCCGCGCCACATCGAAAGTAATCCATTTATGGCTGGAATGTTGAAAAATGCAAAGCAGCAAGTTCGCCGATGGGAAGATGAATGTAATCGTCCAGAACCAATGAAAAATGCACACTGGGAACTAAAAAAAGCACGAAACGAATTAAGCGATTTATTATCTGATTTAAGACAAGAAGGCTATAAAGTATGACAGAAAAAGATTTTCGGCTTTGTTTTCGATGCGAAGATGTAAAAATTGACGAGTATTTTATGTGTTTGCCATACATTATGGGTAATTACGATATGGAACCTATGTTGGCATCACCTAAAAATTTATTGTCAGAAAAAAACGATTTTGGAACTAGATCAATCGTAATTTTTCAAGCAGATCACGACGTTGACGCCGATCCAGAAATTTTTGACGTTGACGAAATATTAGCATTTATACATGACAGAATACATAACCCACCAAAATACGATGCTTAAAGTTTGTCAATTTATTGTAGATGGTAAACCAATCGGCAAAGGCAGACCACGTTTTACGCGAACAGGGCATACTTACACACCAAAAGAAACACAAGATTACGAAAAAAAAATAAAACAATCTGCTTGGGTTGCAATGCAAAAGGCAAAGCTTGCAGTTACATCAAGACGCGTCAGTATTATTTTAACAGCATATTTTGAAATACCAAAAAGTTATAACAAGAGAAAACGTAAAGAATGCGAAGAAAATATTATTATTCCAAAGCGTCCTGACATTGATAATATAATTAAGTCTGTTTTAGACGGCTGTAATGGTATTGTTTATGAAGATGATTGTATGGTTTGGCACGTAGCAGCTTTTAAAAAATACTGTAATGTGGGCGAAAAACCACACGTCAATATAAAAGTACAATGGGATAGCGGAGCAGATCACTATGTTAGTGTTTGATATGGATGGTACTTTAACGGAAAGTAAATCAAAAATTAATGAAGATTTTGCAAAGTATTTAATCAAATTTTAAAAGTACAGAATGTTCTATTGTAACAGGTGCTGATTATGAAAGCGTCAAAAATCAACTTGGGTTTGAATTATGTTACCACGTAAAATGGGTTTTTGCTTGTGGTGGTGCGCACGTGATACAAAATGGCTTAACAAAATACAAAAGTAAGTGGCAATGTAAGCCTGTTATAGTACGATTTTGTGAAAACTTTTTACGAGACAGTGATTTTCCACACAGAACTGGCAACCACTTTGACCATCGAATTGGTATGTGTAATTTTTCGGTGCTTGGACAAGGTGCAAGTAAAACAGAAAGAAAGCACTACATTGCATGGGATTTAGCAACTAATGAACGAAAAGAAATTGCAAAAAAAATTAACGACAAATTTACTGGTGTTGTTGCAAGAGTAGCTGGCGAAACAGGAATTGATATAACACACCAAAATATAAGTAAGGCAAAAATTATTGAATATTACAACAAAGACAAACTTAAATTTTTTGGTGATAAATTGCAAAAAGGTGGTAACGACTTTCCGTTAGCAAAAGTTTTGAAGCAATCACAATGTTTTGAAGTAAAAAATTGGCAACACACTCAAGACTTGTTGCGCGAGATGGGTTTTTGAAGTTCTGCCCATTCATGTAGGTTCTGTTCTTCTAGAGTAGGAATAGTCTGGTCCATAGGTTTCACGCCATAATTTTGGGTCTTTATGGATTGCAATTTTACTTTGATCCCAATTGCCTTGGTGATGCCCTTCGCATAAAGGAATAGCTTTTTCATCTGCAACTTTTTCTGTACCAAATCTTTCATGTATTGGATGATGTGCTGTTGTTGGTGACTGTTGATTTTCGCCGAATCGTTGACAAACACAACAAGGCATTTCCCGTATTTTATCAAGGTATTTTTTATTTTTTTTTGGTTTACCTGTTTTTAAACCAACAGGAGGTTTATTAGCCAAATTCGTCAAGTGGATCGTATCCTATTGTTTCAGCAATTTTTTGCATTGCGGTTTCAAAAAAATCGTTAAATTCTTTTTGATCCATTTTATTAAATGCAATGCTATCTGGAACATAGTAAACGCCGCCATTGGCTTTATTTATGACTGTGCGATAATAACCGCAAAGCATTTTCAGATCGTCATGTAAATGTGATGCTGTTGCCCACTTATTTGTTGCTTTGACTACATTATTTAAAATAGACCAATATAGCTTATGATGCTGTGGTGATCGCTCACTGACAGCTTGGATAATCAAAAGCTGATTGGTGGTATATGTTTCTAGTATTTCTGCATCGTATCGCGTGACAGGGTGCAAGACCCCATCACGCTTTACAACTTGCAATATTGGCTTTTTAGAACGGGATTTCATCGTCTTGGTCTTCGCCGCCTGTATAAGTCGAATCGTCCGTTGTGCTAGAATGTTCTTCGGAGGTTCTTCTAGTACCACCTAAAAGTTCTAATTTAGCTACGTTGCAAGTTACCTTGGTATTTCCGTTATATTCATTAGTGCCAAAGTCACCATGAACAAAAACTTTTGTACCTTTTTTAAGATATTGCTCTAATTTGCACATAGCGCCCCACACCGTACATTCAATGTAGGCCGTTGTTTTGGTTTTTTTATCATTAACTGCTACAGAAAAATTTACAACATCTGTACCGTTTCTTGTTTTATTTATTGGTGAGCAATCTTTTGTTAAATTACCGATAAAAGAATGTGTATGCATTTACGCTTCCACTTCTATTTTTGCTTCATCCCAAGCAATTTGTAATTTATCTGCACGATCTTTATCAAAACTCATTAGTTCTTTAATAACAAATTTTGCATCGTTTTCCCATTTTCTAAGCATTTGAGCGGTTGCTTTGGGAAGCATGGTTTCAAGTTTATCTGCCCTTTCACGTAATCCATCTTCGCGTTTTTTCTTTTTAACAAGCATTGCATCTTCACCAACGGCAGTATTACCGTCATCGTCTGCAACAGGAACGCCTGTAAGTGATGCCAAGCCATAGCGTCTAGCATATGTGATTGCACCACCAAGTGATTGCATATCGTTTTTCTTGTATTCAAGATAAACTTTGCTGTTAAAAACATGGCCTGTTACGTGCGTTATTTTGGTATCTACAAATTGCCCAATTTCATCACCACCACATTCTTGGGTAATAATAAAACCTTGTGCTGCAAATGATTGAGTTACAGCATCTTGTATTGCCGATAAATCTGCATACGAATTATTTAAAAAGTTATTTTTTTGATTTTTAATTGCTTTGCCCATATTGGCTTGTGCTTCGGCAAATGCAGTGATTGGATTTATTTGTTCAGTCATTATTTCATCCTTATTGATACAGTTTGAGCGCCAGTTACTAATTCTGCACCGTCAATTTTGACACCCGCTTTAAGTTGTTTTTTTATTTCTTCTTTATCTGGTGAGACGGTCACCTTGCATAGTTGACTAGGTATTTCCTCTTTGTTGTGTATAATTACGCTATCTATGCCATTTCGTAATGATACAGTTGCAATAGCATGAGGTATCTTTTTTTGGTTAGTCATTAAAAGAACCTTATGCAGTGTATTTTTTAACGCGTCTTTGCGTTGTTTTAAACCATTTTTTCTATTGCTGTACTTTTCAATTAGATTAGTAACAGCTTCAATTTGACTATCTGTTTCGTTAATGTTTTCTAAAATTGTGCCAACAAAATCAAGCACATCTGTTTCACCGTCTAAGGTATCCCAAAATGTTTCTAGATCGTCTGCATAATCTGCAAGATACTCTGAAACCATAGTAATAAGGCTGCTATCAATCTGCATTTTCCACCTTTATAAATTCAAGGTTGCAAGCAAATTTACTTTTATCAAATGCTTTATTTATTGCTTTATCCAGTAATGCAATACAATCAGTTGGAAATGCCAAACGCTTGTATTCTTCGTATGTAATTTCGTCCTTTTCCATTTTATCCATCAAATCTATATTATGGTCGTGAATAATAGACGAAACCTCAAGTTTTATATCTAGTGCTGATGCGTATTTAGTAATCATGTGAACCTCCAAGTTAACAATACCAAACTAACAAATGGCGCTGATAAGTCAACAAATCATTTACAAATTTATTGGTGACAAAAACCTAAAATCGGTTTAAAGATAAAGAACCACACTAAAAAAGTGTGGCTCTTAGGGTATGTAACAAACACAAATGGAGGTTCACGAATGTTACAAAAAATTGATACCATATTAAATATTTTGAGGCAAGGGAGTATGCAAAAATGTCTCATTATATGACAGCATTGGCAATGAAACAAAAAGGCTTAAAACCAGCTACAAAAATTGTTTTGTATTGGATTGCAGATCACTTTAACCACGACACTGGTGCTTGCTTTCCAAGCCATAAAAGATTGGCTGAATTATGCGAAATGTCTAGGCAATCTGTGATAAACCACATTCAGATACTAAAAGAGCTTAATATTTTAGAAGCAAGCAATAGAATACGAGAAAATGGCTCTAATACATCTTGTGAATATAAGCTGTTAATAGAAAATGAGGATGTACAAAATATAGACACCCCCAGTACAAATATTTTACATGAGGATGTACAATTATTTAACACCAATAACCTAGTAAATAATAACCTTATAAATGAACTAGAAGATTATCCTGATCCCGAAGATAAAGATTATTTTGCTATGTTTTGGGACTATTACCCTAAAAAGGTAGGTAAAACCTACGCAAAAAAATGTTTTTTAAAAGCAATTAAACATAACTGATGCAGTTACCATTGTTGATAAAGTTATTCAGTATGCAAAATCGGTTGAAGGTAAAAGCAAACAATTTATTCCTAATCCTGCAACATGGTTAAATCAAGGTAGATGGGAAGATGAGTTAGTAGACGAACAGCAAACCACTTCTACAGCATATCTTGAAAGTTTACTTACTGATTTTGAAGCTGGTACAGCTTTGATTGGGAGCAATAAATGAAATACGAAGAACGAAAAAAAATTGTAGCCAAATGGCTTTTTGACTTTCTAAAAAGATATGAAGCACCGCCACACTTAGATAAAGAAGCAAGCAAAGAAGAAATGTTGCTTATGGTAGAAGATATAAATAGCGAATGTCCGAATACCAATATGGGCGGATTAAATTGGCTTTTGGAAGAAGTTTCAAAATACGTACGAAAAAATCAAAGCTCTCGTAGATGGCCTACAATAAATATGTTTGTAAAAGCTATTCGAGAAAACAGAGAAAAAATAAAAATTGAAGATTTAGACGTACAAGTAAATGATAATTTTGTACTTGATCCACTTAAAATAAATGCGCGCAGAATTAAAAGCAAAGACCCAAGAGGTGTGCATGATTATTACATAATTGGAAAAGGTGCAGAAGAACTATTGAAAAATAATTTAGTTACAGAAGCAGACTTAGAACCGTTTAGGAAATATTATGGATAATGAAAACCATTTACAAAAAATTTTTACACATAAAAATAGAAACTTTGTTGTACGAGAAGGCACAAGTGATGCATTTGTGGTGAAAGAAGTTTCGGGAAGCGCGTATAGTAAATTAAAATTATATCCTGATGATGTGTGTTTAGATATTGGTTTGAATATTGGCGTTTTTTCTGTAATTGCATCAGAAAAATGTAAATATGTTTATGCGTATGAACCAGAACCAGAAAATTTCGAACTTGCAATAAAAAATGTTGATTTAAACAAACGTAAAAATGTTAAGTTGCACAATGTTGCAGTTATTGGCAATAACGATAAAAAAAGGTTTTTGTCGATAAATAAAAAGAAAAACAAAGGTTGCCATTCTTTAATCCCAAAAAGAGGACGAGGCTCTAAAACAGTAGACTGTTTAGAAATAAATAAAATTATAGAAGAAACAAAGCCAACGGTAATGAAAATTGATACAGAAGGTGCAGAGTTTGAAATATTAATGGCTATTAAACTAGAAAATATGAAAAAATTTAGGGAAATTATTTTTGAGTTTCATCATGCACACCTTAATGACATTGATACAAAAGAAAAATATCAAGCATTAATAGGGTTTTTAAAACCGTTTTTCAAAGAAGTACACTATCGTGCCGAAACAAAGGGCGCATGGGTTACAAACGTTTACTGTACAAACGCGTGAGG
>FUIF01002959.1_pt1 | contig 16814 bp, 21 predicted proteins | sample 1003461 | NCBI WGS metagenome assembly FUIF01 (sample SAMEA80401918, study PRJEB19352) | marine metagenome | reverse complement strand
GGGTCAGTATGCACACCTACGCCTATGTCGCCACTTCGACCATCCGGTCCTTTGCTTCCAAAAATACCGTAAAGTTCCGGTCCATTGTCTTTCATTTTTACTTCTCTTTCGTAGCCAAGAGAGTTAGCAACTTGTCGTGCCTGTGGGTGCATACCCATAAACCCTCGAAGGGCGTTTGTAGGCGTGGTCTTTAGCGGCACTCAAAGCATAACCGCTTGCATAAAACATGGCCTTTTCGACAGCCTCTTTGTTTTTTTCAAAGGCTCGGTTAAATGAAGCGTTGTCAATCCTAACACTCATGCCGCCAATTGATTTTGCGGGAATATTAAATCTAAACTTAGCCATTAGTCAACACTTCCTAAGTGAGCAAGTCGCTTGAGATTATCCATGCCACGCTCACGAAGGTTGTTGCCACGGATTGTTCCGTGGGTACTTGCCGTTTGAAAAATCGCTTCGTCTTCAAAATAATATGCGGCGGCAATATCAGCACAGATTTCACGAAGAACATGTGCTTGCTCTCCTTCTTGTACTGTCACACCGGAGGCATGGTCAAAAGAAATACCTGTGACTCCTGTAAGGTCATTAGTGGACTTACCTGTCCATGCAAAAGAATCACCGTCAATATTGCCGTTTCCAGCAGTGCTAAAGCCCGTTCCGCTTGTTAGGGTCACTGTGGTAGCCCCAGCCGAAATAGCACCGTTAAGGGTGGTTTCTGCGATTGATTTGCTGGGTACATCTCGACCGTAGTCACGGTACATTTGGTCAATGTCAATTGTTGCACGACGAATCACACTTGTCAATCGAGTCCCTGCTCTTGTTCGCTGGGTGCTATCGAGTCCAAGACGGGAACCTACATCGCTTGTTGAACAGTAGTACACCATCACATCAACCCCTGCACATCAACACCGAGCGATGCAACCATCGCAAAAAAAGCATACTTCAAGTATTTCGCCATAACAGACAACTCAAACACTGCCTGTTCAAGCAGTTGTACTCGCTCGTCCAAAGACTCGACTTGTTCTTTAAGATTTTTGCTCATCCTCAATCACCTGCTTTGCTTCTTCAAGGCGGGAAATAAGGTCTGCTTTTGTTCCGTCAACGGCAAGTCCGTTTTCGTTCGCAAGTTCAATCAACTCCGCCTTTTTCATTTTCTTAATCGAAGATAGGGAAGGTAGTTTTGAGGAAATATCTTTTAGGTCTTCGGCCAAGTCGATTACTTCGTCAAGAGTAATTTTGCCATCGGCCATCAATTTTTTGTATGCTTTGTAGCCAGCAAGTCCAAGACCCACTGCGATTGCGGCAAGTAGTATAATCATTTCAATATCCATTTTATTCACCTTTGTTGTATAGGACTTCTTTTACGGCTGATAGCGGAATCACGGTAAAATGCCTGCTTTCGCCCACCCGATAAATCTTGTAGCCGTGGGGTGTCTCTTCAATGTTCACATTCGTGTAGCACCTTTCGGGAGGGTGATACACTATTTTTCCCTTTCTTTTTTCTGTCATTTTATTCACCTCATGTTTGTGCGTCGCCAATACGAGTAATCGTAATTTGGCTCAATGGTTCAGTTGCGTGACCACGAACTCTCCACTTTGCGCTACCAATACCATTAACATAAGCGTAAAGGTAAATTGTGTCGTTAGCGGCGGCGTTGAAAATCATGTTAAAGTCGGGGTCGAGTGAAAGGTTTTGACCACTGATGTAGTAGTCAAATCGGTTAAATCCTTTGTCGATTGCCGCACCACCCGATGGATAATACCCTGTTCGACTTGGGTCGGGCATATCGGTTGATGCTCTCATAAGACATGTGATACCTCCGGTGACTGCCGAGTTGCTGTGAAAGTAAAACCCTGTATCAATACGGTAGATACCAGCAGTGTTGAATTTGATACCATAGTCGGGAAGGATTTCGATAGCAGGGTGCGAAGTACCGGCAGTGTCTTCGGTCCAGTTAGCACTGCCAATATCAATAACGCTTGCTTGGTTGTTCGATATATCGTACACTAAATTAGCATCAATATCCGATGTACCCGTTTTTGTCAATTTCATTATCTGTACTTTTGGTCCCACATCGGCCCAAGCAAGAGTCCCCGCCCCGTCTGTTTGGAGGACTTGATTAGCGGCTCCGTCAACTCTTGGGGCAGTACCCGGAAAAGTCAAAATTTCTTTTGTTGCACCCCAACCATCTTGCACATCTTCTTCGCCGGAGCGGAAAAACAGTGGTACTTGGTCAACAGATTGGGAACCCGATGCCGCTGAAGAATAAATTTGCCACGCTCGGTAATTATCAGTCCAACCTTTCATTGTTAAAACAGAATCCCAAGTGTTCGGTGAGCCAGTAATGTCGTCAGTAAAATTGAAAGACACTGCTTTGTCGGGGAACTCGTTAGGGTGAATATCACCATCGGCTCTTGCATCACGAATGTGAGCAACGCTAACATTGTTTTCAATCCAACTTGCGACTTGAGTAAATGTGATTTTACGATTAGTACCGTTAGCCCCATCATCCATAACTAAGAGGTCAGCGTTGACTGGCTCCCCACCAGCATTCATTCCATCAATGTCAAGTGTAGCGGCTACCGAGCCGGAACCACTTGCTGTCACATCTCCTGTGAGCGCAGTGATGCCGCCACCACCGCCAACTTCGCTTGAGCCGTGATACAACTTGTTGCTGTCTCCGCTGTTAAGCCAAAGTGTGTTAGCGGCTACGCCACCCGGATTTGAAGCAACGGGGTCTAATTCTAAACCGGTAGGGTCAATTAAACCATCAACATTTAGTTTTCCGGTAATATGAACATTTCCGTTGATAAGGTCAATTGGGCCGGAAGCGTGACGAGGGCTACGGTAGATACCCGGACTAATTTGGCTATACGACCAAGTGCCTCGTATTTTTGGTGTGACAATACTTCTTACATCGGAACCTTGTGCTGTAAGAGTTGTTGGGCCTTTAAGAACACAACCGTCTTGGATTTCAAATTCTTCTACTGAAACAAATGTGTTATCGGCCAACAAAACTTTGTGACCTGCGGTTGCGGCTTTAAGAACTATTTTTCGATAGTATGCTTGGAAGGTAGAAGAATATCCTGTGGCGTTGTGTGTTGGTAGTACAACACCACCACTTGACCCTGTAAATTCAACTGTGGCTAATCCAAAGTTCACAGTATTTATTGCTGTGGCATCAAACGCTGTAAAGTCAAAAATCTTCAATCGGTCATTATCCGAAAATGCACTTTCGGGAGCAAAAGCCCCACCCGCAATAATCATATTAGTAAAAGATGCTTTTTTGCTTGTACCTGTTGGGGTTTCATAGTCCGGTGCAAAATTTCCGCTTTGTATTCGTACTGCTGGGTGTTGACCATCATCAAATTTTGTTATTGGTGATGAAGACCCAACCAAAGAAAAGGTATTACTACCCACATAGGCCGCATTATCGCCGATAAGAATAAATCTTTCAGCGTATGATTTGTAGGTACCGAAATAATTTGGAGCACTACCATGCTTAAAATTGATTGTACCCGATGAGCCAGCATTTAGTGTACCGTTAATAAAAAGACCTTTAATTGTTGGTGCGGCATTGAGAATGACTTGGTGACTAAATGTGCTTTCGATTACAATTTCGTCAACAGTGACAGGGCTTCCACCCGTCAAAGTCCACGCACAGTCTGCAAGTCCTTCATTATCAAACAACGCAACATCGCCAGCAGTAGGGATTACCCCACCTTTCCAATTTGAGGCAGTGGAAGATGCGGTTGATGTACCGCCAAGCCATTTTATTGTTGCCATAATACTCACACTAATTTCGTTTTGGTCGAAGCGACTTTAACAGCCGTTCCACCTTTTTCCGAAACAAGAGCGAGTAATTCTTGACCTCTTTGGATAAAACCCCTTAGTTGGGCCGTCAAACGAATATCTTGTTCTTTTCTCTCGCTCTCGTTGACATAGGAAGGTAAGGTATCAATCATAACTTGTAGGCAATCTGCACACACGAGTGCTTTGATTGCTGATTCTTTTTGTGCTGTTGTGACGACATTGGTGGAGTCGTCTGCAAGAAAAGCAGTGTTTCTTGCGGACTTGTTGACTTGTTCTGTACGCATACTGATGTATTCAGTAATGGTGCCTTCGTTAAGACCCCGTGGGCGGTTTAACAAATCCCGAATGTTGTCAGTAGTGACTGTCATTCTTCTTCACCCAAACCGTTCACAGGCCACCTGTCGTTATAGTCTTTCGGTACTGCTATTGTAGCAGTATTCTTAGGTGGCGTTGAACAGCGACCAAGAATAACCACTAATTGTGTTTTGACAATATCGTGTGCCATACGGCTGTCGGGCAACCAGTATGTTTCTCGGTCGGGAAGAAGTGTTGCTGGACTGTTTGGTCTTCGGCTACTTGGTCGTACAAGACGAACAAGCCAACCGTTGCCACTTATCCAATGCGTTTGTCGATGGCGCATGTCTGCCACCTTTGCATCTTTTGGCACCGGAATGCCCTTTTCCCTAAGTTGCTTTGCCAATTTGGTGCGCTCACTCATTCGTCAGCCACCTTTTTCTTGGATTGCTTTTTAGCAGGCTTTTTAGCCTTCTTAGCAGGGGGGATAACATCATAGTTTCCTTCGGAGTTAAGCCGATAGATTGTACCATCGGCTTCTGTCCATTCTTTGGGTAATTCACTCAAAGTGAATCACCTCAAACAGTTTCGATGTAGTTGATGTAAAGAGATGCTCCACCAGCAGTAAGGGCGGCACCAGCAATTGTCAACAAAACACTCGATGCTCCACCAATAATAGAAGTACCGGTAGGTCGCTTGAAGTGCGAGGTTGCACGAACAAGTGCGGCGTTGTTAAAAGCAGTAGCACTCAAAAAGGCGTCAGCAGTTCCTGTGATTCCCAAAGCAATTGTTGCGGAGCCGGAGGATGCAAAAGGAACATCAGCATCAATCATAAAGTCAACAACGATTGCGCCAGCAGGTAGTGTCTGTGCCTCTCCGGCTGGGCCTGTAAGAGTTTTTGCGCCTGTTGTTAGACTGCTACCGTCATACACAAATTTGAGGGTGTGGATTTGTTGTCCGCCAACCTTTGGTTCGGTGACTGCATTGTCTGCAATCTTTGCTGTGCTAACTGCTCCTGTTTGGAGCATGTTAGTTTCGATGAAGTCTTGGAATTTACGGTTTTGTGCCAAGTAAATCACCTCAAACGACGCCAGTAATCTTGGCGATTCTGTTCGAGGTACCTGCACCTGCACCGTCTTGGTGTTGGTGAACAACGCTTCCCATGTAGCCAGTCAAGAGCCAGTCGAAACCAACGCCCGGAAGACGGGTAAGTTCGGTTTCTTGGTAGCCTGCACCGTTGTAGGTGAAGAACTCGGCTGTTTCTGCGCCCGGAATGAGCAAGAGAGCGTCGTCTTCGATTGCGCCACTTGCGTCGGTTGGGAGCAAGGACTTTCCACCAGTGTAGTCACGGGTGTAGTAAATGCTCATCTTTGCGATTCGCTTCATGTGGTCTTGAAGGGACTCCACGACATTTCCGTAAAGTTGAGTGTTCAAGAGAGCACTGCGGGTCGAAGCAGGGAGGACAAGAGCCATTGGCTCGTCACCGGACACACGACCGTTTGCGAAAATCTTGTCCATTGTAGCCAAGAGGTCGGATTCTTCGTCAGCAGATGCGCTACCGAAGGTTGCAGTTGCGGCTTGGGTTTGTCCAGCACCACCGTGAAGGGTGGAAAGAATGTTGTTGTCGATAACATCGGCTCGTCCACGGACAATTGCGAGTTGTTGTCGGTCAATGTTCTCAAAGGATTCGCCACGGAGTCGCACAGTGTCAAGGAAGACACAGCGGCCTTGACCCTTCTGCAACTTCACAGTGTAGTTGGAAGTTCCAATCTTTGTAGGGTCAACAGTTGCGGCATCATCGAGTGGGTAGGAGAAAGTTCCTTCAACACCGGTGTACCACTTGAACTCAAGCCAAGGGACTGTTCGGGTTCCGACGATTTGTGTTCCGACTGCAATTCGAGTGGATTGTAGTTGGATAAAGTCACGGAGGGTTTGTTCGAGAACTGCGTCACCGGTACCAAAAGGCCCAGCGGCGGCAGATGCGTTCATAATTTGTTCGAGGGATTCGTTTGCCATCTTATTCACTTCCATTTATTTTTTTTGTTATCAAGCCGTTGCACATTGAGTTGTGTTGACAGGAATTAGTTCATCGTTTGCGGCGGTTGTCACACCTTCACCGACATAAACACCGACGAGTTTGTCGGAGCCTGCGGTTCGGTTGACTCGGCCAACACCCTTAAGGTACACTAAGTCACCTGTTCGGTATGTGATTCCGGTTTGGGAAGCAACCATTTGGACTCCGCCCATTGGGAAGTAGGAAACAGTTGCGCCTGTGGTTTCAAAAACTAAGTCAGCGTCACGGCTGGATTCGCCAGCGGAGATACCGATTGGTACATCAGTTGCGGCTCCAACTTGGAGTTTGTTGTTTATTCCATCCTTTGCCAAGACTTTACCGACACCGCTAACGGTTTCGGCATCTTTCAAGACTGCGTTGCGTGGGTCGTTGCCTGTAAATGCTACCATTTCAAATCATCTCCTTCATTTCTTCAAATTTGGGTGCGCTGATGCGCTGGTCATTACGCTCGGTTCCGCTTAGGGTTTTGTTCCAAGCAGATGCCCAAGCATTCCATGCTTGTGCGTAAAGACTTTGTGGGGTTTCGACAACTTTACCGTTTAGGTAGTTGGCGACAACTGGTTCAGCGGTCTTGACTTCTTCGGAAGCGACGGCTGATTCGGATGCTGGAACTGCTGGGGTCATTTCGACCACAGGTTCAGCAGGGTGGGATGCTTCCCAAGATGCGATGAGGTTGTTAAGAGTGTCCGAAGAAAGGTCTTCGTGTCCCTTAAGTCCAAGTTCGGTTGCGGAAGCAACGAGTCCAAGTCGGACTTCTTCTGCTTGAGCGGCTTCGTGAGCCTTCATCTCTTCAAGTTCTGCACGAGCAAGAACCAATTCTGCTTGTAGTGCTTCCATCTCACTTGCGGAAACATTTTCTTCAATAATTTCTTCATCGGACATATTCGTTATCTCCTTTCGGTAATCTTGCCGAGATGCCGATTGACTTATGAAGGTTTCTTCTGTGGAGGCAGTTCTTTTAGCACGAGGATGCCCTTTGGGAAGTAGGTCATTGTCTTGCTTGTAATTGGGATTCGATGGTCTTCCGGTACGAAGGAGATATAGGAATGCGTTGACTCTTGCGATTCCCCAACCGTTGCGGGACATATTAGGGGCGTGGCTTGTGCTAAAAGCACCAGCACCACGACGGAACACAGTAAGGAGTGCGCCCATAGATGCTTTACTACCTTTACCCTTTTTGTTATGTTCTTGCATTTTGTTCTGCAAAGTTTTACGGGTGGCAGGGGAAACAACGATTGACTTGTTTGGTTTCTTAGCAGAACCAGGTGGGTTTTTCTTAGACCCTTTTCGTCGCTCGTCGGGTTTAGCGGGAGTCTTTCTTGGGTCGTTCTTTCCGGGTCTTCCATGTTGTCCACCATGCTTTGCTTCTGCATTTTCTTCAACCTTTTCAACAGACTCTATTGTTGCTCGGTTGTATGCTGGCTTATGAACTATTGCCAAGTGGTCAAAGGTAAAGTCATTGTCAAACACCATACCTTTTTCGCTTGCCGCAATAGGAATGCCATAGCCACCAATGCTAACACCATATTCGGGCTTTAGCCATAGGCCGGATTCAAGAGCCTCAAATAATTCTTCACGATAAACATGTGCGGCGTACCTAACTTCGTACTTTTCATCATCGGGGTAATTGATAGTAGCGGCTGTGACTTTGCCAACATTTGCTTCGTTGACGCCACCGTCGTTGTTTCGCTCAAACCCTACATCTTTTGCTTTAGGGTGATTAAGTGTTAAATCAGCACCTACCATTTGGTCAAGTACCTTTTCTGCACCACGCTTAGTGATAGCCCAACGGTTTTTGTTGTAGCCTTCATGGAATGCAACACCTTTAATTTCAAGAATGTTTTTGCCTGTTGATGCTTCAACCTTAGCAACTATTTCCTCAACAGTAATCTCCATAGTGACATTTACTGGTTGGCAAGAGCCTGCAACCATTTCTTCACCAATAGGACAAGATGCTGATGCTTCTGCAAATTCGTGACCTTTGTGTGCGGCCATACATTGTTCTTCACTGTACCCTGCCTCTTGACAACGGGACATATACTCGCCATGCGTTTCGCTTTCTTTTGGTTTTGGTTCTGCGGCTTCTGCGTGTTCAGCACAGCCTCCGCAACACGGCTTGTCTTCGGAAGCCTCAATAACTTCTTCGATGCCTTCAATGATTTCGCCTTCATTAGAAGACCATAGTTCATCGTAGGATGCTTCGACTTTGTTTGTTGACCATTGTCGGCAAGACCAATAACCGGGTGTGGTACGGTCTTTCTTTTCCGAGCAATTGTGTCGGTCACGGAATGCTTTGCGTCGCTTAGGGTCGTCACGCTTGATTTCCATGTTAGGGTCGCCAAAGCGCACAATAACGACTTTACCTGCGGGATTCTGCACATATACTGCAAATTTCTTAGGTCCGCCTTGTGTACGGAATGGTTTGTTGAGTGTCACTTTTTTGCCTTGATATTCTGCGGCTTTGACGGTTTCTTCATCATCATCATCGTAAGATGCTTCTTTACCCTCATACATAGAGTTGCAGACAGCCGCTCGCTGTGCTGGATTTGGGTATTTGTCAGCAGTCTTGCTGTCACCCATACACCTGTCCATGTAATCGTCTTTCGACTCACCTTCTTGAACATCGGGCATGGTACTGCGACAGGCGAAGTGACTTTTAATCCATTCGCCAAATCTGTTGACTTTCGTCTAAAATGTCTTCGTAAAGTGACAGTGACATAATGTTTTGAACATCATAGTATGACTCTACTTTGGTATATCCAAGAGATATTACGGTCTTAACAAGTGATTCCATTTTTATTTGCTCTATGGGATTCAATACTGTGACCTTCGGAATATCACGCAATAGATAACTATTGTTTCTTTCTTCTAACAAAAATGGGTGGTACTTATTTTTTCGGTATTTTTTTTGACATAGGTATTACCAACAAATGCGAACTCTTCAAGAATCAAAGAACCGGTGTACGCTACCGGTTCATCATCAACAAAGAGTACCCAATAATCCATGTTGTCAAAAATTTGAGGATAACCTTTTTCGCTTGGGAATGGTAAATTAGGCCAAATCAACTCAAGTTCTTTACGCTTAAGATATTCAACTATCATTTCTACCCCATCTTTTCCAAGCAAACCTTCCAACAAAAACCCAAAAAACAATTTCAAGAACTACCAGTAGGAATGTGCCAACAATCGCCCATTCCATGTGATAACCTCACTTTTTGTTTTTGTCTTGACCCATATTTTTTACAGGGGTTATTAAAGACATACCGACACTATGCTTTTTGATTTCATGCACATGTTCTTGTGCATGTTTTTCCAAAAACATCTTGTGTTCATGTTCTTCCGAATCACGCTCACGCTCGTGCTTAAGTCTTGAGGAATGTTGTCAATTTCAATGGTTTGTTCGGATTCCCACATACGGAGAACAGTATTCATAGCCGGACCTGCAACACCACCAATAATGGCAATAAGAGCAATAAATCCATCTAAGTTAGCAAGAACAACATCGGGTTTCCAAATACCCATACCTACTACTGCGCCGCTTGCGAGAAGCCACAAATAAATTGCAGGTATCACAGTGCGCTGTACCATTTTGTCATTAAACGAATTTGGATGTTTTTTACTCATTCTTCATCCCCTCTTGTTGGTTTGTTCTTGGAAGTTCCCCTGTTTTACCTTTTGTCCCTTCCTTACGGTTGGTGCCTTCGGTTTCCGGTTGCATACCGATAAGTTCGAGTGTTTGATTAAGTGTTAGGATGCCTGCGTCATAACCAAGGACTGCTCTTTTCATAGAGTCCATAGGCGACTCTTCTGCAATAGGTTCAAAGTGGAACTCCGGCAAATCTTTCATTTGATGTTTGATTCCCTTGAGTTCTAACTGTTTTGAAAACAACTCCATAACTCCTTGCTTAACAATTGATTGAAGGCGAGAGATAGCCGTATTAGCCCACATATTTGCATTGTAGGTAGCGGCAAAGGTTGAACCCTTTTCTTGCCCTGCGGCTACACGAGGGACATGCAAAACAGCGGCTACATTGGCACCAACCATGTCAAGGAAGCCACTATTGTCGGGAATTGTGTTTTTGAGGTCAACATGGTGTAGTGTCACATAGGAAGGTAGGATTGGCATTTGGTCGCCTCGCAGACCTTCAAACAATTTGATAACTTCATCCATGATAATTCCAAGCCTTTCTTGTTGCTCGTCGGGGTCTTGGATATGTTCAATGGCGGATTTGTCAATTGTGATAAATTGCTTGGTTAGCACATCTTCAAGAGCAATACGGTTGTTCATTGTGTTGTACTTAACACGCACTACTTGTTCAAGCGAAGAAAATCGGGATTGACCCCATACACCATAGGTTTGACGCAATTTTGTGTCTTCATACCAATTGCTTCGGAAGTCTGTTCGGAAGTGTACGATTTCGCTACGAGGGAATACCATAGTGTCGATGCCTTGTTCTCGCAAAATGTAAAAGTCATTTGTCATAATTGGGCTGTTTTCGTCGGCTGTGAATGGTAGTCCGTTTGCTCCACGGTTGTCAACAATAGTAATCTGTCGGATAGGAAGGCTTTGAATGTTGGTGATACCTACACCGGTACGACCAACTAACTTGTTAATGTCGTTGCCATACACTTGTAGGTTGCGTAGTGCGTTGATAAGAAAGTCGTCAAAGTCAACACGGTCAATCATTTCCATGATTGCGTTGCGTATTGAGCCATTCTTGGCCTTCTTGTAGTCAATGCGGTAGTTGTTAGCAGTAAGTGATACGCTTCGTACAGCACCATTGAGTTCGGGGTCTAATTTGACCATGTTGTCGTACAAGTCAAATTTGTTAAGGAAGTTCGATTCCTTTTGAAACTTTTCTGTTTCGGAAAAAATATCCGGCAAACCTGCGGCAACCGATAGAGGTACATTACTACCAACTCGATGAACGACTTTTTCTTCGGCGACGGCGTTGCGTCGAAACCTATCAAAGATACCCATGTTAGGGGAGATGTGGGATGATTTATGAAGGTAGCGATTTATTTTTGTTTATTCTTTCTTTTTTTACAAAAATAATTAAATCGAACGACATATATCGGTTTTCTCTAATTCTTTTATTGTTTCAAAGGCGTTTAAGAAAAAGGAGTAATAAGCAATATCAGTTGGGGCATAAAATATCTATGAATAAATGAAAGAATAATGTGTTTGGTCTTTCAGTACACTGTTTTATTCTTTTTGTTAAAGTGAAATCAACAAAAAGATAAATGTTCATAAAGGGTTTCCTCTTGGAGTAGATTGATGCGAGCCTCACCGAACTATGGTAGCGATTTAATCGCCGAGCACTACGATGAAAAGCAGTCTATTATTGGACTTGCTCGAAAATTAAACCAAATTGACGGAAAAAAGTCTGTCAAGGGCTGGGAAATGTCAATTTACCGTTGGAAAAGCAACAAGACAGAAAAACATACTCCACCTACACCTATCCCAAATGAAATGGAAACCGTCAAACAATCTTATCACTATGATGCGGCAAAAGATGAATACTACACTTTCTTAAGAGTTGCTGACCAAATGATTTGTGTTGATGGTGACAAGCATAGAGCCATGAAAGAAGCATACTCTAACATGGTAGGTAAGGGTGCATCTATGAATGAGATTTGTAGGGAATTTGGTATTCCTCGTGCATGGTTTGATGAATACCGACGACGACATGGGTGGACACACGACATGTCGCCTTACACCGATGAAGAACTTGCCACTAAAGATGTAGACATGCTTGTTGACGACCTTGTGACAAAACGCAAGCATCAATTGCACAAAAAGTTTGAGCGAGCCAAGTGGAAGTCTATTGAAGAATCAGCAGAAAAATACAATATGTTTGAGGAAAAAATACTTAATGAGTTCCGACAAATTGTTTCCCAAGCACCAAAAACCACACCTCAAATGGCTATGGTTGAAGATTCTCTTGAGTATGCGCTTGTTATTAGCTACTGACTTTCATTGGGGTAAATACGGGTGGGTTGACGAAGTTGGAGAAACCTACAATTTTGATGAAGCAAGAAAGCGTTTAATGGAAAAGACACAAGAATTGATTTGTCGCCTTCCTTCTCGACCGGAAAAAATTATTTTGGCTACCGGTAGCGATTGGTTCCATGTTGATAACGATGCTGGTACAACAACAAAAGGTACACCGCAAGACATGTGCGGTAGCCCTGCTGAAATCCTAATGACAGGTTGCCAAATGGCACGAGAACATATTGAACTGCTTCGACAAGTTGCTCCTGTTGAAGTAGTCTTTATGCCGGGTAATCACGACCGTATGAGTGCTATCGCATTGATGATGTACCTTAGTGCGGCTTACGAAAATACCCAAGACTGTAAAATCATTGTAAGTCCTTCTACTCGACAATATGTTCGGTATGGGAATAACTTGATGGGCTTTATTCATGGTGACGGTGCAAGAAACCTTGTTGAGTTAATGAGCAACGAAAAGCGAGAACTATGGGGAGAATGTCAACACCACACATGGTTCCACGGACATTTACATCATCGACAAGTCGTTGAAAAGGGTGGTTGTTTAATTGTGCAACTTCCTTCGCTCGCTGGACATGACAGGTACCATGCTCGACAAGGCTATACAACAAGTGTGGCTGGTTTGTCTGCACACTTTATTGACAAAGAGAAAGGACTTGTTGGAACATTGTTTGCTCCTGTGGAGGGTGAACATTGACAAACCCACAAATCAAAAAGTTAAGAGAATGTCAAACTTGTGGTCATAGATGTTATTCCCGTTATACTTCTCACAAAAAGTGGTGTAAGGAAACAAAAAAAATGGTGTACTGCGGTTGTTTAAGGGTGGTAAGAGATGAAGCGTGAACATGTTGTTTGTACGGCTTGCGGTTGGGAAAGTAAGTATCTTTCTCAAGAAAAGGCTTTTACGAGAATCTGTCCGTATTGCGGCTTACGCGCTTTGCGACCTTGGTGAAATTATGAACATAAAGAAGGATATTTACTGGACTTTTCCGATTAGAATGTATGTGATGCCAAATGTCAAGAATTAAACAAGCATTAGCGTTTGAACGAGCAAGAAATGATGTTTCCTATTTTTACCGATGGCTTGGCTACTCTTGGGGTAATCACATCGGAGAATGGATGGATATTTACACTGACAGGAAGGGAGCGCATGTTCACCGTGTTTGTATTATTGCTCCGAGAAGTCATTCAAAAAGTACGACGCTTGGTGTAAAATTGCTACACATGTGCTTGTTTCAAAAATTTAATGGCAAACCTATGGACATTTGGTTGTTTTCTGCCAGCCAAGACACAGCGGTTCGACGGTTGGCCGAAATACGCAAGGATTTAACAAGTCACAAAGAGTTAGCCCGATACATTGACCCTAAAAAGGGTGGTAAAAGAGAATTATGGCTAAACAACGGAGCAGTAATTCGCTGTTCTTCCGTTGGCAGTGCTATTCGTGGCGACCACCCTGCTGTTGTTGCACTTGATGATGTGTTGCTTGATGCTAAAAAGGAATTAAACAACGAGCAATTGCGCCATTGGTTGCGTAAAGTTGTCATGCCAATGCTTGACCCCGGTTCATTTTTGTATTGTGTAGGAACGCCAATGAGTATGACTGACTTGTATCACACTGAAATGCTTGATAATGACCAATGGAAAACGGGCATTTGGAGTGCTATTCCTAATTGGGATGAAATGAAGCACGAGCCGGAAAATTTACAGGCACTTTGGCCGGAGTTCCGACCATTGGACTTTTTGCTTGAACAGAAAAAAGTGACCGGTGAATTAGAATTTGCTCAAGAATTCTTGTGCAAGGTTATTGACGATGAAGCGGCTGTGTACCCTCGTAAATTTACACGGGCCAATATGGACTTAGAACAAGTGTTTGACAAAGAAAAGCGTGATGGTTGTAAGTATGTTATTGGTTTTGACCCGTCACAAGGATTAGGGAAAGACTATTCTGTTTTAGTGGCTGTCCGACAAGAATCCGATGGCTCTTTGTGTGTTGCGAACATTTGGAGAAGAAATGACTTTTCCCCCGATAGGCAGGCTGACATGATTGGTGAGTGGTGTAAAAAGTACAATGCACCTCTTGCGGCAGAAGATGTTGGCTTCCAACGCTTGTTTAAGTCTTTGTTGGAGGCTAAGGGTATCGGTGTTGAGTATCGGCAGTCAAAGGTTAGCAACAAAGGCCTAAAGCAAGGATTGCTAAACCGATTGCGTGTTTGGTTTGAACGAGGCAAAATTCAATTCCCTTATGGTGACGATGCAACAAGGCGAGTCGTCAATGAAATGTTAGAAGAATTGGAATCACATGCTTGGAAATCCGGTGACATTGTTGATACTGGCAAACACAATGACTTGGTAATGGCTTTGGCACATGCAATTGACCAGTTCTCGTTTAAATCCGATGTTGTCCCATTCGCCGGTCGCTCAATGGCTAAAGGTGCATGGCAAGGTGGCAAGTCAAAAAGTCGTGGCAGAAGTAAAATCTTTAGAGCGGTAAGTCGTCGTTTATAAAGAAGGTTTTGAAAAATTTTTCTGCGAATTTTTCGAGGTACTAAGCAACGCTGTGGGGGCGGCGGGCGTCGATTTTTGGAGGCAAGACCGTTGCAGAATGACCCCGCCCCAAACCAGCAAATGCCGTTTCTTGGTGTCATAGAGCCCGCTACGGGCCGTTTGTGGGTGCTGGGCGGCATGGGTAGCACCGCACCCCTTTGCGTGGCTTGTAGGGGTGTCTATGGGCTTGTTTTCGATTTCAGCCTCAGCCGAGCAGGGCGGCACCTGCTCAACAGGCTCGCAGTACCCCGAAAATTGACATAAAAAAAATCATCCCGCTGACTTGCTCCACGACCGGCACGGGATGAGAACCGGTCGCTGTCGTTGATTCGTTTGTGTCATATCACCTCCGCAGTCATTCGATTTTCATTCGTTGCTCAAGCCTTGAATCGTCGCTCAAGAGCGATGCCAAGAAGGGTCTTTTGCTCGCCGTCAACACACACCTCAAAGGCACATGGCACCACATCGTAGTCCATCTTCGACCACTTGCCACCCTCAATCCGAGTGCTGAATCGGGATGCGTCGCCGTCGTTGGTGAGGCAGGCCGCCATCAGTTGGCTGGTGGTGAGTTGGCCTCGGTGGGCTTGTCGGATGATGTTGAACAGCCTCTTGGTGATGCGGCAGGCCTTGAAGTGGACTCGGTGGCCACCGTAGGTCTTGAGGCCAGCGTTCACCTTGTCCAAGACTGGCAGGTGAAGGGTCACGCTGTTGAAGCCGAGTTGTGCCTTTGGAGTGCCACATTGAGGGCAGGCGTTGGCTCGGCTGACTTGCTGGTGTCCCCATGCCTTTCGACAGTCGGAGCAGTACCGCTGGGCGGCGTGGCCGTGGTTTGTCCAGTCAAGCACCGTTGAGGTGTTGATGGCAAGGTGGGCCTTGAGGCAGTCCACACCATCGCCTTGAAGGGCGTAGCGGTGGACTGTGGAGCCTTCCAAGCGGTTTCGGGTGTCGAAGGTGAGGTTGCCGCCACGCTTCTCATTGAGTTGCTTGAGGGTGTCCATTCCATCTCGGACCAAGGCCTTGCTGTCAACTGGCACATATCGCACCATGTCGCCTTCAACGAGGCCAAAGGCTTGCATCATTTCGGGTGTTGCTTCCATGAGGTCAAGGTCAATCGCTTCTGCTGACTGGCCGGACTTCTCAACGGCTTCTCGGTTGGCATCTCGGTAGGCCTTGAGGCTGACCAAAGCGGCCAATGCTCGTCGGACTGCTGGCTTGAGCACCAAGTCGGTAGCGTCAAGTTCGCCAAGGTCGTAGGTTCGTGGTTGCTGGTTTGGTCGGATGGTCTTCACTGGTCGGAACCCAGCGGCTTTGATTGCCGCCATTGATGGGTTCTTGACTCCCATCTCGTCGTTCAGCCCTTTGAGTACCGTTGCCGGTAGGGTGTCCTTGGCTTGGTACTTGTTGACCCGTCGAGTCATGGCTCGGTTGGCGTTGCTGTGCTTTGACACGGCCTCCACCAAGGTTGCCATGATTACCTCATGGGGGTTTTCGTTCTGTTCGATGAACTGCTTCATCATGCTTGCTTCTACATTTACTGTATTCATTTGGTTATCCCTCCTGTATTCCAAGCCACTTCACCCCTACCCATAAAGGCAGCGACTAAATACCCTTGAAATTCGGCTGTTTTCGCACTTTTGGCTTTTCTCCGGTCGGCTCGGCACCCGCCGGACAATGTGCGATTTTGGGCTAATTTCGCACTTTCCATTCATGTTTGAACATGAATCTGCCATTCTGCCCGCCTAAACGCTGTACTGCGTGACCGACGGCCCCTATTTGCCGACCCCAACATGAATGCTTCTTGTTCGATTTTAGGGCGACCTAAATTATTTTTCGGAGGTCCGAAACTATGAACGGTTCATGTTGTCAAATCGGCAACATGATTCAATCATGTTTTAGGGCAACCTAAATCATTTAGTCGCGACTAAATCCGAAAACGCACCGCCAAATTTAGTCGGCATCCAGGTCATAAAAGAGAAAATTTAGTCGAAAATTATCGAAAAAAAGAGTTGTCGAAATTAGTCGGTATCGAAAAATTTAGTCGCTAAGAAAGAAAAATCAAAAAAAAGCCCCCCACCCCC
>FUIF01013982.1_pt1 | contig 16815 bp, 26 predicted proteins | sample 1003461 | NCBI WGS metagenome assembly FUIF01 (sample SAMEA80401918, study PRJEB19352) | marine metagenome | reverse complement strand
TTGTCCTCAAACCTGTCCAGAATCTGTTCTGAGGTTATCTGTAGGGCCTCCAGTAGGTCATCTGGATCAAAGGTTTTCAAGAGGCGTTCCTTAACTTCCTCTAGCGTTAGCGACATAACTAATCAACTCCTGTAGTGTCTCTATATTATACCATAGTATTTTCTCTTTGTCACACCATTGTGCCATAGTCATTTTTGCACCCTTACGTATTCTCTTGTTAGGCTGCATCAAAACAAAGATTAACTCTTGTCCTTCTGGGAGGCTGTCCCTGATGCTGGTGTATTTCTTGGTGTCTCCATCTCTGAAATATCCTTTGCACTCAATAAGATATAAACCGCTAGCATCAACGAAGTCAGGACGGTAGCTCCTAGAGATAGTGTAAGGAATAGTGAAAGGCTCATAGTCAAACTCCTGTAGTATTTTGGCGACATCTTCTTCAAACGTGCTTCTAAATGGTGATTTCTTGGACTTTCGGCTCATTGTGTACCTCTACTAAATAACGTGGACCGGTAGAATAAGCGAAGGCGCGCACGGACGGCCAGCATTCCTTTTTGTACGCACAGTATGAGCAACCTACGGCGAGTTTCTGGTTTCCACTCTTTCCATCGGCGACAGGCTCGTAGCATACGCCGGGTGGGGTTGGTTGCTCCACTAACTTTTTTACGTGGTCAATGCGCTCCTTGATGTCATAGCCAATGAGGTCGTAGACAGGCGCTTGGGTATCCTCAGAGTCGTACATGAGGTACGTCAAATGCCCGTTCTGTTTGTCCATCGCTAACCATCCGAATTTAGTAGCACCTTCCGCATACGCATATCCCTTAATTTGACCAATGTATCCAAACGGGTCGTCATAAGCCAGAGTGCCGTCTTTGAATTTCCTGAACCCATACGTTGACACAGACTTAACATCAGTGACAATACCGTTGATTTTGCAGTCCATAGACCCTGTAATGCCGTTAACTTCACACTTCTTTTGTTCATCAGTAACCTCGTGTCCTGCTGCTTTGGTTAGGAACAATAGCATCTCTTCGATCAAGTGGCCGTAGAGGAACTTGACATAGGTGTGACCCTGTATCTCATCAGCTTTCTCTACGTCGTTGTAGACGTTCCAGAGGTAACGGTCGTCACGTCCTATGTTAGACATGCGTAGCTTACGTCCGTCCCTCTTCTTGCCACCAAACTCGTTACGCATGAGTTCCTTGACATTCTCTCCGAACTTCTCAACACAAGCGTCAAAGTCCACACCCTCAGCTACTTCTTTTGTCTCCATTAGTTTGTAAATGTCAGAGACTAAGTTGTATACGTTTTTCATTGGTAGTTTCCTACTATACCAGAGACAACCTCTTGAGCTTGTTCCGGTGTGCATTTAAACCACTCACTACGCCTTTCGTACAACTTATGTAGCTCAGTGTGTGATTCTGACTCTGCGGCCCTGCGGTCGCTTACGTTCCACTTATAGTTTAACACATAATCCCTAAAAGGTGAAGAGGTTTGGTAGTTATTTAACCTGTCCTCTGAGTCAATAGCCATTCCTACCTTGACCCACTCAGGGAAGTTAGGGTTGACAATGACGTACACTTGGCCCTCTACACTGGACTCGTACTTCGATAGACTACTGAATGCAGCGGCTTCAAAGTTCTTGTATCGTCCGGGCTTGTGCAAAGGGTGCGACTTGGGTATGTACTTACCGTTTACGAACATCTTAGTCTGGTCCCGTTTCCACACAGACTCTGGGTTGTCCTTGTAGTACTTACCTTCTCCTCTCTTATAGTTCATAGTTGATTTCCTTAGTGGGTTTCTGCCCATGTTGTTCCAACTTGGTACTCTCCATCAAGAGGGCATCTGAGGTTAAAGTGAACCCCTGACGCCTTGAGGCATTCGACTGCAAGCCAACCGAATTTCTCTGCTTGGTCTGTAGCCACCTCCGACTGTACTTCATCATGTATGTTCCCTATAAACTTGTAGTCTAGTTTCCACTGCGGTGCGTAGTCGTCCAGTATGACTAGGGCCTTCTTCATCACGATGGCTCCTGCCGCCTGTAACAACGTATTCAATGCAGCATGTTCAGATCTAACTCTAAGTCTTCGTCCGTCAAGTCCTGTGAGATAGCCTCGCCCAGATGCTCGACCAACGCGTTCTCGTAGACTTTCAAGAGCAGGTGTATTTCGTAGAAATCGTTGTTTAAGTTTTGCGCCGTCTCGTGGGCTTCCTCCAACGATAGATCCAATTTTTGCGTCTCCGGCTCCGTAAAGGAAAGCGTAGATGAAAGTCTTAGCTTGAGGTCTTGTTTCAAGCCCAGCAGCCATTTGGTTTCTTGTGTGAATGTCTTCGGTGAGAAGGACATTGGTAAACTCCTTGTCGTCCATGTAGTGAGCCAACATACGTAGCTCAAGGCCACTAGCGTCAAAACCTACTAGCTTCTTACCCTCTGGTACAGTCCAGCATGAGCGACACTCTTTACCGTATAGGCTGTGTCCTGCTGGTACTTGTGCCATGTTGGGGCTTTGGTGGGTCATGCGTCCTGTAACAGCGCCGTTGCTAATGACACGACCGTGGACTCTTCCGTCGTCCTGCACATGTTCCATCCATGAGTGTACCTGCGCGTATCTCTTTTGTAGCATCAAGTACTCACTGACGGACCTAGCCTCTGGAAGGTCAATGGTGGCTAGTACAGCCTCATCAACGATGGGATTCCCTTTCTCCGTAACTTTATCGAAGACCACACCCAGCCCCGATAGTCTCTTCGCAATCTGTTGACGCGAGCCGACATTGAAGACTTCAACTTTGTCCTTAAGGCGTTTGCCCGTCTTATCAGACCACCTCTCGTGTATAATAGGAGGAAACTTCTCCTGTAGTTCTTCTTCAATTGCATTCATTCTCTCCTTAAACGTTGCTAGTAAGTCCATACATAAGTACTGATCTAGGAGCCATCCGTTTTGTTCCTGTTGCTGTACTACGTACTGAACCTTATGTTCCAAGTCAATAGACTGTTGGTCAAAGTCTACCATGTCCTTGGTCAACCGCTGATGTACTGCTTCGGTGACTGCTACGTCTTGTATACAGTAGTCAATCATTTCCTGTGACAGTCTTGACCAGTCGTTGTGGTCGCCTTTTGGAAAGCCTAGTTCGTTACCCCAGTTGCGCAAAGAGTGTCCACCGGACTTGCTTGGATCAAACAAACGTGACAACACCAGAGTATCGACTATGCGCTCAGGAGCCACAGAAAGCCCCCAGAGACGTTTTAACACTGGGAGGTCATAACCTATCAGATTATGTCCACATACGCTTACAGAGCCTTCTAGAGCCTTTCTGAGCGATCTCTGGTCTAGATGCACCTCAGTTTCACCGTTCTGCTGTGTCACAACGCACCAGATGGTGTCTGGGTCTAAACCGTTGGCTTCTAAATCAAGGTAGATCAAAAGTCTGCTCCAATTTGAGGGTTTGCTACTTCTTGCATTCTACCGGTGGTTCTATCATACTGTAAGTAACACGCTGGACCTGTCTCACCAGTGTAACGATTCTTCAGGACTCGAACAGTAGTCGTGTTCCTGATGTCTTCGTTGGTGTTCTGCTGGTCACGTTCCATGCCTATTACTATGTCTGACAGTTGTGCGATTGCCTGTGAACCTCGTAATTCACCCAAGGATATCTGAGCACCGTCCTCGTGTGCCTTACCTTGGGATCGTTTGAGGTGTGAGACTAGGAATAAACTAATGCCTGTCTCTGCCACAAGCGTACGCAGCTTAGTCATTATTTCATCAATGGCTTTTCGTTCGTCTCCGGACTCTTGGGAACTGACGACGATGGACAGGTGGTCCAGTACGACATACCGGCAGTCCAAAGCTTTTGCCATGTAGCGAACACGGGCGAGCAAGTTATCTGTTGAAGTTGACCCCCAATGGTCGAATAGGTAGTAACGTCCTGTTCCCAGTGTGGCTTCCCAGTAGGGCCGTAGCTGGTCCACAGGCGTGTCCTCTTCCAAGTGTAGAGGCCTGTTTGCCGCCACCGACATGATACCAAGACTTGTTCGGGCCACGTCTTCTTCGAGGGCCAGCACCCCAATATTTCCTTCACATCGCTGTAGAAGGTCATACTCAATTTCTCTGATGAACTGTGACTTGCCCATACCACTACCGCTGGTGATCGTAACGAGTTCATACGGCCTATGCCCTCTGGTTATATGATTGAGGCCCTCCCAAGGGTACGGAATGGACTTGACCTGTCGTTTCTCAACGAGCTTGTCCCACGTCTCCGTACCTGCAATGATGCCGTCAGGACGGTACACCTTAGCGTTCCACCATGCTTGGGTGAAGTCCTTGACACGGTTCGCCATGAGCATGTCACTGGCGTCCTTGAGTGGTAGCTTGCAGACCTTCAGCTTGTTAGGACTAAAGAGGTCCTTCACTGCGTCCACTGCTACGTCACCCGCCTTGTCATTATCAAAGCATAGGACTACGTTTTCGTACCCTTCGAGCCACTCCAGTTGCTCTTTGATCTCCTTGGATGCGTTGTTAGCACCAGAGCGTAGCGACACTACGTCGTACTGCTTATTGAACATCTCGTACACAGCGAGGGCGTCTAGCTCCCCTTCGGTGATTGTGATGTACTTGTTGTTGGTGCACTGTTGTTGACCGAAGAAGCCAACACCTGTCACGTCTCCAGAAGAACAAAAGCCCTTGGTTTTAACGTCACGGGACTTTGCAGCACTGACCTCCCCTGTGTCTAACTTGTAGTAAGGGTAGTAGTGCTTGATGATTTCGCCCGTCTTGGAGTACTCCACAGTGACACCGAAGCGAGCGCAGGTCTCCTGTGAAAGCCTACGTTGTGGTATTGCCGCTACCGTACCGCCCATGCTTAGGGGTTTAGCTTTTGGCAGTTCCTGTTGTTGCGTTGTCATTGGTTTCTCGCCGTCCCCAAATAGATGATAGTCACAACCAGAGGCGAAACAGTGTTCGCCCCCGTTGTCGTAAATAGCGAGAGCGTCCGAAGAACCACACTCCGGACAACTCTCGTGACGTAGGAACTTAGAAGTCTGCGGCATCGCCCACAGCCATCTCAGCTTCCTCAAGGACTTTTACTGCTTCAAGGTAGGTAGACACACCGTGTACTGGGTGAGCTGGACCCATCTTGTACTTCAGGCGTACACGGGAGTTGTAGGGTACTTCTCCGTTGTACGGGTTGCCTTCAGCGTCAAAGGTCTTGATGTCGTACTTGGACTTGAACTTGCGTTGCTTGTTGCCTTGGTAGTCCTTGATTTTGACACCGTTGGCCGCAAGGGTTGACGCGTCGTCCTCTGACATTGTAATTGTCATGGAATAGGCTCCAGTGTCCTGACCGTTGTACACGTCGTGTTCGGTGAGTTTGCTGAAGTTAACTATGCCTTCTACTGTCGTTGCTGTCATGGAATAATCTCCGTAGTCGCCGCTAGGCGCGGCTGATGGTTGCTTTGGGTTACGTTCTGCTTTTTCTCAGAACATACTAATAGTATACACTATGTAATCTTACCTGTCAAAAAAGAATCAATGATTTGTATACAGGAGTACTGTACGAACAGAGCGCCCAGAATGCCCCCGAAAGGGTAGACCACATAGGCTTTCCACGGGTTGTCCTTCAGCCATTGTTCTAGTTCCTGATCTGTCATCATATCATGTTCACGTATTCATCGTTGATAAGTGTTTGAACGTGGACGTACCCTTCGGGCCAGTACGTGTAGGACTCCTTGAGTGCCTTGGCTGTTCGGTGTACTGACGCCTCAAAGTGTTCAAACATCCCTAACTCCTCTTTGTAGTACCAAAAAGGGATACGTAAGACAGGCTCTGCTGGACCGTGTTGCTCGTAGTACACAATGATCTCTGCGTCGTTACCAATGGGTCCGTCGTTGCCAAAGTGCTTCGTGTGGCTGTTCTCTGGTTGTTTCATGCGTCACCCTCGATCTCTGGTAGTTCGTCACTGGCTAAAAACAATATCTTGTCCAGTGTGGACTTAGACATAACCACGTTCCCACGGTCGTCCAGTGACAGCTCTAGGTCCTTACGTAGCACAAAGGGTATACCACCCCAGGGGTCGAGCCTCATGATGTCATTAGTCACTGCGCGGGCTTGTGTGTAGCCTAGGCAGTAGATGGAGTAGTCGCCCCCGTCCACTACGTAGATGCTTTTTTCGTCGATTGCCATACTTAAGTTGCTCCCTTAGTTTACCTTAGTAGTAACTACTACTGTTTACTCTTTAGTATATATACATAAGTATACCTTAGTAGAGGGTATCACACTTGTCCTCGTCTGTAAATACCTCATATTGGTAATATTGCATAGTATCAGGGTCTACTCCCGCATTAGCAGAAGCAGAAAGACAATTACCGCAAAGATCAAGAAAGTTGCCATGTGTGTCCTTCCGTGTTAGTTCTGAGTCCTCTAGTATCTTGTCACAAGCTCTACAGCGCATTCTTCCAGTCCTCCCCGTGTAGGTTAATGAGTAGTGAACGCAGTTGTCTATACGTACAGCCACTGTATCGTCTCCGGCATTCTAGTTTGAACATCTCTGTTTCGTACTCTATGAGGTGCTCAAGCATGGCCTGTGTCTCTGGGTCCTCTGGAGGCCCTGAGTAGTCCTCAGAGTCCCCCATGTAGTAACCCAGCTCGTACTCTGCATAAGTCATGCTGACAGCCCCTGTATGGCTCGTATGACTTCGTCGATCACCTTCTGCTCCTCCTTCTTGAATTCTTCCATGTCGTCAGGATACACAGGAGTCTCGTCCTCGTAGTACTCCTGATACTCGTCTGCCCACATCTCCCACGTCTCTCTAGTCATTTTGTAAGTCTCCTGTGTTTTTGCTAAATGCCGCGCTAATTATAAACACCAAGGCGGCTAGAGCCACCAAGGGTAACAGAAAGGGTGCCATAAGTAGCCCCAAAGCTCCAAATATATATTTCACTCGTCCGGCTCCCCTTTGATATATAGCCAAAGCGTCAGTAAACCACCCGTTGACAGTAAAAACACCACGTCCCACCACGGTTGCCATTGTTCAAACATTTCTAATTCTCCTTATAAATCTAGTGAATCGGTAGAATAACCCACGGTTTCGGTCTGTGTCAAATCTAGACAGCTTATCGCGTAGCGTGCAGAGTAGACGCGAGTAGTTGTTCACGGTGTACTCTGGGTATTTGAAGCCCTTGCGTCCGTCGTAGATGTCCCAGACGTGGTCCTCGTGGTTGTACCAAATTGTGTAGTGTCCAAAGTTCATCGTCGTCTGCCCTCGTCTCTGCCCTTCTCATAGCCCACAGCGTGACCAATGATAGCCCCGAATGTGAACAAAATTGTAACCAGTGTCGCCAGTAGTAAAAATTCCATTATGCTGCCACCTCGTATGCGCTATAGAAAAAGATCGATTGTAATACCGTGTCGTCTGACAGACAAACAGCCTTTGGGGACATTGTATCGTCTCTAAGAGCTTCGCTCATACCCTCTGTGTCTATCGTGTACACGTCATCAACTAGGTTTTCTCGTATGTGGTCTGCTATTGCGTAACGTCCTGAGACAAACTTGAGCCACCCTAGTTCCGCGTCTGTGAGTCTGTATTGCTCCCCGTCCTCTAGCTGATAATGGAAGTTTTCAAAGTCACCATCTTGTGAACGTAAGCTGTCGTGTGTGTGTATCATGCTGTAGCCCTCGCGTTGATGCTGTCCTGTGTCAGTGTGTCGCAGTAGTCCGCACCGCGTGACTTCAGCCACTGGTTGATATGCTTGGACGTAGTGACGCTCCAGAAGTCCTCTGTCTTGAAGTAGTGACCCTCTGCCGTCTGTAGTGCTACCGGTGTCTCGTAGCTGAAGAACACAGTAGTGCCGTCGGTGAATTCTACTTCTGTCTTGTTGCTTCCTAGTGGTCGTAGTTGCATTTGTAATGCTCCGTATCGTTGACTTGATGTAGACATCTTACAGGAACCACGATAGATGTAAACGTAAATATTTCACACGTTTGCACTATTGACTGCATTGGTTGACGTATGCTACTCGCGTGCGCACGTGTAATAGAAGGTAGGTCCAAAGGGTCCAACACAAGTCCTCACACTTGTCAACCCATGCAAAACCCATGCCAACTCTGCTCGCTACTACATGAGTCCGCCTATGTCAACCCATGCAAGACTCGTGCCAACTCTAGCGGCTACCATAGGCCGCGTCCTGTGTCAACCTTTGTTGAAACCCGCGTAAACAAAGGGGCCGGGGGAGGGGTTGACATATGTTGTACTTTTGTAGTAGCCACTTACGCACAAAATAAGCTAAAATTAGGAAAATTACCCTTAAATTAAACTCGTGTAACCCCTTGTTTTACTCGTGTTTGTACTATTACTGCTTTTACTCCTAAAATAGCTTGACTTTCGTGTAAACTTATGTTATACTATTGTTGTATTTAGGGACAATTTATGTTATGACCGACGTTGTTAAAAAAAGAGGTCGTGGCAGACCCCGGAAGTCAGAAGTAGCCGCTGTAAAGCCCGGAAATAAGGGTGTAGTAGGCCGACCCAAGGGTGACGCAGCGATAATCAACGAGTACAAAGCTAGGATGCTCGCTAGTCCTAAGTCACGTAAGGTACTTGATACTATTTTTGATGCTGCTTTGGACCATGACCATAAAAATCAAGCTGCTGCTTGGAAACTTGTGATGGACCGTATACTACCTGTTGCTGCCTTTGAGAAAGACGTTGTTAAGGACGGTGGTAGGAACGCTATACAAATCAATATTAGTGGTGTAGGTACTGCTGAAGTTACAACACCTAATATAATCGAAGGGGAAATAGTAGAAGATGACTCTTAAGCATTTCACCAGAGAAGAATTCGATTGTCAGGAATCAGGCACAAACAATATGGAACAAGAGTTCCTAGAGAAGTTAGATGAGTTAAGGGCATACTGCGGATTTCCTTTCTTCATTACTAGTGGATACAGACACCCGACACTGCATTCAATAGAGCGTAAGAAAGAGGTTCCCGGAACTCATGCCCAAGGGATCGCGGCTGACATAAAAATAACTAATGCCGCTGATCGCCTTAAGCTTGTTAGTCTTGCTCTTAAACTTGGTTTCACAGGGGTAGGTATTGCCAAAGACTTTATTCACGTAGACACTAGGGGTACTACTCCAGTGATGTGGACGTACTAGTGGACCTTAATATTGAGTTACTGCCTTGGCAGCAGGAAGTATGGTCAGACGACACACGGTTTAAAATAGTAGCAGCCGGTAGACGGACAGGTAAGTCTAGACTAGCTGCTTGGTTGTTAATAGTAAACGCACTTCAGGCAGACAAAGGCCATGTATTTTACGTCGCACCTACTCAGGGACAAGCTAGAGACATCATGTGGCAAACCTTGCTTGACTTGGGACACCCTGTCATTAGCGGTAGCCATATTAATAATCTGCAAATTAAGCTTGTCAACGGAGCAACAATCAGCCTCAAAGGGGCGGATAGGCCAGAGACAATGCGAGGTGTCAGCCTCAAGTTTTTAGTACTAGACGAGTACGCAGACATGAAGCCTGACGTATTCGAGCAGATCCTGAGACCAGCCTTGGCTGACCAAAAGGGCTGCGCAATGTTCATTGGTACGCCAATGGGAAGAAACCACTTTTATGACCTTTATAAATACGCGGACTTAGACGATGATCCGACTTACAAAGCATGGCACTTTACGTCATACGATAACCCTTTGCTGGACCCAGACGAAATCGACATTGCTAAACGCTCTATGTCGTCTTATGCGTTTCGTCAGGAATTTATGGCGTCGTTTGAAGCCCGTGGTTCGGAAATGTTCAAAGAAGATTGGGTACGCTTTGCAGAAGAGACGCCGGAGGTAGGCGAGTACTACATTGCGATTGACTTAGCGGGTTTTGAAGAAGTCAACAAAAAACGAACTAAAAACTCTAAGCTTGACGACACAGCCATTTCTGTGGTAAAAGTAGAAGACAACGGGGATTGGTTTGTTGAAAACATTATATACGGGCGATGGACGTTAGATGAAACAGCGGTCAAGATTTTTCAAGCTGTGCGTGATTACAGTCCTGTTTCTGTTGGCATTGAAAGAGGAATTGCTAAACAGGCAGTTATGTCTCCCCTTATGGACTTACAAAAGAAGTATGCCCAGTTTTTTAGAGTTGAAGAACTAACGCACGGTAACAGAAAAAAGACAGACAGAATAATGTGGAGTTTACAAGGTAGGTTTGAAAACGGCACTATTACCTTAAACAAGGGCGAATGGAATAGCAGATTCTTAGATCAGTTGTTTCAGTTCCCTGATCCACTAACGCACGATGATTTAGTTGATTCACTATCCTATGTCGATCAACTTGCAAACGTACCCTACGGTATAGGGGACATAGAGTTCGATGAACCTGAAATTTTAGATATTGTAGCAGGATACTGATATGACTGAACTATATGAACAAGATCCATTGATGATCCAAGAGTCTCTAGAAGATTGGGTTATAACTAAGTGTGAGGATTGGAGGGATAACTACGAAAGCAATTATGAACAGAAATTTGAAGAATATTATAGATTATGGCGTGGTCAATGGGATCCTGCTGACAGTGAGCGTGGGTCTGAGCGTTCCCGTATTATTTCTCCTGCACTTCAACAGGCAGTTGAGTCTAATGTTGCTGAGTTAGAAGAGGCGACGTTTGGACGTGGTAAGTGGTTTGACGTTAGTGATAACTTTGGTGACACGGATAAGCAAGACGTACAGTTCCTACGTAACAAGCTTACAGAAGATTTTGAAAACTGTATGGTACGTAAGGCCGTTGCTGAATGTTTGATTAACTCAGCAGTGTTTGGTACAGGCGTTGGTGAGATTGTCATTGAAGAAATGAAGGAAATGGTCCCAGCAACTCAGCCTGTTATGGGCGGTGATTTACAAGCTGTTGGTGTAAACATTACTGAACGTGTGGTTGTAAAGCTTAAACCTGTGCTTCCTCAGAACTTCCTAATTGACCCTGTAGCAACGTCTGTAGAAGACGCTATGGGTGTAGCTGTTGATGAGTTTGTGAGTAGTCATCATGTTGAACTACTACAAGAACAAGGCGTGTATAAGGACGTGTACGTTGGTAACGCTGCTCCTGATACAGACCTAGAGCCTGACCAAGACCTTACTGTTTACAGTGACGACAAGGTACGTCTTACTAAGTACTATGGTTTAGTGCCACGAGAGCTTCTAGACGCCGCTATGAGCGACGATGACGAAGAAGAGGTAGGTGAGGAAGGGTCTGAGTCAAAGTATGTAGAAGCCGTTGTAGTGATCGCTAACGGCGGTATCTTACTTAAAGCTGAAGCTAATCCTTATATGATGCAGGACCGACCTGTTATTGCTTTTCCTTGGGACGTAGTACCCGGACGCTTCTGGGGTCGTGGTGTATGCGAAAAAGGCTATAACAGTCAGAAAGCCCTTGACACTGAATTACGTGCTCGTATTGACGCACTAAGCCTTACTATACACCCAATGATGGCTATGGATGCTACGCGCTTACCTAGAGGCTCTAAACCAGAAGTACGGCCCGGTAAGATAATTTTAACAAGCGGAGACCCTCGTGAAGTACTTCAGCCTTTCAACTTTGGGCAAGTTAATCAAATTACTTTTGCTCAGGCCGGAGCCTTGCAGCAGATGGTACAGCAAGCAACAGGAGCCGTTGACTCAGCAGGAATTGCAGGTCAGGTTAACGGCGAGAGTACTGCCGCTGGTATTAGTATGTCTCTTGGCGCTATTATTAAACGCCATAAACGCACACTAATTAACTTCCAACAATCTTTCTTGATTCCTTTTGTTAAGAAAGCAGCTTATAGGTATATGCAATTTGACCCCGAAAATTACCCTGTTGCTGATTATAAATTTAACGCTAGTAGTACTTTGGGTATTATTGCAAGAGAGTACGAGGTTACTCAGCTAGTTCAGTTGTTACAAACTATGGGCAAAGAGTCTCCGTTGTACAATACACTAATACAGTCTGTTGTTGACAACATGAACTTGTCTAACCGTGAAGAACTAGTTGCGGCTCTTGCTCAAGCCTCACAGCCTAACCCACAAGCACAACAGATGCAACAACAGGCACAACAGTTGCAGATGCAGTTCCAGCAGTCACAGACTCAAGCACTAACTGCTCAGGCTCAAGAGTCACAAGCTAGGGCTACTAAGTTAGCTGCCGAAGCTGCTGTAGTTCCTCAAGAACTAGAAATTGACAAGATCAACGCTATTACTAGAAACCTCAAAGAAGGTGATGCTGAAGATAAAGAGTTTGAACGCCGTATGAAAGTGGCTGATACTCTCCTCAAAGAAAAGCAAATAGAAGGTAAGACTAATGCTAATAACGCAAAAAGAAATGCAGTCCCTACTGGACCAAGTCAACGACCACTTCAAAGGGACGTTCCAGCGCCTCAAAGTCCTAGAGGACCAGCTGAACCAACTGGAAATCAAGGTGGAGGGATTATCTAATGGCAAAGAAAGCAGACCCAAGACTAGCACGAGCAGGAGTAAGCGGGTACAACAAGCCAAAGCGGACGCCTAGTCACAAAACTAAGAAGTTTGTAGTCGTTGCCAAGGAAGGTGACACAGTCAAAACCATACGTTTTGGCGATCAAAACATGAGTATTAAGAAGGACCAACCTGCACGTCGCAAGTCCTTTAGAGCGCGTCACAAGTGTGACACAAACCCACCCAGTAAACTTACAGCTAGATACTGGTCATGTAAAAAATGGTAAGGAGATAGTTATGCCAATGGGAAAAGGAACATACGGAACTAAAGTCGGACGCCCACCAGCTAAAAAGAAAAAGAAAGCTGTGCCTGTAACACGCAGCAGAGGTACAGGAAGTAGACGAGGTAAATAATGCCTAAAGCAAACCTAAAAAAAAGTCAGGGCCTACACCTAAAAACAAGGCGTTGTATTCTAGAGTCAAAGCAGAGGCTAAACGTAAGTTTGATGTATGGCCTTCTGCTTATGCTTCTGCATGGTTAACTCGTGAGTACAAGAAACGTGGAGGTACTTATGCCTAGAAAGGTTTCTACAGGAGGTGCTAAACGTCCCAAAAAAGGTCTTACCAAATGGTTTGATGAAGAATGGGTAGACGTTAAGACAGGTAAACCTTGTGGTCGTAAGTCTACAAAAAAAGTAGGTCCTAAGAAAACCACGCGTCCGTACCCCTCTTGTAGACCCAAAGCTGTAGCAGCTAAGATGACAGCAGCAGAAAAGAAGTCTTCTGCTACACGTAAGACAGGACCAAAGGCTATTAAACACGCAGTCACAGCTTCTGGTAAACGTAGAAAAACTACTAGAAACGCTTGACATTCCTTAAAAAGTATGCTATAATTAAACTATAGTTAACAACTTTAGAGAAACTAATGACAACTGAGCTTGAAACTTATTTTAACAACTACAACGAACTCTTCAATAGCGAAGGTTTCAAACAACTCATCCAAGAACTTTCTACTAATGCACAACAATTAGCAGATATACAAAGTGTAAAAGACGTAGAAGACCTCTTCTATCGTAAAGGCCAAGTAGCTGCTTTTGCAACAATAATTAATCTACAGGGTACTATAGAGGCCGCTAGGGACCAAGCAGAGGCTGAAGAAGAAGGCCCTGTAGATGTATAAAATCTACGACTTCCGTTGTACTAACGGACATGTCTTTGAAGAATTTGTAACGTCAGGTACTACAACCAGTAGGTGCGGTTGTGGTGCTAACGCTACGAAAATGGTATCTGCCCCGTCTTTCCACCTTAATGGCTCCGATGGTTCATTCCCCGGAGCACACATTAAATGGACTAGGGAACACGAAAAAGCAGGTAGTAAATAATAACTCCACAATGATTATAATCACGGAGCTTAATAATGTCAAGAGCAACATTAGTTGACCCGCAGCCCGAAATGGAAAACGCGGACGATATAAACGAAGAAGCAAATGAGACTCAGTACGAAGAAGAAACAACTGAACAACCTCAAGAGCAGCCTACCCTTCCAGAGAAGTACCAAGGTAAGTCAATGGAAGAAGTTGTACAGATGCACCAAGAAGCTGAAAAGCTTTTAGGTCGTCAGTCCGGTGAGGTAGGTGAACTTCGTAAAGTGGTTGATGATTACATTAGTACTCAAACAATCGCTCAAGCACCTCAACAAATTGTTGAGCCTGAAGATGATATAGATTACTTCACTGATCCACAAGGTGCTGTTAATCGTGCTATTGAGAACCATCCTAAGATTAGAGAAGCAGAACAGTATTCATCGCAGTATAAGCAACAAACTGCATTGGCTACTCTTAGTACTAAACATCCAGATATGCAAACAATACTAGGAGACCCTAAGTTTGCAGAATGGATTAAGGCTTCGAAAATCAGGACTCAGTTGTTTGTAGCGGCTGACCAACAGTATGATGCTGACTCTGCTGACGAACTATTTACACTTTGGAAAGAACGTAAAGTAGTGACACAGCAAACCGCCAATGTTGAAAAACAGGCTAGGAAGCAAACACTGAAGGCAGCTAGTACAGGTAATGCACGAGGCAGTAGCCAAGGGACAAGGAAAAAGATATATCGTCGGGCCGACATTATTAAACTTATGAGAACAGACCCCGACCGTTATACAGCATTAGCCGATGAGATTATGGCAGCTTATGCGGAGGGTCGAGTAAAATAATCTAGGAGATTACAATGGCTACTCAAACTTATCCCGGCACGGTTGGCGGTGGAAGTATCGTCAACAAAACAGCAGCTGCTACTTTTATTCCAGAAATCTGGAGTGACGAAGTAATTGCTGCATATCAGAAGAACCTGAAGATGGCTCCTCTGGTCAAGAAGCTTCCAATGACAGGCAAGAAGGGTGATGTAATTCACATTCCTAAGCCTATCCGTGGTGCTGCTTCTGCTAAGGTTGCTGACACTGCTGTCAACATCCAAGCAAACGTAGAAGGCGAATTGCAGGTTACTGTTGATCGTCACTTCGAGTACTCACGTTTCATCGAAGACATTGTAGAAGTACAGGCGCTTAACAGCCTCCGTCAGTTCTACACTGAAGACGCTGGTTATCAGTTGGCTCTTAAGGTTGACACTGACCTTATGAACGCTGCTACTGGTTTCGGTAACGGAACTATGGACCTTGCTGCTCCTTCTGGTGCTGACTGGGTTAACAGCAACAGCTACTACTTTGACGCTGCTTCTGCCGGTGGTACTCCACTGACAGCCTTTGCTGCTTCAACTGTTGCTGCTGGTGATGTCTTTAGTGACGCTGGCTTCCGTCAAGCTATCCAGTTGTTGGATGATGCTGATGTACCAATGGACGGACGTTGCATTATCGTTCCTCCAGTAGTACGTAACACCATCATGGGTACTGAGCGGTTCTCGTCTTCTGACTTCGTATCAGGACAAACTGTTAACACCGGCCTTATCGGTAACTTGTATGGCGTAGATGTATACGTTTCATCCAACTGCCCAACACTTGAGGCTAATGTACGTGGTTGTATCCTCATGCAGAAGGACGCCCTTGTCCACGCAGAGCAGATGTCTGTACGTTCACAGACTCAGTACAAGCAAGAGTACCTCTCAACGCTGTACACTGCTGACACCCTCTACGGTGTTCAGGTATACCGTCCAGAAGCTGGTCTGGTACTTGCTGTCCACGACGCGTAAGTAGTTCTGAGGGGAAAGCTGGCAACAGTTAGTACCCTCATTTTATTTCTTCAAAACCTACGACTACTTTACTGAGAGCAATAAGCCATGACTGACTATACAAAGACTACTGACTTTACATCAAAAGATTCCTTACCGTCAGGCGACTCAGGTAAAATCATTCGAGGCGCTGAATTTGGTACAGAGTTTGACAACATTCAAACGGCAGTAAATTCCAAGTCAAACATAGATAACCCCGCATTTACCGGCAACATTACAGTCACAGGTACTGTAGATGGCCGTGACATCGCCGCTGACGGCACCAAACTAGACACCATTGAAACTAGCGCAGACGTTACTGACACAGCTAACGTGACTGCTGCTGGCGCTGTAATGGACAGTGAGTTAACTGACATCACTGCTGTTAAGGCGTTAAACCAAGGTGTCGCTACTACCGATAGTCCTACATTTGCCGCTGTTACTTCTACAGGTAATGTTACTGTAGGCGGTACTGTAGACGGTCGAGATGTTGCCGCTGACGGTACTAAGTTAGATGGCATTGAAGCAGGTGCTACCGCAGATCAAACTGCCGCTCAAATTAAAACTGCTTACGAAAGCAATGCAGATACTAATGCGTTTACTGATGCAGATCATACTAAGTTAGACGGTATTGAGGCTAGTGCAGACGTTACTGATACCGCTAACGTCACAGCCGCTGGCGCATTGATGGACTCAGAAGTTACTAACTTAGATCAAGTAAAAGCATTTGACTCTTCAGACTACGCTACAGCCGCACAAGGTACTACTGCTGACAATGCACTGCCTAAGACTGGCGGAGCTATGACTGGTGCGATTACTACTAACAGCACCTTTGATGGACGTGACGTAGCTACAGACGGAACTAAGCTAGACGGTATTGAAGCCTCAGCAGACGTAACAGACACAGCCAATGTTACTGCCGCTGGTGCGTTGATGGACTCTGAGTTGACTAGTGAAGCCTCTGTCAAAGCATTGAACCAAGGCGTAGCTACTACTGACTCTCCAACCTTTGCAGGTGTTACTGCTAACGGTACTGTAGAGTTTGACGGACTGTCAGGCACAGGCGCTGTCACAGTCACAGACATCCTTGACCAAGACGATATGTCAGGTAACAGTGCTACGGCATTGGCTACTCAGCAGTCAATCAAGGCGTA
>FUIF01001808.1_pt1 | contig 16878 bp, 12 predicted proteins | sample 1003461 | NCBI WGS metagenome assembly FUIF01 (sample SAMEA80401918, study PRJEB19352) | marine metagenome | reverse complement strand
TGTAGGTACATTAGCTGAGATACAAAATTTACCATTACATGATTTTGGTATTTATTTAGAGTTAGAACCTGAAGAAGAAGAGAAAGCAAGACTAGAACAAAATATACAAATGGCTATACAGCAAGGTGGTATAGATTTAGAAGACGCTATTGATATTAGAAGAATAAGAAATATTAAACTAGCTAATGATGTATTAAAGCAAAAACGTAAAGAAAAACAAAAACGTGTAGACCAGCAGCAACAAGCTATGGCTGCATCAGCAGAGCAGGCTAAAGCAGCTTCTGCTCAAGCTATTGCTGAAGCTGAACTTCAAAAACAACAAGCTCTTACGGCTTCAAATGTTCAGTATGAACAAGCTAAAAATCAAATGGCTTTACAACGTATAGAGCAAGAGTCTGTTATAAGACAAAGAGAAATGCAGTTGCAGCATGAGTTTGATTTAGAGTTAAAACGTATGGAAGTTAACTCTATAAGAACAAAAGAGCAATATATAGAAGATCGTAAAGATAAAAGAACAAAAATGGAAGGCACTCAACAAAGTAAAATGATTGAGCAAAGACAATTAAATCTTATGCCTACAGATTTTGAAAAAGAAAGTCCGGATCAAATGCCTCCGGCAGTATAACTAATTTTATAATATTTTATTATGTCAGAAAAAGAAACAAAGAAGCCTGAGGTGACTCAAGAAGTCAAATCAGAAGGCGGTGATATGAAGATCAAATCAAAGCCTAAAAAATTTACTGCAAAAAGTGAACCTGTAAAGGTTGATTTAAGAAAAGATCCTAATGTAAAAGTAGAGGAGCCAGTAAAAGTAGAAATTAAAAAAGAAGACAATGCCATTCAAATCGGAGAAACAAAGGAAGTACCTGTGGGCGACAAACCCGAAGCTAGCAAGAAAGTGGACGGAGAAGTACGGGTCAGCAATACAGATGAAGTACAAAAGTCCGAATCGCCTATTGTCGAACTTAATAAAGAAGAAAAAGAACAAGTAAAAAAAGTAGAACAGAAAGTAGCTGAAGCTAAAAGAGATGAACAAGTTTTAGGTAAACAATTACCTGAAAACATTGAAAAACTTGTATCTTTTATGGAAGAAACAGGTGGCACTGTTCAAGACTATGTAAGGTTAAATCATGATTATTCTAATGTTGATGATGAGGCTTTACTTAGAGAATACTATAAAAATACTAAGCCACATCTTACTCATGATGAAATTTCATTTGTAATGGAAGATCAATTTAAGTATGATGCGGACGTTGATGAAGAGCGAGACATCAGAAAAAAGAAACTCGCTAAAAAAGAAGCGGTTGCAGAAGCACGTGGTCATTTAGAGGAATTGAAGAAAAGGTATTATGACGAGATCAAATTAAGACCTGGAGTAACTCAAGAACAACAAAAGGCTATGGACTTTTTTAATCGCTACAACAAAGAACAAGAAATAGCAACGCAACAACACGAAAAGTTTATTAACAACACTAAAGATTATTTCGCTGATGATTTCAAAGGTTTTGATTTCGAAGTTGGTGAAAAAAGATTTAGATATGGTGTTAAAAATCCTAATGATGTTGCAGAGAATCAATCAAATTTAAACAACTTCGTCGAGAGGTTCTTAGACAATGAAGGTAATGTTAAAGATACGAAAGGTTATCATAAGGCTATATATGCTGCACAGAATATAGATAAAATAGTAAATCATTTTTACGAACAAGGAAAATCTGATGGAATTAAAACCGTAGTAGACAGCTCAAAGAATATTTCTAATGAAGCTCGTCAAACTCAAGGTGATATTTTTGTCGGTGGATTTAAAGTTCGTGCTATAGACGGTGTAGATAGTTCAAAATTGAGAATTAAAAAAAGTAAATTTAACAATTAAAACTATTTAAAATGAGTGTATTAAGTCCTCAGTTCGGAAGTCTAGTACCTACTCCTAAGTTAGAAACGTTAGCAACAAACTATTTAAATTTTGCTGATGGGGGTGGAAACGATTTCGCGCAACAATATCTACCTGAAATTTATGAAGCCGAGGTAGAGCGTTATGGAAACAGAACGATTGGAGGCTTCTTAAGAATGGTGGGAGCAGAAATGCCAATGATGTCTGATCAAGTTGTTTGGTCTGAGCAAAACAGATTACATATCTCTTATGATAATGTAACTTGTGGTAATGGTGGTACTGCAAACACTTTAACTATTCAAGGTTTAGGCGCAAGCATCGTAAACGTTGTTTTCCCTAACCAAACTATTGTAATTATGGATCCTGCTGATCCTTCGTTTACTTGTAAAGCAATGGTATTAACTTCTGGTGCAACTGCAAATCCTGCAACTGGAGTTCTTACTGTACAACCTTATACAAGAACAAACGTTAACGCTGGTGCTGCTAACAGAACTGGATTAAAGATATTTGTCTACGGTTCTGAATTTGCTAAAGGTGTTACTGGACCAGGAGCTTCTCAGTCTATTGAGCCACAATTATCAGTATTTAGTAACAAACCAATAATTATTAGAGATAGATACGCAGTATCTGGTTCTGATACAGCTCAAATCGGTTGGGTTGAGGTTGCTACTGAAGATGGTAACTCTGGTTACCTATGGTATTTAAAAGCTGAAGGTGAGACTAGATTAAGATTTGAAGATTACTTAGAGATGTCAATGATTGAAGGTGAATTAGCTGCTACAAACGCTATTGCTGCTACTATTGGAGCACAAGCTGGTGTTACAGGAGCTACTGCTGGTCAAATCGGTACTGAAGGTTTATTTGCTGCTATCAACAATGGTGGTAATGTACTTTCTGGTTACGCTGGATCACTTCAAGATTTCGACTCTGTACTAAGATTATTAGACAGTCAAGGAGCAATTGAAGAAAATATGTTATTCTTAGACAGAAAAACTGAACTATTATTTGATAATATGTTAGCACAGCAAAATTCTTACGGAGCTGGTGGTACATCTTACGGTGTATTTGAAAACTCTGAAGACATGGCGCTTAACTTAGGTTTCTCTGGATTTAGAAGAGGTTCATATGACTTCTATAAAACTTCTTGGAAATACTTAAACGACGCTTCATTAAGAGGTGGATCTTCAAACTTTGTTAATGGTGATAACATCGATGGTGTATTAGTACCTGCTGGAACTTCTACAGTATACGATCAATTACTAGGAACAAACATTAGAAGACCTTTCTTACACGTAAGATATAGAGCTTCTCAAGCTGATGATAGAAGAATGAAATCATGGTTAACAGGTTCTGTTGGCGGTGCTAGTACTTCTACTCTTGATGCTATGGAAGTTAACTTCTTATCAGAAAGATGTCTATGTACTCAAGCAAGAAATAATTTCGTATTATTTGTAGCTTAATTTTTATAAGGTAAGGGCGCTTCGGCGCCCAATACCTTTAACTTATTTAATTATATTATATTATGTCAAAAGAAAAAAAAGTAAACTCAGCTGAAATAGGTTGGGAAATAAAAGATAGAAGATATGTTATAAGAGGTGATAGAAACCCTTTAACATTTACAATAAAATCAAGACATACAGAAAAATATCCTCTGTTATATTTTGATACAGATAATAATACACAAAGAGCGTTAAGATATGCTACTAATCAATCATCACCTTTTGTTGATGAGCAAAAAGGAGAAGTAACATTAAGACATATTGTTTTTGAAGATGGAGCTCTTTTTGTACCAAAAGAAGAACAGGCTTTACAAAAATTACTTTCATTATATCACCCTGATAGAAATAAAAGATTTCAAGAGTTAATGCCTGTAAAAGAAGCCGAAGATGAAGTAGAAGTTATTAATTATCAAATTGATGCTATGATGTTAGCAAGAGATATGGATATTGATAAAGCAGAAGCTGTTATGAGAACTGAAATAGGTTCTAGAGTAAATGAATTAAGTTCTAAAGAACTAAGAAGAGATTTACTTAAATTTGCTAAAGATCAATCATATTTATTCTTAGAGTTAGCAAAAGATGATAATGTAGAGCTTAGAAACTTTGGCGTTAAAGCTACTGAAGCTGGTATTATAAATTTATCACAAGATCAGAGAAGCTTTACAATAGGTAAAAATGATAGAAAACTATTTAGTGTACCTTTTGATGAAAACCCATATTCAGCATTAGCTGCTTGGTTTAAAACAGATGAAGGAGTAGAAATGTATAAATCTATTGCTAAAAAGTTAAAATAAATAATTAAGGCGGGTTCGCCCGCCTTTTTATAAAAATATTATAATGGCAATAAACGTAAACACTGTATATAAAACAGTCTTATTAATACTTAATCAACAACAAAGAGGATATATGACACCTGATGAATTTAACAAAGTTGCAACACAGGTGCAGTTAAATATATTTGAAAGTTATTTTGAAGACTTAAATCAACAGTATCGATTGCCTCAAAATGATACAGAGTATTCTAATAGAGTAGAAAACTTAGAACAGAAACTACAATATTTTCAAAGAACAGGTACTACAGCTGGAGCTAATCCATTTACATTAGTACCTACAGATGTATATAGAGTTGGTTCTGTTTTTTACAAAGGAGTTCAACTTACTCAATATGCACAGAGAAATGAGATAACACAATTATTACTTTCCCCGTTAACTCAACCTAACACAAACTTTCCTATATTTTTATATGAGAACGATAGATTTTATATATATCCTACGAGTATAATAACGCCAGCCGATATAACTTTTTCATATGTTAAAAAACCAGCTGATGTTAAGTGGGCTTATAGTGTAGGTACGTTAGGTCAGTTTCAGTACGATGCTGGTAACTCTGTAGATTTTGAAATAGCATCATCAGAACAAAGCAATACTATTATAAGAGTATTAGCTTATGCTGGAGTAATAATAAACGATCCTAGTATAGTACAAGTAGCTCAACAAGAAATAGCTACAGAACAACAAAACGCAAAACAATAAGATATGCCTAAACCAGATGGCGGGTTAATCCGTGAAAATAATTTACAATATTACGCCGGTGCGCAGATTATATACGCTTCAGTTCCAACCGCTGTATATAATTTTACTTTTAATACTAAACTGGTATTAGGTAGCACAACTAGTTATGCGCCTACAGATCCTAATTATACGCAGAATAACTTTAAAATATTTACTAGTCCAAATGGTATTAATAACTATACAGAATATATTACAGCTTATACACTTGAATATATACAAGATGGTGCAAATGTTACTAGTAGAATAACACTTGCTCAACAACCAGCAGGAACATATGTAAAAGTACAATTAAAAGAAGGTGCGGTAGAAGATAATTATGGTAGTTATGAATATATAAAATTAAACGATATTGTTAATAACTTTATTGTAGGTTATGTAGGTCAAGATAAATTAATACCTAGAGTCAATAGAACAGATGTTATATTTCATGCTAAACGTGGTTTACAAGAATTTAGTTATGATACATTAAAAAGTATTAAATCTCAAGAACTAACAGTTCCAGATAACTTATCATTAGTAATACCTCAAGATTATGTTAATTATGTTAAATTATCTTATGTAGATGGTAATGGTGTAAAGCATACTATATATCCAACTCAATTAACTAGTAGTCCTTATTATACTCCTGTACAAGATAAAAGTGGTAAACCAATACAAGATAATTTTAGTGATAATGTAGAAGGAACATCATTAACAAACGAAAGATGGCAAGCTGCAAATCCTAATAATATAACAGGTTTTTATCCTACAAATACAGATAACCCACTGTTATTTATGTATGATTGGTGGGGTGAACCTGGTGGTGCTTTTGGTTTTTACGGGCAAAGATACGGTGGTGATCCTGTAAATATGCAGATAAATGGTTGGTTTAATATAGATGAAAGAAGAGGTACATTTAATTTTTCTAGTGATCTAAGTGGTAAGTTAATAATATTAGAATATATATCTGATGGACTTGCGTATGATTTAGATAGTAAAATACCTAAACTAGCTGAAGAAGCTATGTATCAACATTTATTATATAGCATAATGTCAACTAGAAGAGATACAGCAGCTATAGCTCCTCAATATAAAAGACAAAGATACGCAGCATTGCGTAACGCAAAAATAAGATTATCTAATATTAAATTAGATGAAATAGTACAAGTAATGCGTAATAAATCTAAATGGATTAAACGTTAAAGTATGCCAGAAATTAAAAATAATTTTCTCAAAGGGAGAATGAATCAAGATCTTGACTCTCGTATTCTACCACAAGGTGAATATAGAGAAGCTGTTAACTTATTAATCAGTAGATCTGAAGGTAGTACTGTAGGTGAGTTTGAAAATATTTTAGGTAATACAAATGTAGGTACTATAGCTAGTAACAAAAAAGCTAATGTTATTGGTAGTTGTGTAGACGAAACTAACAATAGAGTTATATATTTGCAACTGATTTTTCTAATGATAGTGCAGATGTAAGAGCTCCTTCAACAAGTACATGTTTAATAATAGAGTTTGATTTATCTAACCCAGGTAGTCCTACAACTCTTGTTAGTGGTCACTTTTTAAATTTTAATAAAAAGTTTCCTATATACGGTGTAAATATAATAGAAGAATTATTATTTTTTACTGATAATTTAAATCAACCACGTAGAATAAACATAACAACAGCTAGAAACGCGCCAGCTACATCTCAAGGACCTGCTTATACTGAAGAAGCTCAATTATCTGTAGCAAGATATTATCCATATGATGTTATTATTCCTATGGAAAGATCTACAGCAACATACTCTTCTGGTGCAGGAACAACAACATTAGTTGTTACGCAAGCTCAACCTAACGTTAAAGTAGGTGATATATTATCAGATAACAATAAAGGTCCATCAGCGACTGAATTATTTATCGGTCCTACAAATACACAAGGTGTTATAACTGTTACTAAAGTAAATAGTACAACTAATTTTACAGTATCAGAAGCTTTGCCAAATCCTATACCAGCTGGATTTAAAATAGATTTTAGTAGAACATCGATGAAAAATGTTCATGATTCTTTGTTCCCTAATCACTCTACACAAAAAGTTAGAACTATTCAAGGCACTACTATAGTAAGAATAGGTCAATGGAATGATCAAGCCACGTATCCTGTAAATTTTGGTGGTATACCTAGAGTTGGAGATATAGTTACTAATTTAACTAATCCAGGTGCAACTCCTGCAGATTTAAGAATAACAAATGTTTTGATTAATTCAACTCCAGGAAGTGGTGGGCTAAATACAGGTTTTATATGGCAGTTAACTTTTGATCAAAACCATGGAATGTCTGCTAATGATAACATACAAATAGCTCATAATCCAGATTATGAAGCTGGTGCTCCTGGTGATCCTAAATTTTTAGATGATAAATTTGTAAGATTTAGCTATAGATATAGGTTTAATGATAATGAATATTCTTTAATGGCTCCTTTTAGCCAAATAATGTTTATTCCAAAGCAATTTGGTCAGTTTAATTTAGGACAAGTTGATGGTGTTACTGATTTAACAACACAACCTGATGAGTTTACTAGAGATAAAAATTATTATCAAGATGAAAAAGATAGTTATACTAGTACAGTTGTTGAGTGGTTTGAAAACAATGTAGATACTATTGATTTAAAAGTACCTTTACCTGATACAAAAAATAATTTAAGGCAAGAGTTTGATGTTAAAGAAATAGATATATTGTATAAAGAGTCTGATGCTTTAGCTGTTAAAGTTATTGACACTTTATCTGTAGATGATATTCAAAATACACAAATTTCTACTATAGAATATGACGACCCTATTCACGGTATTGTTAGTCAAAGATATTTAGATTATAGATATAAATCTACTAAGCCTTATAAAACTTTACCTCAAAATCAAACAACTAGAGTTTACGATAAAGTTCCTATTAAAGCTTTGGCTCAAGAAACAACTTCAAATAGAATTATTTATGGCAATATAGTTGAGCGAATGACACCGCCAGAATCTATAAAATATAGTGTAGGTTTTTCTGGTAGAAAAGTTATATCTGATTATTATACTCAATATCCTTACCACTCTGTTAAATCAAATAGAACATATCAAGTTGGTTTTGTTTTAGCAGATTATTACGGCAGACAATCTGACGTTGTATTGTCTACTTATGATAGTAATACACAGTTAGACGGATCAAGTGTTTTTGTTAATTATAAAACTGAATCAGGTAACACTTCTGATGGTGGTGTTTTAGGTTATATTGGTGAAAATTTAACATTAAACATAGATGAAGAAATAGCTTCTACCGCTAATGCTTCTATAGGTGCTCCAGGTATATATAAAGATGTTGGTCATGTTTCTAGTGTAATAGCTGTTACTGATGGTGATGCTGATTATGTAGCAGGTAAAACATATAAAACAAGTGGTGGTAGTGGTACTGGCTGTACTGTTGTAGTTACAAGTGTTAATGCTGGTGCTATTACTGGAATAAAAATAATGACTAGTGGAAAAGGTTATACACAGGGTAATGAATTAACTGTTACAGGTGGTGGTGGAGCTGGTACTTTTACAGTTAATGTTGGTAGTTCAAACCCATTAGGTTGGTATTCATATAAAGTTGTAGTAAAACAACAAGAACAAGAATATTATAACGTATATTTACCAGGTTTTGTAAACGGTTATCCAGTGCAAGACAGAAGAGGCACAGGAACGTTTACTTTTAACCCAACTCAAAGAGGCAAAATAGCTTTTTCTACTTTAATTGGAGATAATATAAACAAAGTACCTAGAAATTTAAGAGAAGTTGGACCTACTGATAGAGAATTTAACAGTGATGAAATACTTTATATTAGAGTAAATAATCCTAATGTTAGTATAACTAGTAATACTGGTGCGAATTTAAAACAAGTTCCAATACCTAAAAATTTACAATATTATCCTAATGTTAGTTTGCAAAACGTTTTAAATATATCTACAGCTAGAGAATCAGAATTAGCAGCTATCCCTTTTGTTGCTGCAGCTGAAAAAGGCGTATACGGTGGAACAACAGTTCCTAGTGGTACTGATTTTCCAACACCAAGCGGTGCTTTACCTTGGGGTGATGTTTCAGATAAACAATCATTTTATGGATCAGAAGAAAATCCATTTATAATGCAGTTTAGCACATCTTCAAACCCTAATAATCCTGTTGGCGCTATAGTATCAGGTTTAAAAGATACTAACTATGTAGCTACTCCTAGCGTTAGTAATCCTTCTATTGAAGCTATGCAACCAGTGTTATCAGTTGCTGAAACCGCTCCTGTTATGTCTGCTTTAGATTTATATTATGAAACTAGTTTGTGTGGTAAATTAGAAGTATTAAATAGTTCTATTAGTGTAGGCTCTGTTGCTCCTACTGCAGTAACTAATCCTACAGGTACTTTTACAGAAGGCGTAGCGTTAAACTCTGAAATAGGTAATATATTTAAATTTGTAGATGGTAATGGAACAGATATAGTAGCTAATATCGCTTCTGTATCTATAGAAAAAGTAGTTAGACAATCTACACCTCAAGTTAGTGAAACCGGTTTATTTGTTATAGCTGCACCAGGAAGTGGTGGTGCAGGTAATTATGTTATTAAGACGGCTAGTAATTATTTTGTATTTAGACAGCAAAGTGGGGCTAATCCTAGTTCTGACGTTTATATATTTGATTTAAGAGTAACAAGTAGTTTAGCTGTAACAGATCCTAATTATTACGATGTAGTTATACCTGCTGCTGTAACTTTAACATTGCAAAATGTAGCACCTGAAATATATAGAACAAATGGTAATCCACCTACAAATCCTGTTCCTACGTTTTTAGATTTTGCTAATGTAGGTATACCACAACCTGCAGTTGGAGATACTACTGTAATACAACTGTTTGGTTCTAATGGTACTAATTTATCTAATATAGAAGCTAATAGAATAGATCAACTTGAATTTAGTGTTACAGCTGTTACACCTAGTAATCAATTAAATGATTTTAGTTTTAATCAAAGTACTTTAGGTTTATTAAATTGTCAAAATTTACAAGATAAACAACAGTATAACGTAGCTATAAAATTAACAGATGCTAATGCTGCAGCTGGTAGTTTAGAAAAAACATCAACTTTAATATTTACAGCTGGTGCTGCTTTTGCACCAAAAGTAATTAAAGCTGGAAGAACTGCTGGATCTGCTTTAGGTGCTGGTGGTGGCGCATCAGGTAATTCAGCGCAGTTTTTCTTTGGTAATGATACTGTTTTACCTTTAGCAACTGCCGGCACAGGATTACCAGTTGGTTTTCCTCAACCTAATTATCTATATAATGCTCAAGGTGTTTACAATGCTCCTGCTACAGCTGATTATAATGGAGCAAACAATATTGCTGTTGCTTGGTTATATCAAGGCTCAATACAATTAGAGCCTAAATTAGCTGTTGCTAGTAATGGCGCTTTTGCTGGTGATGCTAGTATTTCAATTAGAATACAATATAGAACAGTTAATCCAAATAGTTATCAAGGTAACAATTGGGTTGAAATAGCAAGTTCAACTAATACACCTCCTGGATTATACGATACATATAATCCTAATGCAGCTGCTAGTGCTTTTGTTTTACAAGGTTCAACAAATGCTGGAGCTCAAACAGTTATTGCTAGTAAAAAGTATTATTTTGATCAACCTGGTGAATATAGAGTTGTAACTACAGCTTTAAGTGGAAGTGGTGCTAATAATGCTCAGTTTTATGTTGAATTTACTGATGGAGACTATCCAACTGGAGCTAATCAAGGACCAACAAACCCAACAACACCGTAATTAATTAAAAAATCGTGTAATTATATATACAAATGGCTATAAGTATACCTGTAAATTATCATAATACCTTTTATTTAAAGAGAATATACGCAAGTGGTAGTCAAGCTGGTAATAAGCCAGTACCATATCCTCCTGAAGGTGCATCTGTAAATTCAGCTACTGGTTACGCTTCAGGTTTTTCAACATACTCTTGGACAACACCTATTGTTAAAAATAACACTTTTGATTGGATGATTGAAGAGTCTAGAATACGAGGCGGTTACAATAACACTACAGTTGACTTTGGTGTTAAAGCTTATATAGCGTCTGATAATGATGTACAGCAAAGAAGATCTAACACATTGATATATTCTGGTTTATATAATTCTAGAACAGGTGTGAATAATACTAATCAATTCAGTGTTGCAGATGAAATTACTAAAAGTGTAGATCCAGCAAATGGCTCTATACAGAAACTATACGCAGAAGATACTAATTTAACAGTGTTTCAAGAAAGAAAATGTAACGTTGCTTTAATAGATAAAGACGCGATATATAGTGCTGAAGGCGGTGGATCAGTAACTACAGTTAATCAAGTGTTAGGTTCAATAACACCAATAGCAGGGAACTGGGGTATTAGTACTAATCCAGAATCTTTTGCCACATATGGTTATACTAAATACTTTGTAGATAAAGAAAAAAATGCCGTATTAAAAATGGACGGCACTAATATACAAGAAATATCACAAGCTGGTATGACTGATTTTTTCAGAGATCAATTATCAGCTATAGGTGAAAACGGTGCTATACTTGGTGCTTACGATGTTTATAATAAAAATTATGTAATATCATTACAGCCAGAAGGTAGATATGCTGAAGGTACTTATAAAACATTAACATGGGACGAAAGAAACGCTGGTTGGACTAGTTTTATAGTTATCAACCAGATATAATGTTTAGCACAAGAGGTGATTTTTACACTACTAAAGCTACAGGTACTACTTCATTTTTATATAAACACTATAGTAATGAAGATAGAAATAATTTTTATGGTACTAAAACACCTTCATCAATACAATTTGTATTTAATCCACAGCCTAGTTTTATAAAAACATTTAAAACTGTTAATTATGAAGGTAGTAATGGTTGGGAAGTAAGCGACTTTAAATCAGATAGCACAGGTCAAGATCCTTCTGTAACACCAATTGGTAACTATTTAAGCAATTTTGATCAAGCAACAGGTGATGTTAGACTAGAAACAGGTGCAGCAAGTGGCACAAGCTATAATAGAATATATAGTTATGATGAAGGAGCTTATACAGAAGATAATATATTATATAGAGCAGGTTTCTATAGAAAACAAAATAAATACTACGCTGTAGTGCCTAATAATACTCAATCACCTATATATGGTGAAGTTATATTTGGTAATCAAACAATGGGTATAAAAGGACATTTTGCTACAGTAACAATGAAAACAGATAATACAACTAATAATGGCGGACCAAAATCTTTATTTTCGGTTAGCTCAGAATTTATAATGAAATAATTATGTCAGGAACATCAGCAGCATCAGCATTTAACTTTAATCCCGTCGCGGCAGCCATAGGTGTAGGTGGAAGTATTCTTTCAGGTATATTAGGTGGAGCAGCGGCAAAACGAGCAAAGAGAAGAGCTCAAAGAGAAGCACAAAGATTAAAAGGGAAACTAGAGTTTTTAGAAAATAATCGTCAAGCTATTATTAATCCTTACGAAGGTATAACTGATTTATCTGGTATGATTACAGATAGATCTGCTGAGATGACTAATGCTTATAATAATTTATCTGTTGCAACTCAAGCTGCTGAGTTAAAAATAGAACAAAGCGATATGGCATTAGCTAATACATTAGACGCGTTAATGCAAACTGGTAGCGGTGCTGGTGGTGCTACTGCTTTAGCACAAGCTGCTTTACAAAGTAAGAAAGAAGTTGCTGCTAGTATTGAACAACAAGAAGTTGCAAATGAAAAGCTAAGAGCACAAGGTGAAGAAAGCTTAGAACAAAGACGTATTGCTGAAAAATCTAGAATTGAAGGTATACAATTAAGTCAAGCAGAAAAAGTACAACAAGCGGAAGCCTCTGGTAAACAGTTTGTGTTCCAGCAAAAAGAAATTAGACAACAACAAAAAATTGATAGAACAGCTGCTGAACTTGATAATGCTAGAATGATGGCTCAACAAGCCGCTGCAGATCAAACATCAGCGTTTACAGGAGCTATAGGTGGAATTATGAATTCAGTAGCTAGCTCGTTTACTCCAAAATCTACATAAATTATGTCATATACAAGTCCAAGATACACATACATTTCTAAACAATCAGCTTTTGATCAGTTAAGACAAGATGCTACGCAAGCTGGTAAAACTATTGCTGACAAGCAAGCTACTGCTGATAGACTAAAAAGAGCTGAAGACGAAAGAAAAAGAAAAATTAATGAATCAAGATTAGCTTTAGGTAGAGGTGCTACACAGAAATATTTAAATAGTGTCATTGAAAACTCTACTGGTAATGAATTTGAAAAAGGAGCTATAAGTGAATACTTTAAAGGTACTGGTAAAAGAGTAGGTGAACTTGTAATGGCTACACAAGGTACTAATCCTCAGTGTGAAATAGATGGTAACTGTGACGAACTTATGGAAGAGTTAGCTAAACTACAACAATTGCCAGGTCAAGTTAAAACATTAACAGAAAACATGTTAGATCAGTTAGATTATACTGATATTAAAAATATTGATCCTAATCAACCTGGTAATTACTTTTTAGCTGCTAATATATTAAAAGGAGCTACGGGTACTGATCCTGCGTCAGGTTATTCATATAGTTTAAGAACAAATGATAAAGGTGGAACTGATTGGGTTTTTACTTTTGACGAAGCTAAAGCTAGAGAGAGTTTTAAAGATGCTAAGCCACCTATGACAGAAGAAGAAATTAATAATCAAATAGAAGCTATGAAGTTTGATGGTGGTGCAACAGAGTTTGCTATTAATAGTGAAGGATTAGAATCACAGACTAGAAATGGTGGTAGTGTATTTGTTGACACACCTGAAATGAGTGGTGATGTGAATGAAGTTTATGCTGACACACAGTTGTTTGGAGGTATTCAATTTGATGATAAAGGTAATTTAGTTCCTGGAAGTGGTAATTTTGATATGTCTAGATTTTTAAAAGGAGTTAAACCATATTATGTTTATGATGATAATGGTAAACAAATATTAAGTTATGAAGGTGTAGTAGATAAAGATAAAATTGCAAATGACGCTGCTTTTAATACACAAATAAACAGAAAAATTGAAGAATATTTAAAACCAGAAAATAGTGGTGAAATGACTGCTTTATGGAATATGACTTTGTCTGGGCACTCGTATGATTGGGACGAAAATGAGATAGCTAAAGAAATGGGATTTGAAACACCTGAAGATATGAGAGCCGCGTGGGATTATGGCGAAATAACTCCTAAAATGCAAGAAGCTTTTAAAAAATATTATAAACAATATATGGTTGACGATGCAGCTGCAACGATGAATTCATCTAGTTTTCAACGATATAGACGTACTTCTGAGATACGTGATTTAGGTTTTGCAAATCAAGAGACTGATTTTATCATAGAAAATGATGAAGTCTACCAAGGATAAAATAATTTAATATGACTAGATACGTTCTGCCAACAGGTAAAACATTTCGTGTTCCTGATGATAAACTTGAAAAATTTTTACAAGAATATCCAGACGCAGTAAAACAAGAAGATAATCAAGTTAATACTGCTAATACAGATAATAAAATAATAGGTCAAAAAGTTACTAGATTTTTTAATGAAGAAGGTAAATCTATAAGAGTTAGAGATAATGATTTAGAAAAGTTTAGAAAAGAAAACCCTGGTTATATGACCAAGGAAGAAATAGAAAAACAAATTGCTGATTATAAAGCTGCTAAGAGAAAATACGAACAACAACAAAAAGAATTAGAAGCTAAAAAAGAACAAGAACAAAGAATATACGAAGATAGAATTAAAAAAGGTTTTATAAAACACAAAGGAGAAGAACTTCAACCGTGGTATAATAAAACAGAAAGTAGTAGAGACGCGTTAGGTCAAGGTTATATAGATGAAAACAATATGTCTATAGAAGATATGGAAAAATATCTTAAAGACAATAATTTTGATTATATAATAAAAGGTGGTAAGCAAGATAAAGGTCCTGGCTTTGGCGATATGGTTGAGGCAAAACTTGGCGGCATGGTTGGTGTTGTAGATAAGTTTCTTGGTGGTCATATAGGATCTTTTCAAGAATTACAAGGTGAATATTTAGCTGGACAAGGAAGAGTACTCATTGATAATGCAAGAGAAAGAGAGATAGCAGAATACGCTCCAGATGAGTATAATAAGTTAAGAGCTCAAAACTATATACAAATAAAAGAGTTAGAGAAAAAACAGGCTTTATTAGAAGAAAACAGTGAAGAGTATAATCAATTACAAGAGCAAATAAATCAAGCTAAGGCGGAAATGCCTAGTGAGTTTAAGATATATAAACAAGTAGAAGTAGAAGATGCTTTTGATGCTTATGATAATTTAGTTGGTGCAAATTTCCAAATAGGTAGTGATGGTGAAGGTAGGGGATTATTTGGTAGTAAAAACCAAAAAATATTAAATGAAGATGGAACGTTTAAAGATTTTGATGATGCTTTTACTAAAGAAGAATTAGGTAAGTATTCTCAAGCTGATATAGATATGTTTAGAGCGTTACATGCTGTAAACAAAGACATGCATGAGTTAGATAATATAGTTGATCAATTTAAAAGCAGAACTGGTTTAATTGATACAGATCGTGGTTCTGTACTTGAAAAAGTATTTGCTGAAAATGGAGATAAAATAAATGAATTAGCTGAGAAATATAATTTTGAGTTGATGATTTTAAAAGAGGCATAGAAGCAGGTTCTATGGGTATGTTTAATGGTGATACTAGTTCTTTATTTAAAGATGCTAGAGCTAAAATATCTCAAGATTATGATACTGCAATGGAAGAAAAAGGTTTCATTAGAGACAATTGGATGGACGATGAGTATGTAAAAATAATTTTTGAGCAAGAAGGTTATAGACCTACTGATGAAGAAGTAGAGTTTGTACAAGGTGAAAAACTAGCAGTAGATTTTAATCCAGCAGCTATAGCTCAATACAAACAATATTTAAAACCTTATGAAAACGAATTACAAAGTTTAATTAAAAAGGTAAGAACAGTTAGCACAACTGTAGGTAGTGAAGAAGATATATTAGCAGATGACGTTAGAGTAGCTGAAGGTGAAGCAAAAGTACAAGCTGTAATAGACAATGCTTATATGGACGCTATAGGTCAAGATCCTCAAATAAGATATATAATGAGTGGTTTAACTGATAAAGCAAAGCCAGAATTAGACGCATTACAAAAAGAATATCAAGGTTTAATAAGCGAAGCTACTTCACAAGATGAAATTATTAAGCTAAATATAGAGTTAGAAAACAAACAAAATGAATTAGTAATAGGTAAACTAGTTCAAGATCCAGAATATAAAAAGCGAGCTACTGAAATAGGTATGGCTTTTGGTGAAATAGGTAAAGAATATAATGTTGATTTTACTAGACAACAAAGTGGTTTCACTAGATTTATGGATAACATATATGATAGAAAAGACTTTGATTGGTATAATCCTTTAGAGTGGGCGGCTGAAACTGTCAATGCTTTTGGTGCAGGAGTTGAAGGTATAACTTCAGCTATTGGTGATCAAGCAGTTGCTAGTTTTAGTGGATTTATGGTTCGTAATAGAGATAAAAAAATAAAAGATCTTGAAGAAAAAATTAAAGAAGGAGTTATTGAACCTACACAAGATGTTTATTGGGACGAAGGATCACAAGAGTGGAAGCCTGATGAATTAAATTATTTTGAAACTCAATTTGGTTTTTCTAGTGAAGCAGTATCTGGCGGTTCTGATGCTAGATCTCAGTTAGAAAATTTAAAAGAAAAGAAAACATATTGGGTTGATTCTATTGAAAAACAAATGACTGAAATGGCTAGGTCTGCTAAAAGACTAGAAGCTTATGGTGGCGCTGATTATAGTGATGGTATTAGTTTAAAAGATATT
>FUIF01008373.1_pt1 | contig 16884 bp, 16 predicted proteins | sample 1003461 | NCBI WGS metagenome assembly FUIF01 (sample SAMEA80401918, study PRJEB19352) | marine metagenome | reverse complement strand
AAGGCAGCCCCCAGAGCCACCATTTGCACGACCACCAGCAATACAAACAACACAAACACTTGTAACTCCTGCTGGAGCAGTCCAAGTAAAACTTCCTGGCCCTTCAAACAGATGCCCACCAGGATCTGCCTCTCCAGCGGGAGCAGCTGCCCCTAACGCAACAGCAAAAGTAATCGGATCCATGCTTACTTAGTTGACGTAATCGACAAGAGCAGCGCCACGGTAACGCGAGCCGTTGTCATCAGTCACAAATAAAAATAGATGAGTTTTACCCGTGGTCAAAGTTGGTGCGGTATCAGCAGGCCACTTAACTGAAGTAGGCCACTCCACCGCTCCAGACGTATGCGTCAGCTCAAGTACGAAACTGCCAACCGTGTTAGCGGCCGGCGGATTGGCGAACGTAAACGTCGAGTTACCGTTGATGGTCTTGGTGAAATAGTTGCCGTCGTTTAGGTCAATCTCAAGAGCTGAAACTGCTTCAGCTTTCTGTTCATACGGACCATCAATCAAGATGCCACCGTTATGAACAGACTGCGCTGTAAAGGTCTGTGCGGCACTAAACGTTTGAGCAGCATCAAGCTTTACTGGCGTAGCCCAAGACGTAACACCGCTGCCATTGGTCTGCAGCACTTGGGCACTGCTGCCTGTGTCATTAGGCAACGTCAGCGTGTAAGACGCTGCTGCGCTATGCGGTGGGCCTTTAACAAGAATTCCGTGAGAGTTTTGCTCGCAGTTCAGTTTGATTGAACCAGAGCCACGGGTTGAGTTGCCCTTAAATACAACCTGACCTGAACCGTTTGGATCAAGGTCAATGTCACCGTTGCTGACGCTGACAATATCCTTGCCATTGACATCTAAATCACCACCAAGCTGCGGTGTGGTGTCAGCCACAATGTTGGCAATGCCAGGAGCAGTACCGTTTGATGCAGCTGTAATACGACCCTGAGCGTCAACAGTAATGCTGGCGTTGGTGTAAGACGCAGCCGTAACACTGGTATCTGCCAACTTCGCGGCGGTGATCGCATCGTTAGCAATCGTCAACGCACCAGTGTTCGCCAGCGTTGCATCGCCAGACATCGTCACCGCTGTTGGCACGTTGCTGCCGTTGCCAACGATCAGCTGGGCAGAAGTTAGGTTTGCCAGCTTGGTTAGCGCAATGCTGCCAGCCAACATTCCGTTGGTGACTGTTCCGGTATCACCTGTTGTTACGAGTGTCCCTGTGACATTCGGGAACGTGATTGTGCGATCAGCAGTTGGATTTGTGATTGAGAAGGTAGTTTCATAATCGTCAGCAGAGCTGCCCTCAAATACAAGAGAAGATGCTGTGCCTAAAACAACGTTGCCTGCAAAAGTCGCTGTACCCGTAAAGTTTGGGTTACTGGCTCCAAGCTTTTCAGTGTCAAGCTCTTGGATTGCAGCCTGAACGTCAGTCGCGGAAACGCTACCCGAAGGGCTAAACGAAACGTTGTTAGCTGTAGTCGCCGCAAGAGCAGCTGAAAGGTCAAGGACTTCCCAGCTAGTGCCTGTTGAAATTAGGAAGTCAGGCGGCGCAAGAGCCTCTGCTGGTGCGTTACCGCTGCCCGTTCCAGAAACACTGATGGTGACGTAATGGTTTGCGTTGGACGCTGCAGGTGCAATAAGAGGCTGACCAACAGTCAGACCGATTGCAGTGCCCTTCGCAGTTACTGAAGCAACAAGGTTTGTGCTGGCGTCATACGTTCCAGCAAAAACAATTTCACCGCTGACGATGTCGATTGCTTTGAACGAGTTACCTGTCCACAGGTACAAGTCATCGTGATACTCGTCATAAAGGAACTGGCCTTGGTAGTCCGCAGTTCCAAAGCTGACAACACCTTGCGTATCTGGAGCGCCTGCAAAACGCACTGTTGATGCGTCCGCAAGCTTTCCGCCTGTTACCGCGTCGTTCGCGATAATTGATGTTCCAATCGTTCCGGAGGTCAACTTGGCTGCGCTGATGTCTGGAATATCAGAAGCAGACAGCGTTGTACCTGCAGTGACGTGACCACGAGCGTCAACAGTGACCTTTGGATAAGTGCCAGCAGTAACGCCTGACGTGTCATGAGTCAGCGCACCAGCACCACTGACAGACAACGCACCAGATGGGACAGAGACGCCGCCTTTAGCACTCGTCGTACTAACAGGCAGGTCACCAGCAGCAAGCGCCGCAGTAGCGGTGATATGCCCCTGAGCATTAAACGTAATGCCGCTTCGCGTACCAGCCGTGATGCTGTCGGTGTGATTCAGTTGACCACTGCCAGTAACGCTCAGACCGCTGCCAACAAAGACACCACCAACCGCAGAGCTGGTTGCTTTAGGTAGATCACCAGCGGCAATGCTGCCAACAGCAGTGATATGACCAGAGGCATTAATGGTAAATCCGTTCTTGGTTTGAGCAGTAACGCTGGACTGGTGCGAGATAACGCCACTGCCATCGACACTCAAGCCAGAAGCAGACGGCACACTAATTGCGCCACGCGTTGCTGTTGTTGCAGCATCAACGGAAAACGTCCCAGAGGTAGAAGTCAGTCCAGCACCTGCAGCCGCACCACCAAGAGCAGACGCAGTTGCTGCTGGCAGGTCGGTTGCTGCAATGACTCGTGAGCTATACGCACCACCCGAGCCAGTCGGACCAGCAATAAATTCTTTCGCTCCTGAGCTGCTGCCTAATGAACTAGGACTTATTGATGCAAGCTTGGCTGCCGGAATGCTGGCGTCATCAATTAGGTCAACACCCTGCTCAACCAGAGATTTAACGCTGACTTTCTTGGTCTGGCTTGCGCTTACGTCGGCAATGGGCAAGACATCGTTTGAAGCCACATTGGCTTCAGCCAGCTCAGTCAGGGCTGTGATCTTCTGATCGGCCATTGCCCAAGCCCCCTGCGGGTCTAGTCGTATTCAAGCTCTAGCTTACCGTCGCCAGGCTGCTCAAGCAGGACCTTGTCGGTATCTTCCTTCAACAAGAATCCAGGCACTGGCTTGCCAAGCCGCATATTGATCTCCCCAGTGGTTACAAACTGAAAGCTAGAGGTTGTTAATGAACTGGCTTCTAATGAAATTGCAGCGTTAGTCACAATTCCTTTGAAGTCAAAATACAAGCTTTCACCCGGCGAGCTTTCGTTTTGCCCTGCTTCTACAATAAAAAGCTGAGCATCAAATTCTGCGCCAAGCTTTTGACGCAAAATTAACTCGTGCAAATAGCCTGCAATTTCAACATCACCCGCAAGTCCCGCTTCACCTGGCTTGTAATGGAATTGACACTGAATGCTGCCATTGCCACTAACTAAGCCGCTTTTGTTTGTGCGAAACTCATCACTCAATGCTGTAACATCTACAACTTCACGATCGTTATTTAGTTCAAACGATTGAACAAGTCCTAAAATTCTGTAATCAGCTTGAACGCTTGTAACTTCGATTGGAATGACTGTCGAGGCTGAGATTGCGGCCAGGCTAACTTTGCCTGTACTGCCGCCTGCTAGCGCGTTTTGGAACGTTTGATAAAGGCAAATTCCGCCAAGCTCGTCAACGTTGATATACCAGTTGCCATCAGGCAGCTGAGCGTTTCCTTCCCATCCACTAGCAGCAATAAATGTAAGGTTTCCAGTATCAGTTCTTTTAATCTGCAGCAGGTCGCCCGTCAGCAACATCCCAGCTGGAAAATCAAAACTAAATCGATTTGCAGAAGTGTTGACGTCGCCAGAATTTACCTCACTGGTAAACGTGCGTTCTGGCGTGGAACGTCGCAGCCTGACAACACCTGCATTTCCAAGAAAAACAGTCATAGTGACCTGCTGACGAAATCGCCGCTCATCGTGTAATTAACATTGACCCGCATTATTTGACCGACAACACACGCCAATTCAGCACTTGTTAGCACTGCATTGAACTCAAAAGATTTATCACCAAAATTTAACTTCAACAATGCAGTGTCTCCGATTGACGGGTTCTGTGCAGCATTTCCGTCTCGAAACACCTGATTTAGCAACGGGACTGGCGCGTTGTCGTAATACAGGATCGTTAACGCTCCAGATGCAGTTCGCACTCCGGTAGTAAACGTGCGAACGTCTTCGCTCAGCGTCGTCACCTCAAGCGCATCTGTGTTGGCCGTCATTGACCACTGCACAACCTTGGCGACCGCTAAGCCTGCAAAGTCGACACTGCCGTCTTGACCTGCGTAGTACTTAGCCATGGTCAGACTCCCTCAAGCTCGCCAATGAACTCACAGGACACTGTAGACAGTCCTGGTTTAATGCTTGTAACCGATGGCGGTTTTGCGTATTTCCACTTCAGAAGGCTGTTCGTCTCCCGTATCCAAGGCACCAGATCAGTTGACACGCCTGCGGCAACGTTGTCTGTGGTGAATACGACGTACTTGTCATCACCCATGACAGTCACGTAGTTCTCCAGAATCGATGCAGCCTTTGAATCAATGATGTTTGCAAAGGTCAGCGACAAGCTGCTGCTGTACCGCTGATTGCCATAGCGGACCCTGACAACAGCACCGTTCTGCGCTTGAAACTGCTGCTCAGGGAAAACGCCCGGCGTATAGGAACGGCTGGTCGGGACTAGTGCCGGAAAGCTTTCAGCCGTCATCAGCGCGTCACCTTGAACTTAGAGGCATCACTGATATTGATTGTAGCCAAGGCTGAGCCAATAACCTCACCAGTGATGCTATTGCGAAGGTCGTACAGCTCTTGATGCGCTGCGCTGATGTCAACAAGACCCTCATCGTCAATCGTGATGCTGTTGACCCTGTAAACACGTCTTTGGTCATTCGTCATCTTGATCGTGAAGACAGTTCCGAAGAACGCTGGATCTCCTGTTTTGTTGTCGGTTACGACTAGATCGCCCTCTTTTACGTCGGTGTTACCAGGCTTCCAGTAGTAAACCTTCGTTCCAGTGCTGTCATTCAACGGTGTAGACGACGTGATGCCGCCAAACGCATCCACGCTGCCGTTGTTAAAACGATTCGTGTGCGTTGAGTGCGAAATCACTGTGATGTAATCGCCTGCGGCAACGCCTAATGCAGAACTAGGCGTTGTTTTGAAATCAATGTTGTGATCGCTATGTTTTCTAAGCAGCAGTTTATACTTTGCAATCGTCTCCGCGTGTCTTGCAAAAGTGCAAAATTGAGTCAGGTCGAGAAACTCTTCAGGGTCACTGTCTGAACCGCCATACTCATCACTAAGCCTAATCTGCACAACCTCTTGCGACGAGAATCCATTTTCTTTTTCTTGCCTATAAGCAACCGTTACCTTAGGCAGTTGCCGTTCCTGAGCAGGCAAGAAAGACACTGTCATGTCTTTCATGTTTCCGTCGGTAAATAAGGCTTTAATTTTTTTATCTATAGGTTCCTGTTCTTTAATTTCAAAAGTAAGAGCGTCGTAGGGCACTGAAGGTATTAGCGAAAACTTGCCGCCGACGATCGCAAAATCTAATAAATTTAGAGCCGCATTGGTAAAGATAAAATCACGCACCCCGGCTTTTTCGCCAATCACTCCGTCAAACGTAAAGTTGTTGGCATGGCAGAACTTGGCAGCAATCTGCATCGCATCGCGGTCAACAGTGCTTTTAGGAATTCGCTTGCCAGCGCCAAGGCGTGGGCTTGTCAGCAGGTTGTAAGCAATCTCTGCAAAATTATTTGTTGGGCCGGTCAACGCTCCATCAACAACATCACCGCCGGAATCGTTAATCAAACGATCGACGACAATCCCCTGTTTAACGTAGGCGCTGAGCTGTCCTAGCGAAGTCCAGTCTTTGCCGGCCAGCAAGCGAATGCCCAACAAAGACAAGTCGTTGTACCGGGCTTCTCCTCCAATATGTTCTACGCCGTTTACAAGAACCACCTTGTCCTTGTCCGGTCGGATCATTTCATTTACAAATACCACCTCGTGCTCTGGACCATCTTGATGGCTTGTTTTTCCTCTTGGTATTTTGGAAAATCAGCGATTGCATCTCTTGGATTAAGCAACTCTCGCGAACCTCCTGGAATAACCTCAGAACCCAGCTCTGTCGGAAACACGTCCACAAACGAGCCATCAGTGAAATTAAATCTGATTACGTCATCTCTTTTGTAACCCGAGCCAGGATCAACGATTTGCCATTGCCAATGGCCTGGGCCAAGACTTGAAGCGTTAATTTTTAAGCCTGACCCACTGCCATTGATAGACGAGTCAGGAGAATAGTCCTTGGGATTGCCATCGTAAGGAGTTTGAACAAACGGGAATGCCTCATGATCCCATTCATAACGCTCGATTGCATATAGGTTTAGGGCTTGGTGAATTTGAAAAGATTCAACTTTTTCAATGCTTCTAAAATAACGCTGTGTACCGGGTGGGGTATAAACCTTTCGCTTAATCTCGTAAACATCGCAGTTAATGGTTGGAAAAAAGTCCCGCTTATTACCAGTAACATAGGCAAAGCCGTCTGTAAAATCAGCAGCTTCAAGCTCACTATCGGCTTTAGTGGTTAGCTGCACAACCTGCCCGTTCCACACGCCTGTGCGGATCCCGTCCGCTCTGCGTTCCCAAACGCCAAAGTAACCATTTTCGGTGTATGGGTCGTACTGCGGTCCTGCAGGATCATCGGCAACACTCGCTGGAATTTGAACAGTTTGTTGCAAGATATTCGCGCCTACTCGATATATTTTCGTTAAATCGTTTGGCAAGTTTGGATCTTGAGTCTGTGCCGTAACGCCATTGCCGCTGTAAACTGCAGCGACTAAATTGCCCGCACCATCCAGCTCAACGTAAAAGTGTGGCGTGGAGCCAGTTCTAACTAGAATTTCCGGCTCAAGAGTTCGAAAATCATTTAAAGCTGGCAACGTAGCAACAATGTCGCTTGAAGCATCGCTGTACCGATACTGAGCGCCTATGGCTACGTCCACCCCGTCCCAGCGGGCCACAACAGCGCCTGGAGCAGTTGGGTTGTCAACGTTGACAAAAACACCGTATTTAAGCTGTCTATTTACCGGGTCATAATCTACTCTGCTGTCATTAACATCTTTCCACCCCGCGCCTGCTGGTAACTCGCCTTGCGAGAATCTATCTAAATTTAAAACACGACCTGTAATAGTGCGATCCTGCAAGGCACGTTTGAACAAAAATTCTTCATTTGTGGTTGTCCCATCGGTAATAAATTGCTCTCGACCTGTATAAGTTATTTTGAAAACATCGTCGATTTCTTGCCTGTTAGTTCCGTCAAGCAAATAAACTTTGTTTTTATTTGCAATAGGACTTACAAGGCGATCATTTCCGATCGCACCGCTCAAGGGAACAAGTTTAAATTCATATTGACCACGAGGATGAGATATTGAAATCGTGTTGTACTGAGGCTGAGGAGTATTGCCCTTAACGGCAAAGATACGATCACCTGTGATGTCGCTAAAATCAACAGTGTCTGCCGCTCCAACAGCTCTGTACTGAATCTTGAAAAAGCTATATCTTGTTTGGAACGTTGTTATTCTGCCAAGCTGGAATGACTGATTATCTTCCTCGTAATCCTCTAAGGTTCTTTCAGGCGGTTCTGAGTTTACATTAACAAAATTGTTTACTTGCTTGAAAACGACGCTTTTAATACCAATCTCGGTTTGATCGCAACTGCGGTTGTTTGTAATTGTAGCAATATCAATTTTTTGCAGGTGCATTCCATATGCGACGTTGCCTTCAAGTTCAGGCACATTATCTGGCGCAATAAAATGCCCTACTCCAGCCTCTATGCAAACAAAGTCATAAAACTTGTCTCTAGTAATTCCTTCCTCAAAAGGGTTGGGATCAGAGGTTCTCGTACACTGAATAATTGCACTGCCAAAGGAAAATAAATCTCCAATGTTGATCTGCTGATCACTTGCAACAATACGCTGAACAATAGCGGTATTAACGTCATCTAGACCATGCGGATCAAACGCATCAGGGTCTTCTCTAATTGGAGAGTTTCCAAAAGCTAAGCGATCGCCAACTTTAATGTCTAATGATGCAGCGTTTCCAGGCGTTGCTTCAAATCGCGATGTCTCCAGTTGTGTCTCTGGATCAATGCGCACCAGCAAGCCCATTCCTTGCCTTGAACAGTACGGGCGAGAGTGCCCGGTACCTTTAGGACCATTGATTTTGCTTCGCTTGGCTTTTAATGAATCATCGTCATCGAAGACTTGGACAAGGTTGTAGGGCAAAAAATAAGGAGCACCGTTTGAGATTGGCGTATGGCAGCCAAATTGACGCTGCGAGTTTGGCGTTCTTGTGCCACTTGTAAACGGACTTGCTTTTTCAGGCACGCTTGGGTCAAATGCTGTAAAAACGTCTGGATCTATTTGTTGCTCCAAACTGCCTGCAAAAGTATTGTTTGTTAAGACTCGGCCACCACTGTCAAAATTTGTCTCAGCCTTTGCAATGTTATTTCTAAAATAAACTCTATAGCGTGCGTCTTGATAGTTACGAAGCAGCTGGTCACCGATTGCCAAACCTTGTGAGTCAGGAGTTGCGGCAAGCTCAGATAAACCAAGCGTTGTAAGCATTTTCAACTCTTGGTGCGAGCCCTTGCTCAGCAACTGCGACCACAGCAACAAGCTTTTAACGCGAATACCGCCGACAACCTTGTCCGGCAAGCCAGGATCAGGAATTTGTTTGACAAATACAAGCGGAATAATGCTGCCAAGCGTTGCAAGATCTTGCAGGCTGTCAAAGGCATAAAGTTCAGCAAACTTTGTCTGCCCGCGAATGTCCGCAGTCCTAATTGGACTTAATTCATCCTCTAGAGAAGGCGGCTTAGGTGCAAGCAGCAAAGCAGCTGCCGTAGAAAGCACGCTGATTGCAATGCTTATGATCGCGAGAGTTGTACTTGGTTCTCCTGTAGCAACAACTTCAGGAATTAGCGCATACTCCTCTCCACGCTCCTTAGCCTTGCAATCCGCGAGGCGACAAAATTCCCAATACTCATCGAGCGTTAGCCCTAACGTGTCAATAATCTGCTGCTCTATCGGCAGTAAAGAGCGACGGGAGTAAGAGCGCTGCAGGGGATCCATGTCACCCGATGGTCTCTGAATTGCAGCCATCCGCCTTCATAGAAAGAAGCCAACCCATAGCTGCCGTCAAGGCAATGGATTAACCCGAGTGTGCCCACTTTAGCGGCATCTGTCTTGACGCCCCATAGCTCTAACTGCTCCGTAAATACCGAATAGTCCCTACGCATCAGACGCCGGTACCATGAGCGTTGCGGAGCGGGCATGTCGATACCGTGCCAAGACTGCACAGCCGTTGCCAAACTCAGACAATCGGCAGCGCCATGCTTGTCAGGTACTGCACCGAGCCTATACGGCATTCCAATAAGCTGATAAGGCTCAATCAAGCGTTACTGATTCGAGAGGTTACAGGTAGCTCTCCAACGTCCTGCGACCGCAAAACTTTATTTGGAACAGACGAGTTCACGGCATCGATTGCGGTACTCAAGGCAAGTTGAATGCCCTCAACGTTGTAGCTCATGCTGTTAACAATCCAATACTCAGTCGTTAGCGTTCGTTGAAACGTAAAAGTACTTGGATCCATCAAAACCGTGTCTACACGAACAGACCAAGACCTAAGCGAAGCCTCGTGAGCCAATTCAATGGCAAGTCTGTTATTAGCAATAGTAAGAGTGCTTTCCAAGTTGTCGCCAGTAAGACTCTTTGTTGCACCGTTATAGATAAACGGCAAGAACCCATAGGAATTTGATTCAAAGGTTATAGAGCTGCCCGTACTGCTGTTTTGATACCTGCCCTCGTCATTGCCCTCAGCGTCTTCGAAATGAACGAAGGTGGTAATTGCTTCGATCGTCATACGCCAACCCTGCTACGAACACTGCGCTTGTTCACGAGGTCACTGTAAACATTGCGCCGTCCCATTTCAGCCCCACGCTTTGCGGCTTGCGTCATTCCACGCTCGAACTCTGCAGCAGTTACATAATCAACGTTGTTGATGCGCTCTACGTTAAAACGAACATCAATCGGTGCAGCAACTGCTGTTCCGTCACCTTCGCCTGACGTTCCACCTTCCCCATTTTCAGGAATGACAGCACTGCCACGAGCACCGCGTGAATAACGCGCCATGCTTTCACGCATTTTTGACTGGGGTATGACGTACTCCGGTTCACCACCTTCACCAACAACAGCAGGGGTTGGACCAGTAACGTATCCACCTTCAGCGAAGAAATCCATCGGGGTAAAGCCGCCCCCAAAAAAGTTTGTATCAGTGCCTATAGAGGGTGCAGATGCGCCTGAACCAAATCCACCCATGCTGACGCCAAGCGCCTTCATGATCGTGCCGTACAAAATCATTGTCAGCTGCTGAGCAATGATCTGTGCCGCCATATCGAGGAAGTGCTCAGCTGTTGCGGCCAGCATGTCTTTGAGTGCATCCTCAGCAGACTTGCTGCCGCTAATCACGCCTTTAAAAGCATTACCAAAAGCATTTCCGATAACAGTCGCACCAGCCGCGACTTGGTTTTGAACGTCCAGCAGTTCCTCCATACGCTGCTTCATCTGAAACATTGGATCAGCTTCACGCATCGCTTGCGCAAGCTCTTCCTGTTGCTTAATTTGGTCGTCAAACGCCTTAGAAGCCTCTTGCTGGTTTTTCTCCCGTTGCTCAGCAATTTGTGCGTCAATGTCCAACACTCTCAACCTAAACTTTGAAGCAGCTTCCTCTAGCTCGTTCTGCCTTTCTATTGGCTTGAGGTTGCTCTCCGCAATTTCTTGACGGCGCTGCATAAGCTCAAGAGTTGCTACTAAAATTTCGTTGCCTGCCTCTTGCTCTGCTCGCAAGCGCTGGTTAATTCCCAGCATTTTTTGTGACATATCAACACGCTCTTTGTCACCACCAGCGCCGCCACCAGTGCCGCCGCCAAGATCAGGTATTTTTACTTCCGAAAGCGTTTGGGCAGGCAGATTTTGCAGTGCCGCTAAATTTTGATTCTGCATTTTCATGATCCGAGCCTGCAAAGGCTCAAGCCTGGCTGCGTTAGGGTCAGTAGCAGGAATTCTCTTAAGAGCGTTGCTTAGCTGCGTAAGGGCTTGGATGTTTTGTTCGATCCCTGCCTTATTCTTTTGAGATGAAACTTGATCTAGAAATTTTTCTACGTCATCAACGGCCTGCGAAGTCGCTCCAAAAGTAATACTGGCGCCAATCTTGCCAACAGCTCGATCAAACCCGCCTTGTCTGCCTGCAGCAAGCATTTTGTTTAGTACGTTTAACGTTTCGATGGCTTGATCAAAAACACCTTTAATGACAGGAGACAAAACCTGCCCTATGCGTCTAGCAAGATTGTCGATTCCGTCTTGCAACGTGCTCAATTTGCCAGACAAAGTATCTGACTGGGCGATAGCACCGTCGGCATACTTGCCGCCAGTGTTCGTCAGTTTTTCAAGCGCAAAATTGACAGCATCGGCGCCGATCTGACCTTTGCTGAGCGCTTTTTGGAACTCATCTGCAGTTAGCCCGTATTCCTTGCGCAACGTGCCTTGCAGGTCAACACCACGCTCTTGCAGCTGCAACAGCTCTTCGCCCTGCAGTCGGCCTTTGGCTTGAATCTGGCCAAAGGCAGTAGCGATGCCGCCAAGGTCTGCACCAGTTGCACCTGCAATGTCGCCAAGCCGTTTAGTGATATCAACAATCTTCTCTGTCTCGAAACCAAATGCTTTTAAGCGCTTTGCTGTTTCGATCAGCTCACTGCTCGTAAACGGCGTGACTGCGCCGAAGTCCTGCAGCTCTTTAATGACCTTCTGAGCATCTTGCAAAGAGCCAGTCAGGACTTTCAGGCTGCGTGTCTGAGTCTCCAGCTCAGCAGTTTTGGCAAATACAAATTGAGCGCCTTTGATTGCTGCTGCAGCAGCACCAACAGCAACCGCAGCATTCCTTAGTTTCGTAAATGCGCCCTGCGTCTTTTTTGCCTGGGCATCAAGCCCCCTTAGGCCACTAACGGCGCCGCGTGCGTCAAGTTCTACGCCTACGCGTGCAACCGCAGCCATGACCTAAGACCTGTTCTCTTGACTTTAGCGCCTACGCCTAGCCTTTTTCATCTGCGCCTCTTGCTCCTCATTCAATAATCCAAAATACGCTGACCATATAAACAGCTCTTCTAGGGTCACTTCATTGCAGAGCCGGGTCAACGTATAGCCAAGCTCTTTTGCTACGCCAAGCTGCAATCTCAAAAAATTGTCTTTTCTCAGCTCGGCCTTCAGCCTTTTGGGTCAATCTCCTCTGGCTCATCCTCCTGAATCACAGCCAGCATCAGTTGCTGCAAGTCAGCATCACGCACGTCATTCTTGACCTCTGCAGCTTGACCAAGGCTAAACAGCTTATTGCCGCTCTCGTCCATCGCCTTCATCAAAAACAACTGCAATGCGAATGCACCGTCATCGCCTTTCGATGCTTTCTGCGCACGCTCACGCTCAGCCATTGTCAACGGCGTACGCCAAAACTCAAATTCAGTGCCATCGTTGAGAGTGACGACTTTTCTGACCGGCTGCAAATTGGCTGCTTTTTTCAGCCGTTCGAGAGCACTAGGCACAAAAAATCCTCTTGTTTGACAACAGCTTACACACAAAAAAGCCCCCAACACAAGTCGGGGGCCAAGCAATGTTCTTGTTTTATCAAGAACGATCAAAGTCGAAAGTAGGAGCTTCGGTAGGACGGAAGCTAATTTCTACAGCTTGTGCATCGTCAGGCGTAACAGCAAACGATGCAGAGTTGATCACTGCGGGAATCTCAATCGAGGTGCTTGCAGTGTCATCAGGCGAACCAGAAGACAGCACCAGATCAGTGTAGAGCTTAAAGGTCGCGCCAGCTTGCTTGCGCTGGATGACGTCTTCAATCAGACGGCTAGCAATCGTGGTGTCGTCATCGGTGAAGTACACCGTTGCAGAACCAGAACCGTCAGCAAAGCCGGTGATAAAGGTACGGAAAGGAGCATTCTGAGCAAGAGTGCCACCGATGGTGGTGGTATCCAGCTCCTCGCGAGTCACCTCAAACGACCATTCACGACAGTCGCCAACTGATTGGAACTCAGCAAAGTCGATGGTGAAAGGCGTAGTTCCGTCAGTACCATCACTGGTCAGCGCCAGCTCACTGCCGCCTGCTGTCGCAGCGAAAGTAGCAATGCCGGTTGATGCGGTGTAAGTACGGATGAAAACATCGGTGCTAGCACTGAGACCGCCAGGCAACGTTCCGCCGGTGCCAGTGCCGAAAGAAACTTTGTCGTCTACCTGAAAGTTCAGGTAAGTGCCAACATTGATGTTGTTGCTGCCGTTGGTCACGTTCGCTGCTTTGAACGTAGACTTGGTGCCAGCAGGCTTGTAGTAAAGGGCGCCGGACGTACCGGACAAGACAGTAGCCATGGTGTTGAACGGTAGTGGCTCTAACTAGCTTATTGTAAGTAAGCGTCAAAGGTCACGCTCAGCTGCGTCTGAAAGTAAGCCTCTGGCGAGGCAGGCTGAACAGCAAACGGACCAGAAGCTGCGTCGAATGTCACATTGCTTACCGTGACCCTGTCAAATAGATCTTTTACGCGCTCTGCAATCGTGTAGTTAGCCCCTGTACCTACGCCAACAGGCGTAAAAATATCGATCAATAAAATCCCTGTCTGGCGATTGAATCCAGATGTCGGCCCTCTCAAAGTGAAATACTCATTGTCGTTGAACTGTAATTGCACCTTGATCCAATCTGCAGCATCAGGCGGAGTAAAAGGCACATTGGTGTAAGCGACTTGAATCGCAGGCGAGTTGGCCATTTCAGTTGCGATCCTGCCTTCGATCGCCGCACGAACATCGTTAAAAGTGCTGCTCATCGCTCAACCTCAATCTGCTTTGCAAGCGTAGGGATCAAGCGTTGTACGCGCTTTCCTGTGGCCCTTACCCAACCAGGGCCGTCGGTTTGAGGGCTGCTGCCTTGCCCTAAGGGTGCAGTTTCTAGCTTTTCTGCATAAGGCAGGTTGTTGTAAACGATATAGATGTTGCCAGCCTTCTCTTTGCTGTACCCAACCTTGTTCGGTGTTTCAGGATTGGGTGCCGGATAGCTAGATCTTCCAGCAGGAGCACCATCAAATGACGCATCGTTTTCGCCTACTGCCCAGCTAACCTTGAATCGTCCTGTATCTACAGGGCTTTTGATGATCAAAGATTTGTAGGTCTCAGCAACCGCAGCTGTAATCAACTTGTCGTATTTGCCCTTCGCATACTTACCAATCTGCGACACTCTGATTTGCTTGGCCATCAGCTTCTCAGGATCAACTCGTAAGTGATTGCGGTGTTGTCTTGCTCGTTAGTGTTTACAGCAATGATTTGGTAAACAACAGAGCTGATTACTACACGATCTTTTGTACTAGGTGCGGTGGCAAGATCATCAGCAGCAACCGTTAGTCGCTTGTCTTCCGCTTCAATCAGATCATTAACCTCTGCCTTAGACACGTCCTCCAAAATGCCTTTAATGGCAGTGTCGCTGGTCGTCTCTGTTGAAGCGCCTGTGGTGGTGTTATAGGTACCAGCGGTAACGTAACGGAACGTCACATCACCGCCGAACTGTTTCAGCACATTGCTTGCAACCCTTGCCAGCGAATCAGCAAGTGCCATCAGAGGTTATAGGCAATGCAAGCACCGCTAGTCAGCGTGATGCTGGTGATGATGCCGCAGATGTAGGTGTCAGCCACAAATGTTTCACCAGCCAAGCTGTTGCCGGTTGCGTTCTTCACCGTAATCGCACTAATCACAGTGTCTTCCTTGAAATACACCTTGCTGAACCTGCCGGTATGGGCGTTGGTGTCAGAGATGAACTCGAAGCCGCCTGAAAGGTCTCCGTACATGGTCAGCTCCGTTTGATAGCGATGTTGCCTGGTCCACTAATTCTAAGACCCGTCAAGTACCTTTCAAACATCGGCGGTACATGGTCTGCACCGACAGCACCTGTCTTGTCTGGCGTGACGTTCAGGCTACCAATCTGAACGTTCTTGAAATCGTTCAAACCGCTGAGGCTAATGCCGTCGGTGTTGTTTTTTAGGTAAACAGCAAGCTCAATCTGAGCACGCTTGATTTGATTAGGGATTTCAGTGTCGGTGAAGTAATCCTCAGAGATGCGGAAAGGAAAGCCCGTTGCGTACGTGTTGACGTAGGTATCGGGCTTTCGCACGCCAGTGCGCGGCCATTGCCTTGCTTGCGTATCGGTGGCGCGTGCGCCTAGAAATCTTTCGCGGTCTAGCCGTTCAGCAGCTGCTGTCAAAGCGCGATTGCGTGAATCGTCGTTGCCGGTCGTCCACTTGCCCACATCAGTGGACTCAATCATGGCTTCGACGAACGTGTTCGCCTCACTCAGCGTTATGTAGCTGTTGGCGTTTGCGCCGCCCGCTGTTGCGTCGATTGTTACTGCCATCGGGCGTCACAGTAGAAGTCTTGCGTTTAGGGGTAGAGGCCACCGCTTTCGCAGCAGCCTCACGTTCCCGCATTCGCTTAAAAGCGAACAGACCCATCAGGAGCTAGCGCCCTTCAGAGCCACGAAGCTCAGCACAATGGCTTCGCTGGCAGTAGAGCCAACGTTTGCCACGGTGATCGCGAACGAGCCGTCAGCAATGCTGTTGGCTTGAACGAGATAAGAACCGGCAGTACCGGCAGAGCTGTGGTTGACCACAACAACGTCAGTGCTGCTGATCTCGCTGTTAGTCACCGTAAAAGTGGCTTCAGCGGCACCAGCAAGCTCAGCGCCGTTCATGGTGATTTGACCGGATGCCGCGTTAAGCGTCACGCCAGTGGTTTTGTTGGTGGCCTGGGTCACAGTGCCGCCAGTCGTCGGGCCAATCAGTTTGCCCGCTGTTGCCTCAAAAATGGATGCCATGGTTAGTTACCTCCGTCAGTCAAGTGCGCTGGTGGTGGTAATCCGCACGATGCCAATGTTGTTGGTCTCGTACACCTTGGTCCAGTTGCCCACGGTTTCCAGTTGTGCCCGAGTGGGGTTGGAAACAGAGGTGGAGAACTTAGAACCGATCGGGTGGTACACGTAGTGCAGATCGATCGACATGGCATCGCTCTTGGCGAGGATGTCACGGTCGGTCTCGGTTTGAAGGCCGAGTTGCTCACCGGAGCCGATGGCACCTTGGGTGAACATGTAACTGGCGTATTCGGTGGAAGCACCGGAACCAGCAGTTTGAACGTCGGCGGACACGATCACGCGCATTCCCATAAACGTGGGAACAGCAACGTTGCCAAAGGCGTTAGCCAGTGAACCCTGGGTTGCGCCAGAGTCAGGCTGACCGTTGTTGTCGTAGATCATGTCGAGCGCACGGCGCTCTTTCAGGTCGTAATAGACCTTGGGGTGGACGCAGATAGCAGCCAGCTTGTCGCCTTGGTCGCCCAGCAGGGACTGACCTTCAACAACCTGACGTGCAGTCAGCTGAGTCGGGGAGTCGCCAGACGCGCCATCGACAGCCAGACCTGCATAAGCAGCAGAGCTGGTGTCGCCCACAGCACCGAACACACCGGCCAAGCAGGACAGAAGATCCTTCTGACGCTGGTTGGCGATGTAGTCAGCAATCTTGTCGCCGATCGCAGCCATCGGGTCAGAACCGGCAGCCAGAGCAGCCAGATCACGGGACTCGAAAGCACGGCCACGCCGCAGAACAGCAGCAACCTGCTTATCTGCTTCGATCTTGCCGGGAGTCAGCGAAGAGCTATCCGTCAGACGCTCAAAATCGCCTGACAGGTTTGCCTTGTAGAAAGGCACTTGAACGAAATCACCACCATCTTCCGATGCATTCAGCTCCGCCATGGGCTGCACCACACCGCTAGCCAGGAAGGCATCACGCTGAGTGGTTTGCTCAATGACGTAAGGCGTAAATACCTCGGGGATGATGATGTCAGAG
>FUIF01015945.1_pt1 | contig 16941 bp, 28 predicted proteins | sample 1003461 | NCBI WGS metagenome assembly FUIF01 (sample SAMEA80401918, study PRJEB19352) | marine metagenome | reverse complement strand
TTGGATGTGAGTTGGTCCGTCATCATACTTGATCCACTTTCTGCACGATGGCGACTTCGGATGTTGGATCAAGGGGACGCAAGGGTTCATGATTCGGTGATGGTTGCTTTTCTTTCATGACAATATCCGGCCCCGTGTCGGTCGTGAATGAAAACGGTCCACTAGGCCCGGTGCTACCCGCCTCTTGCATCAGCATGGGGCCAACTTTCTTGATCATTTGACCGACCATCCCCATCGGCCCCCACTTCAAGCGGATTCCTAGGAATTGTTCCGACTTCCCCGTTGTCGCTCATGGGCTTATCCAATGGATTGTCCATGGTCTTTCCGACCACCGTTTCCATCCGTTGCAACGCCTGTTTCAAGTGCAAGTTTTCTTTGGCGAGTTGATCGTAATGCTTGATCTTGTCTTCGACGGTTTTCGCCGACATCGTCGCATCACTGGCCGGGGCTTTGAACACGGATTGACTGCATCCCTTCAGACGTAAGTCATACACCTGGATCAAAAACCCAAGTTCTTGTAAGGCCCCATCTCGCATGTATAAATGCTTGAGCAATTCCTGCTTTTCCTTTTCGAATCCCGCCTGTCGTTCCACCAATTCCCGCATATGGATTTTGGGTTCCTGATCCGGCAACTGATAGCCATACCGATAAATTTGCTTCAGAAGGGCGGAATCCTGTGGGATCTCCAACTTCACGCCCCGTTCATCAGGCGACCCAACAGAATTCAGCGCAAGGCCGTTGGTCGACATATTCGGTCCCGACGCGAGGTCAATCCCATACAAGCCGATCTGTTCGAACCCTTCTTCCAAGGCAATCGCCAACATATAGGCGATCGAACTTGTGAAGTAGTCGATACACTTGGGGCCGGGATGGATGAATTGTTCGATCGGAAAGCGGACCGCCGTTGGAAATTCGGGGAACGCGTCGACCATGTAAATGGGAATTGGGCATTCCTTCAACCATCCAATATGATCGGTCCCTTCCACCACGAATTCATCGAAGTTATGATGGATCTCAAACCATCGGTCGGCCCGTGGAATCCGGCGATATAATTGATTCATGCCCCAAATTTCATATTCGGGATCATGAAAGGGCGCAAGGCCCATGGTGCCAGAGGCAAACCCCACAATGGCCACCTTCTTCCGTCGTTCTTGTGGGTGTTCGGTTGACCGCAAGGCTGTTCGACGATCAATCACCATATCGGTAATGGATGCCGGATGGGTCCAATCAATCGGCCCTAATTCGTCATGGATGACAACTTGGTTGTGGCTACTCATGGTTTCGCACCACCTTTCTTGTCGGTGGTTTTCTTCTCGATGGGGTTTTTAATTTGTTTATCGACCGGGGGCGCACCCATACCCTTTCGCCGCGGTCCGTCATAGATCTTGGCCACGATGATCCCATGTCTATTCGGTTTTAGTAATTCTGATGCCGTACTAACGGGGAATGTTGCCACTTCGCCTTTGTTATATACTCCGGCGGTGCCAAAACTGGTTTTGGCGACAAACTCGACGGTGACGTCTACTTCTTGTTCCTTGGTCATTCATAACCTGACTAGGCGGTCCATCTTTTGTGTGAAAGGCGGGACACCGTCGCCGATGTCCCGCCGAATCCCTACCGATTCGCTTAGGTGGAAGTCGCCGTGGAATTCACGCCCGTACTTGTATTCAAGGGCGGATTCTCATCCCCACCACCAAACACAATCGCCCCGGCATACTGCACCGATTGGGCCGCGGCGGTGCTGGTTGTATTCCCTGGCATGGTGATGGTGCCGACCATGCGAATATAGCGTTTGGCGGCGCGCATATCGTAGGCGACATAGCCGCTGTTATAGTCGCCAGGTCCCGTTGACCATAAGGCCATCGGAGTTGTTTCCGCCGATGAACCATGGGTAATGGTCGCCGGTTGATAGCCAGTGGAATAATCGGCCATATCCGACCCGTCGGACTCGTCGCCATGTTGAAGTTTGGCGTCCACCTGAACTTTCTTATTAGCCGCGGTACTCGCCAGACCGTGACCATGCAGAACCGGGATCGCCACATGGAAATGACGCCCCAAAGCGAGACGATCAACGATGTCGCCGTTAATGGCCCCACCGCTCGTCGACCCACCGTTCCCGGTGTTACAGTCGAAAATATTCCCATAGTCCATAGCGTGTACGGGCTTTCCGAGAAAATGTGCAATACTCATCTGATCATCCTTTCCAAAGTCAATTAAGGGTTAAGTTCTCGCGTCGATCGACTTAGTTCCCCCACGTCACGCCGGTCAACACTGTTGCCGCCAGGTCATGACGAAGACCAAAGTCGTGTTCGCTGATCACCCGCACCACCGTTTCATCCCGGCTAAAGGCCGCTTTCACGGTTCCACCATCTTCATAGGCCGCCACATTCGACGCGTCCACACTCATGGTCATGGCTTCGCCGATCACACAATTGTCGACTTCGAAGAAGTACACTTCCGAATCACTGCCACTGCCTAAGTTCCGCGGAATTTGTGTGGTCACCCGATACGGCCACCCCCACAGGGTTCCGTTATTGACCATCTCATCCCGAAACGCATAGGGGCCGTTCGTAATGCGAACAGTCGTCAAATACCGCCATGCACGCGGACCGAGCAACCAAGCCCCACGCAGAATCGGGACATTGGCTTCCATCAGCCGTTCAATACATTTCCCCAGGTCGACGGTCACATTGTCGACATTCACCGTTCCATTGGCTGCTACCACATTGGCTTGATTGATCCAATGGCGAAGGCCCTTGGGCGCGGCCCCGGTGCCATCATCCCGAATGAATGCCTGATCTTCACGCTGACTGATTGACCGGGCGGAATCGTTTCGAACGAGGGTATCTGCGCCGGGGGAGCTATAACGAAGAAGGTCGTTGGACATTGGCACCAACGCGGCCAACTTCTTATAGGCCAGCATGAGTTGACCAGTCGTCGGACTGGACTTGGTAATGTTTTCGAGCTCGCCAATGTAGTACGCATTGACGCCACTGGTCAGTTTGGGAATCCGCAAGGACCCCGTCGGGGTGGGAAGTGTCGGAATCCCAAGATCCCGCATCACCGCCATAGGCCGCAAGAGTTCAATGAAGTCCGTGGAAAACTGGATCGGGACCAACGCCCCGCCTTGATCCATATTCCCCGCGGTCATGTCTTTCCGGCCATCACCAAGGTAAATGCCGTACTTCATGGAATGTTCCACGATTTCCGCGACATCCTTATCCCCAGCTTCTTGGCGTAATCCATGGCCTTCTCAATGTCGCCTTTCGCCCGTTGACGAGATGGCGAATATACGACGCAAAGGCCGTTCCCTTTTCCCGATTGGGGTCCAACCGTGGCGCGTCGGGGAATTCTTGGTGTAAGACCTGTTCCGCTACTTTCGCCACACCACCAAACGCCTTTTCGGGCAGTTCGGGTTGCTTGGTCCCTTTTTCCGCATGTTCTTTGATGGCCTCTTGAACACTGGTCGAAACCAGGTCTTTAATCTGAGGAATCAAGGTTTCTTTTAGATGCTCTTTTAACTCGTCAACTTTCATCACACCCATGGTTACGTCCTCCCAATCGGTTACAATTACAAAATCCGCCCTTGCGCGTAGGCAATACCCTTTTCGACTTCGGCGGCTATTTGGGTTTTGATTAAACTGGGGACGATTTCTTTCAAGACCGCTTTCGCCATGTCCGAATCAATCCCCGCCAATTCTTCTTCGTTCTCTAAGACTTCGACAACCAGGTCGTCGTCTGACTTCACTTGCAAGTCAACCGAGACCAAAATATTTTTGGTCGTACAGTCCTTGCAGAGCAATAGCTGTTCGTCGACCCCTTCTTCATACTCATAATTACCAATCAGTTCATGTTGCTTAAAGGATTTTCCGCAATGCTCACAGGGCGATTCGTCTTCGGCGTCCTTCCCGCTTTCATCAATCGTCGATCCCTCGGAAATGGTCAGACCATCAAGAACGGACTTCGGGACAAGGGTTTCAGCTTGCGGGAACAAGGCCGGACCGACACGAAGTCCAAGAGAATGCCGAATCACGCCTCCGACATTGGAATCGGGATTACTGATAATGTTCGCGATTTCATGCGATACTTGGGTAGCTAGTTCCTCTTGTTTCTTCGTGGAACTTTTGCCTTCCTTGGCCAATCGTTCTTCGTCGAATTCAGGAATCCCTTTAGTGTCGGCATCATAAACACCGACCGGGTCGTCATCCTTCCATTCGTTGTCATCTACTCCTTTTTCTTCGGTGTCACCATCCGAAGAAGTGTCCGCAACGGCCACTTGCACCGATCCCAAAGCCTTGCAAAACGCCTTAACCACATCTCTTTCGTGTTCATCTTGTTCCCCGTTTTCGATGAATAATTCGCCCCATTCAAGAATCGGGGCAACGTTGATCCCTTTAGCTTTGATCCCGTCAATCACCGTCGCATCCGCATTGGCCGGAACCGGCACCACGGACCATTCCAAAAGTTCTTGTTTCTTGAAATCCATGCCCCCACGTTTCTCATTGAATTCCCATTCGGTGGGGCGGAACCCCACGGATGCGGCATTTAAGAACCCGCCTTTGATCATCTGAAAGATGGATTCGGCAAAGGGGGAGACGTCAGGCGGAACGAATTGGGCGCGGGATTTCAGACCACCTTCGACCTTTCCAACCCTGATCGCCTTGGCAATCGGAGGAAGTTGGTAATCGTGGGACCAGAGAACGACCGGATTTGCTTTGAAGGACTTCAAGTTCCATCCCTTGGGGTCAATGACATCATTGTCCCGGTCCGGTTCATCGCTGGTAATAATGAAATCGACGGTTCGGTTTTCGTCGCTAATGGATTTGATGTTGGGGGGAAAAGTATTTCCGAACGCCAATATCTGGCTGCAATTTCCATTGTCCGATTTGTTCAGACCCCGCCCGTATGGCTTCAAGATTAATCCATTTCATGGTTAGGTGCTCACAGTCAGGGTACAAGTGATTTGCCAGGATTGGCTTGAGGTCTTTTCGCCCAAGGCTTCATAGACCCGATTGAGCAAGTCGCCCGCCCCGGTCGCCGTCGCATTGGAAATACCCCAGGTATTCCATTCGTGGTTGGCATCATCCGTGGTTGCCACCCCCCGGAAGGTCATAACATTCGTCGACACTTGCGGATAGGTCGCTTCCATAGTCATCACATAAGGATTTCCGCCCACGCTGGTCGACGTGGATGAAAACCCGGTGGATGTTGCCGAACTGACTTGAATCGTCGCCCCGGTGTCGCCGTACGTGAGGGCCGATGCCGTGGACGTAAGAATTACCGCGATGTTGTCGCGTCCAAGATGTTGTAATGACATGGGGTGTGGTCCTTATGGTGAGAATCCAAAAAAAAAGACCGACACCCCGTTTTGTGCGGGATGCCGGTCTGTTTTGCTGCGCCGACGACAGTTAAATTGTCGCGAAAAACTGGATAGTCCGTTACATTCTAGTTACCTAATACATGAACATTGCGACTATTGTCAAGCGGAATTTTGGTTTCGACGTTCAAGGATGCGGTCGCCGGTTCCTTCCGCTTGTCGAATTGAATGGTCAAAATAATCTTATGGCTATCCTTCATGGAATCCAATTGACCTTGATTCGCCCGAATTAACTGATTGACGATTTTTAAGACTTGCTCAGTGTTCGTCACAGGGAATTCGTTCCACCGTTCCTTTCTGGTAGTCCACTTCGACGGTTTCCACTAGCTTGGGTTCGTCCCCTGAGTGATCAAATTTTTGCACCTGGACCTTGGCGGAAATCCCCAAATCAATCCGATCCACCTTCCCATCCTGACGGGGCTTAAACAGACCCGGCAACTGATCGCAAAACTGATGCACCATGTCCTTGATTTCTTCCCGCGTCATACGTCCACCCCTTGTTGCCACCGACTAATCGTTGGCGAATTAAGATAAGGACCGATGTACCGGTCCATACCTCGATCCCGATAGAATTCGTGAAAAGTAATTTCCACACTCGCCGTTTCAATCAAGCCAATCGTCAGAACATCCGTGGTCCCCACGTTCATGGTCGATCAATCCGTTCCGTCAGGTTGTGCGGAGGACGCAAGGTATACGGCCCCGGCGTCTTGCTCCCCACGTATTCCGTTCGTAAGCGGCCTTGAAAGACTTCAAGGATGATCTCGACAATCTCCGTACTACCTTCGGTCACAATGACGTCGATTAAATCTTGAACGGTAATCGCCCGTGAGACGTTCGCGAAATCCTCCATAGTCACACGAAGGATGTCCGACAGAACCCCAAACGTTTTGACCACCTTAATCTGATCGACCACCCCAAGGGCTAGGTCATCACTTAAATGAATGGTGCGACTGAGGAAGTCCAGTTGGTCAAGAATACGGACCCGAACGGTATCGTCAAGATTGATCTCCTTGAATACCGTGGTCGCGGACGTCATGACCACTTGCATCACATCCGACGCCGAAATGGGGATATGATCGGACGTCAGCACGTCGATCACCGCCGCATCAAGGATGCGAACAATGATGTCGTCGCTTACCGGCGTAAGTGTGACATAAATGACCGCCGCGTCCTGAATCGAAATTCCCAAGGTGTCGGAAATCGAAACAATACTATTCACCAACGATCCGCCTTCGAGAATGCGAATGGATGCGGTATCACTGACCGCCACTAACCGAACAATCGTCGCCGCTTCCGAAAGGGTGATCCCTAGTGTATCCGCCACTTCAACAAGCGTCGTGACGATTTTATTAATGACTCCGTCTAAAATGACGGACATCACATCATCGACCGACAGGGAGACGTCGACCTTAGCCGCATCGTCTAGAATAACGTTGATCGTGTCCCCGGTCATCAGGATGGACCGCGCCAGCTTGAGGGCTTCCATGAAATGGACTTCAATGGTATCCGCACTGTGAATAGATCGGAATAAGTCGTAGTCTTCAGCCAGAACAATTTTGACCGCATCGGCGACCGATAGGGTGGTCAAACTGACCGCTGCTTCCTGAAGAATGACCGAGATGCTATCGCTTGCCGTTACGGTCGACACAACGCTTGCCTGTTCACCCAAAACAATCCGAATCGCATCGGCGACTACTGCACTAACTAATGCCGTTGCGCTTTCACCTAATATAAGGCCGGTAGTATCGTCCACATCGACATTCACTTGGACGGAGGTACTTTCATTTAATCCAACGCCAATGCTGTCCGTAACATTATAGGGATACTCGACAAAAGGATGGGTGGCCCCCTCTGTCCCATTATTGGTGACCGTTAAGTTTTCAATTTCTTCCTGGTATTCCCCAGAAAAGGCTTTGACATACCACTTGAGATCGGTGTCCATGAATAAAGGGGACTTGCCATTGGCAAGGTCCGTCCGGTCAGAGGACCCAGGGAACCGTGTCCAAAACGCAATTTCCGCCAACAACCCATCGTAGGGCACCGTTCCACTGGCACTCGCCCCAAGCTGCAATGAGCTTAACGTGCCTGGAGCAATCGCCCCCCAATTCGTCGTATCCGTTTTAGACGCCACCAAAGTCGTATCTTCATAAATAAGCAGATCATCCCCAGATCGCCCCACAAGCAAATTCGCCCACCCCGAAGGCGGGGTATAGGAGGAATTTTGTGCGATGATATTGGTACCCGTGGCATTGAAGATGCACTGCATCACCGTGTCACTCATTGCAATAAACATAAACGTGCCGCCACCCAACACATTATTCAAGAGTCGCCCAAACGTGCTGCCCATCGTATCGGGGTTAAACCGTATCGCAAACGCCCAGTCGCCATCAGGGATATCCGTGACGCCCGCCGAGCGATTTATATCCACATGGTCCCCGTTGGCTCTCACAAAATCCCACGCCATTATTCTTGTTCCGGTTCCTCTGGGGCCTTCAATCCTACCGCACACCGACAGTTCGGATGCGTGGGTGGATTCATGTAGGTCGCCCCGGTCACAGGATGCACAAAGGGTTCATTCAATCCCGCCTTGCGTTCCATCAAGGGTTCGCAAATGTGGGTATCCAAGGATTCATCTAATGTCACCAACCAGACCCGCTTTTCTTCACCGGTCAGAAATCCCTGGTTCTTGGCTTCTAACCACAAGCCTTGCTGCCCTTCATTACTAGCCCGAATCAATTCGGTTCGGGCGATCATCAATCCACGGACCCGCAATTGGGCTTTCCCATAGCGCACCACACGTTTTTCGAGTTCGGCTTCGGACACGCCTTCTTCAATCAAGCGCACCATGAAATTTCGAACGGCGGTCACCTGACGCGGCAAGAGTCCAATCGTCTGCACACTGGCCCGTAGTCGCCGCTCTAACGCTTCGGGCGCAATGCCCCCGGTGAAACTCGTTTCGATCAGTTCCCGAATTTGGGGAATGGCCTTTTGCGTTTCATTGGTGAGATGGGAAATCAGTTCACCCCCATGTCGACGGGCAAACATGGCCGCGTGGGGATTGACCAAGTCAAATGACGTCCCCATGTCGAAGGCGGCGAGTCGATGGGCGACGTCGGCCCCCACCATGTACCCTTCTTGCAGTAAGGGACTTAACCCCAACAGGTCTTCGTCAAGCTTGTGAAGTTGTAATTCATGTTCGAGGGCCACCCAATTCCCTGACCGGGCGGCGCGTTCCAATTGTGAAAGATCGACTTGGTCCTGTCGATTCTTCATCGCTAGCATAAATTCCCGGCGGAACTTGGGTTCTAACCGACCGACCGTCCGTGGAAGTTCGGGCAGGTCATCGGGATCGTCAGCAAAGGCGACTTTGTGAATAATTTCGGCGGACTTCCAATCTCCCGCGTCAACACATCCACAGATAGCATGGGATGTGTCCAATACTTCATCGCGATCAACCGATAACACTTTCTCTTTATTCCATTTTCTACCCAAAAAGGCATGATTCAAAAACTTGTAGGGGGCATTAAAGATTTTGAAAAACTCATCCTCATAATCCACGCCCATTCCATCCCACGCATCTTCTTCGGGATCGGTGGGCGGTGGCGGTGGATCATTGCCGTTTCCAGGAAGGGGCGATGTCGACTGAATTTCCGAGTAATCTTCGACAAACTGTGTGCCCATCGGCACCGCAAACACCTGGCCTTTGCCATCGGGTAACGGCTCTTGATCGGCCATCTCCCGCCATTCGTCGACCGTCATGATGTGCGGGACCTTCTCGCCCACGGATGCGGCAAATTCAATATCTTCCTCGATCGGCGACACATAGTCGACAATCAATCGCTCGTCATATTCGGGAATGATCCGTTCTTGGATGTGCCCACGCTGAAATTCACAACGCGGGGTCAAGACATGCTTGGCATACAGAAAGTCCGCCGCGGTGATGGTCGCCTTATTGCTATTTTCGAGAATGCCCAAGACTTCGGGCGGGAATCCGAACACGTTCAAAATGATGTTGCGTTCCTGGTCACGGATGCCGGTGAACTGCAACGATCGAAAGTTGTTTTGGAATTCGTGAATGCCGACTTCTTCGGATAAGAATCGGGGCTTGAAATGGCGGAATAACCCTTGATGGCCTTTCAACCAGGAGTCCTCAAGATCTTTAATTGCCGGCCGGCCAAGAGTTTTTCCTCCCTTGGGCATCACAATAAAGTCAGGACGCCCACTGTTGTAATAGAACTGTTTCGCATACTTCGCGGCATATTCATCCGTCTCCAACTCATCCGCCAGGGCTTGGCCCATGCCTGATCCGCGACCATAGGGATTTTCGGGATCGGGTTCGGCCATCCACAGAATTTCCGTATCAGGGATTTCCCGTCGCCACGACCGATAACCCACCGTGAAGAACCGATGGCTTGGTGTGGGCGTCGACTGAATCCAATGGGGCGGCAAGGGGTAGAACCCGACCGGCGCACTGAATCCGTTTCGGGCTTTCAACCAAAAGGCTTCGCCAACCAGGTCAATGTGAATGGTCGTGATCTTGCGCGCCGCTTCCCCAATCATAAAGGGATTCATGTTGTTGAAGGCATCCAGGAAGATATGGTCGGTGATCTCCTCGATTTCGGTTTCGCCCGACATGATGACATTAGTTGGTTTCTTATGGTGGGGCTTCTTCAAATGCTTCTTGATGTATTTTCGACGATCCTCCCGGTTCATCCGTCGCGCTGCACTGCGCACCGGCACCCCGCCTTTGCGTTCGACAAACAACTTCCATTCGATCGCGCCGATATCGCCACCAATGCGACCGGCGACCGCTCGTAGCCAGGGCATGGTAGAATAGCCTTGGAGATAGTTGACGGTCGTGCGATTTGGGGGCGTCCGGGTTTTGCCAGGATACAGCCCCGTCAACAATCCTTGGGCCACTTCCCCGGCGTCATCGGTGAAATGTCCCACCAAGGCTTTTGCCAGTAATTGCAGTCGATCTAGAACCGGTAGTCCTCTCATGATTCCAACCCTTTCATTTCCCCAAGCAAATAATTTGCACTTGATAACGATTGCATTCTTGGATTTCCATTACGCTTCCCACATATAAGACCGTCAGAAAAGCCAATATTGGGCCAATCAGCATAGCAATCGCCATTAACAGTTCAAAGACATCGAAACATATCTTGAAGAATGTATTCACGTTGATGGATCGCCTAGATAGGCCACATCAATCCCATGGAATTTATGCCCCTCGAACACACCTAATTTCTTATCAAACCATACCCTGATCTCGCCCACCATCTGACCTTCCAATTCCAATTCGATGTCCTTCCCCTTCTCGATCCACTGATTCAAGATCACATGGCCGGTCTTTTGGACGAGTCCCACATAGAATTTGTCGATGGAATACCCCAATAAGCATAGGCGTAATTCGGGAAATGCGGGAACGGGTTGGATCGCGATCGCGTTCCGGATAATCTGCGCGGCCTTAGTCTTCGTGGTGGTCAGTTGTTGAGGCATGGCGAATGTCCAAGGGTAAGGTTTTGAAGGAACTCGGATGCGGGAGTAAAGAGTTCTTGCGTCGTATGGGCGATCTTGTCATTTTCGACATAGTCAAAGACCGCGGACACATCGGCGTCGACAATATAGCCTTTATGCCCTGGCCGCGTGAACCCCATCCAATTCCGTCGCCAGTCCCGGCGTAACATTTTGACTTCTTCGACGGTCAAATGACGACCGTCGTTGATGCGTTCTTCCTTCGTCATCGCGCCCATTGTATAGATTTTACGCTAGGGGTTCAATTGTCAGCGAAGGGTTCTTTCTGCACCCGTAATTGTGTCACCCGCACCCAATGGGGAAAATACCTGGCGACTTTATCCCGCACCACTCCCACGCATTCCATAAAATCCGGTTCTCTGACGAATCCCGTGATAAAGACTGAACCCGACCACCAAATTTCCTTATTGCCGGTGGGATTCCCCTCATCAAGGAGCGTACAGGAATGTTCGGCAAGACCCCACGGCTTGAGAAATTCAGCCATAAATTCATGGGCCATCACCGGAAAATACTTTCTTCCATTCCGTTCGAATCCGACATAGATCTTTCGGTCTAAGTCGTCCATCATTCCCACCCCCTGCGACTCACGCAATAGCTTATAACTTGGAACAGCTTGGGACATTCGTCAATAACAGACCGGACAATCGGCGACCCCTGTTCGAACTTCTCAACAGGCAACCGTCCGCGAAATTGGGTTTCGGCGAAATGCCCGCCCCATTCAATTGACCCGGCTGTTGCTTTGCCTCCCTGCCCGATAGAATAATCAATGGGGTCAATACTCTTGACCGTCCATAATTTCCCTACAACTGGGTCGATGCTCCACGTTATTATGCCCTTTTCTTCAAATTGTTTTAGCATCAATTCATGAAGCGTTGCCGCGTCAACCTGCCAATGGCGTATCGTAATCCTGACGTACAGATATAAGATTTTTTGGTCTTTTTGCTCTTGAAGAAGATCGTAATTCGTTGGCATGATTCCCCCTTACGTTAGAGCCAGTTATACCGGGTTTCCTGTTCTAACTGTTCAAGAATGTCAATAATTTCCAACACCACATCGTCCATCGTGACAATCTTCCCTGATGGCGGGTCCGGTCGTCTCAACATCGTAGCCCGTTCCTTGGCTTCTTGGATTTTTCCTTTGACTGTTTTCATGTTGGCCAGAATACCCCCTGTCGTTTGATGGTCTGTTCCACGGTTTCTTCGTCATCGTCATCCCCACCCATAAATTTTGGTCGACCCATACCCAACATCAATTCGGTCAAGGCGTAGACGTACGCGTCCAAGCGGTCAGGACTCGGAACGCCCGGTTCCGGCACCCACTCACACAACTGGTCTTCCACTTTGGCATGAAACCCCACATGATAAATCCGCCCTTGTTCATGAAGGGCCGAAATCGGTTCCGCCCTGGCTTGTTTATTCTTCTTGGCGTGGATCTTAAGGACGGGAACCGTGGGATCAATCGTGTGGATCGTGGATTCCACCATATCCCCGCCCTGATTCACTTCCGCCACGACCATATTCGCTTTGTATTTATAGTACGCGGCCACCACCGCCCGACCCCACGTATTCGGCTTGCCTTTCATGCTGAGATCGTCTAGGAGATACCCCAGAAGATCAGTTCCACGCCCACACACCACAATCCCGGTTTCGTCAGACGTTTCCGTGTCGGTGGTCGCCGGGTCAACCCCAACGATGATGCGTTCGAGATCCGGCCATTCAATCACCCGTTGTTCTTCAATCCGCGATCGCATCCACAACGCACCGGGATTGTCTTCGAGCAATTCTCCCCACAACTCTTGCCGGCCGGTCCTGGTCCCCTCGAATTCCTCTTGGACTTCCTCGATGAACGACTTGGCCAGATTGTGGGCATTCTCATAGGTGCTCCCCCGCGTGATAATCGTGGATTTCCTCGCTAGGATTTTCTTGAGTTGCTTGGTGGGACGGGGGTGGTGGTGATGATCGTTTGGGGATGTTCGCCCGACCGCATAGTAAAGCGAAGGTTTTCCCAGACTTCTTTTTGATAGCGGAACTTTCCGAATTCATCTACCCACGCGAAGTCGTTGTTGGGACCGCGCAACGAATCCGGGCTTTTATCGGAAAAGCAATGGGCTTCTGATCCATTCGGCCATGTGATCTTGGCCAGGGATGCGTGATAGTGTGCCTGGAAATCCGGCGGGGACACGGTCACAATTCCCGCCGGTCCCTCGATCATGAAATTCCGATAATCTTCCGGCTTGGCGGCGATCAGCGCGATCCGACATCCTGGAAAGTCCCGCGCTTTTTGAATGACCCATTCGGACCCGGCGCGGGTCTTGCCAAAGCCCCGACCGGACATGATGACCCACGTCACCCAATCCCCCGGCGGGGCCATTTGTTGCGGACGCGCCCACCATTCCCAGGACTGTTCGAGTCCGGCGCGTGCCAGTTCAGTTAGCAGTGTGCGAAGTTGGGCTTGGAATTTGGGGGGAAGTTTGGCGAAGATTTGGGCCGCGGACAGTCGGCCCGACTGGTCAAGGGACCATAGGGGGGAAAGGTCTAACACGCATTAGAGCCAGGGAAATGACGCCCAATTTGGTTGGGAAGGTCCCACCATCAGGATGCACCCAACGGCCAGGGCTACGGTCTAAACAGGCCACATTTAAATGGGGGAGATCAGTAGGTTTCCATAGTAGAGTATTTACCCGATATTGCCTGTTGGGATGTAAATAGACGGTCCCGCCGGTATCAATGACCGCCTGGATATAGGATGTGTCATCATGCACCCCATCACCCCATATTCGAACCCACCCATTAATGCCACGATAGAAGACCGCGTTTTCATTCGGTGCAAGGGTATAGCCTAAGACTTCTACCGGTCGATAACTTACAAAACTCCATGTTGTTCCGATCCCACAATCAATTGGTTTAACTTGTGGAAGTGGCGAAATCCATGGGCATGGGTCAGAAACCATCGTTAAGGGCTTGCTGGCTTGGGCAGACGTAGTCCCACCCATCAACTTCGCGGCCAGATAGGACCCAGCGATAGCAAACGGCAAGGTGAGAAATTTTCGTCGATTAAGATCCATCGTTACACCTGACTAAACGGAATCGACCAGGCGGTCACTTCCTTGGTCAACCAATCATATTCCATCGACACGCCCCATTCTTCATCTTTATCGAATGCTCTGCAAGCATACCATACTTGAGGCGGTGTGCAAATATGATGAATTGACCGACGAATCACTTGTACGGGTCGGCGATTCGCCACAAACTCAAACTTGCCCCGATGAAATTCATCCCAAGACAGGGGAATAGTTATTCGTTCTTTGGTGAGTGACGGTCAATTCGATTTGCCGCATTCTGCCCCCTCCCTCTCTTGCCGGTAGACCCGCTCGTAGGTGTTAGAATTAGGGCAGACATATTGCCCCGATGAAAGGTGATGTACCCACAACCAGGTATACGCATTTCCCATAGTTTGCTTTTCTCGTATAGGTACATTTTGATGTAAACCGCAATATCGGCACGTCTCCTTGATGCACCGCTCTCGTTCGGTTTCCACGGCTTCGTGAATCGCCGAGTCCCAATCTTGTTGGGTTAATCCTTCCTGCAAATATTCGACTGGCTGTTCACTCATCGAATTTTACTTCCTAGATATGAAAAGACCATGACCACGATGATAAACAAAAAGATCAATTCAAAGAGTCCGTCATTCATTCTGGCGGCACCAACGGGCCGGACCATTGGCCATGCAATTTTCGAACATCCATTCCATAGAAGTCACCACCTTCATCTTCTACGCGGAGGACTGTCCGATTCAACCAAAGATTAAGAATGATGGGGTCATCGTCAATAGTGTCCCGATACCACCACGGCCCCGGCTGCGTCGGCGGGTCGCCGGTGAAGGGCGGAATAAGCTGAACATCAAACCACGCATGACAGGATTGGCACTGAATCCCCACCCCACCTGTCGGCTTTACCGCAAATTGTAGCTCCTGTTGGCCGCACTTCGGACAAATCATTCAGTCGACTCCGCGGATTCTTCCACTGATCGCATCTTGTCCAACTTGGGGGCTATGGTAAATTCTTGTCGTTTACATTTAACACATCGCCAGATTTGCCTATCTTCAAACGTGACCAGAACTTCATATTCTCGTCGACAATGCTCGCATCGTATGATTGTCCCGCCTTCATAAAACACCGTTATTCCACCGTGAGTTGATCGGCGTTTTTAAATGCACAGTTCAGGAATAAGCATCGGTGAAAAACCCCGGCATGATACGCCTGACGGGTCTGGTCTTTATTGCGAACATTCAAAAACCAATTAAAATCCACAATCTTTGAACCGCATACTTGCATGATTGACGAACATGCAATCCACAAAGGTTTTCCCGATATGTTGACGGATCGGACCAGCCCCAAAACCATCAATAATTTCATCATAGACAATGACCGTATCGGCCTTCATACATGGACGAATCAGCCGCAAGAACCAAACCCCATAGCGCATCGGCCATGGCCACCAATGGGGCGATTGCAGGAAGGCCCACAACCACTTCAGCCACACCCAGGCGCGACCATCCTTCATCCACATATCCCATATCAGTTGCCGCTTTGGGCGGGTTACCACGGTTGAATCACGCTTCGCCATTATCTAGCTTTTCTTATGTCGTTCAATGATAAACCAATTGCCTTGCGAATCCATCAAGCAAAATAGTCCACATCGTGGACATTGCCCTTTGGCGTTAATCCCTGCCATGCCGATCGTCTTTGGGGGTGGATGCCAATCTAGAACACGACACCGCCACAAACCGAACCGTTGCCACCACGACATGTTAGATTTTGACATCAAAACTCCTTCACCCAAACCGACGCCGAATGCTTCTTTAGTTCTACTACCTCTGCATACAGACGGTAGAAATCTTGGGCAAGCGTATTGAACTTGACACATGTTTTATTATCAGGAAAGTAGTCAGGGCTGTAATGATTGACGAAATTATTAATGGCGTCTCCAATGAGATAAAACGCCTCTTGGGCTTTACTGCCACCCTTCACCGTTTCCCCAAGGACACCCGCCTTTATTTCTTCCTCCACCGTAATGGGGGTATTCAGTTTATGGAGATGTTCTTGGTATTCCTCCCACGAATCAAAAGTAATTTGTCCGCCGCCCTGAATAGGAATTTCAATTTTCATTGTTCAGTGCTCCCTTTCCAATGCCCGCCCCATGCCAAATGGTTCTTGATTGCCCCACGAATAAAAAATAACACTTCTGCCGGCATCACCCGATCTTTCCGGTTCAATTCAAAAAATCGACAGTTGGAATTACAATAGGCTTGCCCATTGCGTTTCTGGCGAAAGATGGTTCCACAGTGGGCGCACTTGCGTTTCTTAGGTTTCATGATTGGTTCCGAGTAATCGGCGGACACATTGAGTATGTCCCCGCTTGCCATAGCCCTTATCAAAATAGGGATCGTTGAGATAGATAGTCCGGTCACACAAACAGCATTCGTGCATGGTCCGACAAATCCGGTGCGCCCCATCACGACGTAAAAGAACCGCCTTGATGTGTGGACTTAACTTATGAAAGGGCGGCATTCTCAAAGATACTCACCTTCTCAAGTGATTGAGCAATGTGGGCGACATCCCACCCATGGTCTTTACTGAGATGAACCGCCACACCAAACAACGAACTAAAATATCCACATTCAGGGCAAGTACCAGAAATTGACCCCATCTTCCCCACGACATGACCGATGGACGTTTCAACGACAACCTTGTTCATCGTCTTCGTCGTCTTGGTCCTCATCGCCGACATCAAAATCCATCAACTTTTCAAGGTGGTAGTTTTCTGATCCCACCGTCTTCTTCATGTAATCGTTCAGATCAAAGCCTTCGAACGGGTCGATGTTCGCTTCCTCAATCCATTGGGTATAGCCTTTGAGGGTAAGAAAGCCGGATCGCCCCGTCCGCGGAGAGCAGCCGCGAGTTCATCGCGTTGATCCGCGCGCGCTCGGTCGGGTTGGCGTCGGGCACCCGGAAATACAGGCGCTT
>FUIF01002878.1_pt1 | contig 16962 bp, 25 predicted proteins | sample 1003461 | NCBI WGS metagenome assembly FUIF01 (sample SAMEA80401918, study PRJEB19352) | marine metagenome | reverse complement strand
AGAAAAGGGTTATTGGTCTTTTAGAGAATAATAATGCGTTTCTTACTTTTACTACTAGCACTAAGCACTTTTGCTGACGATGAAATCTTTATCAATCAAACAGGCAATGGGGCAACTATTAAATTAGAACAGCTTGGTTCAGGCAACCTTATCGGTGGCACATCTGCTAGTTCAGGTTCTATGACAGCTTTAGACTTAGATGGCATCGATATGACCCTAACTATCAATCAAATTGGTAGCAACAACATTTTTAGGTCAGATGCTATAGATTCAGATTATGTCACTGCTTACTTTAACTTTGATGGTGATAGCAATGTTTACGATATGCTGTTAAACAGTGGAGCATTGTATTCAGCTGACTACGCTAATCTCAATGTGCAGGTGACAGGCTCAAGCAATACTTTTGATGTTAATATCGCTGAAAACTCTAACGCTGATTACTTAGATTTGGATTGGATTATTGATGGGGATAGTAATGAGTTTAACTTTGACATTGACTACGAGAACGCTACTAACTATGTCGATATCTTTGGGGACAGCAACCAATTAACATTCGCAGGCAGTGGCTACGCAGGGACATCTGCATCTGATTCTGGTTATTTTTATCTTGACCTGACTGGCTCTAACAACACTTACAACATTACCCAATCATCAACATTGGCAAGGGACTGGTTAAAGATTGAGAGCAACACTTCTAACAGCACTATTTGTATTATTCAGAATGATGGTGGCACAGCCACTTCATGCTGAAACAATAGGCGACATTTCAGAACTTAAAGGTTATGGACAAATACTCAGAGATGAGCCTTATCCAGCAGTCTTAGATTTTGACATTAACTCTTACGATGATGTGCGTACTAGAGCTGGTCGCATCGCTATTACCTTTTTAGACGATTCTATCGTTAGGCTAACAGAACATTCTAAGTTAGTCATCGATGAATATATCTACGACCCTAATCCCAATAATTCTAAAATGGCACTCAAGTTTGCCAGTGGCACTATCAGATTTGTGTCAGGTAATCTGAATAAGAACAACATTGACCTCAAGACACCCACAGCCGATATCGCTGTTAGAGGGACAGATTTTACAGTTACAGTAGATGAGACAGGCAGAAGTCTGATTATCCTGTTACCTGATGAATTTGGCGACCCTAGTGGCGAGATAGTGGTGTCAACAGCTATGGGACAAGTGACACTTAACAGACCTTATCAAGCCACAACTACTAGTGTCTACGAAGCAAGTCCTACTAAACCTGTCACTTTAGATATTAGCTTAGACTTTATCGACAATATGTTGATTATCTCACCACCCAAAGAAGAAGCTCTGAATAGCGATGAAGAACAAACACAGCAGAAGGATGTGCTAGCTTTTAACGATTTAGATATTGATTACTTACAAGAAGATTTGTTAGTTGAGGAAGATTTAGGCTTTAGTGAATTGGACATTGATTATCTTGATGTCAACTTCTTAGAAGATTTGCTTGATGTCTTAGATATCTTAGATACAGAAGAAGCTGATGTGTTGGCTAACGTCATTGATGGTGTGGATATCGTGGGGACAAGTATTGGGCAAGATTCTGAAACACAAATCACAACTATCCTACAGGGGACAGAATTACAGCTCATCAGGACAGTTAATCAATCAGCACAAGTTGTGGTTAACGCTGATGAATCCTACACAGTTATCTTTATTCAAGATGGGGTATCAAATACTGTTAAGATAAACAATGGTTCATCGTCAACCATTACTATAAAACAAGAAGGATGATTAGATTAGGTTTATTGGTCACTATTTTGTTAGCTATCCCACTGGCTTTGCAATTACCTGCTTTAGAAATTCTAAAACTAAAAACTTTCGATAGCTTAATTAAAAAGAAAGAACCATCTGGTTACTTCACTATCTTGAATATCACCGAAGAGGATGTGCGAGCAGAAGGTGGTTATCCTTTCCCACGACAACGCTTGGCACAAATACAACAAGACCTTGTTGACAAGGGTGCGATTGGTGTAGGATGGGTTATCAGTTTTGTCGATGCAGACCGATTTGGTGGCGACCCTGTATTTATTAACTACTTAAAATCTGATATACCCACAGTGGTCGCTACCTTCGAATACGACAATGAACTGTATCCTGAACCAGTCGGCACAGTCATGTTGGGTGAGTTGTCCAATGGCATACCCTTGGATGGCTACTTATCTAATATCCCTGATATTGCTGATGTTACCCTTGAGGGCATGGTGTCAGCTAAAGTTGATGTCGATAATCTAGTCAGACGTTTACCCCTACTCTTGCAAACACCTGATGGGTGGATTCCGAGTTTCGGTACACAAGTATTAAAAACCTTAGCAGGAGCAGACACATTTATTATCAAGGGCAATCAAGCTGGCATAGAAGAAATTAAAGTCAGGGGTTTGCCACAAACTAAGGTGGACAGTTTAGGTCGACAGTGGATTAGTTGGGTCGAGACTAAAGAAACGACATTAGCTGATATGGATGTCGCTGGCACATTTGTTTTTGTTGGAGTGACAGCTAAAGGAGTGATGCCCCAACTAGCAACACCTGTTGGTTTGTTAGAACCTCATAAATACAAGCAGCTTTAGCTGAATCTATGTTAGTTGACAGTCCCAGCATCCCATATTGGCATTTATCTGCTGAACTTGGTTTATTGGTGATTTTGGTCTTTCTCATTTGGCTTGTAAGCTCTTTTGGTGGTGTTTGGTTAGGGTTGGGTCTTAATTTTGCAATCTTTGGCTCTACAGCCATATATGGGCTTTACATGATAAATAAGGGTATTTTGCTAGATGTTAGCTATACTTTGGTCGCAGAATTTGTCTCAGGTAGTGTTGCTTACTACTTAAACTTTAGAAAACAGCATAAGTTACGTCAGCAAATCAAAAAACAGTTCGAGCATTACCTTGACCCAAGACAAGTTGCCCAACTACAAAAAGACCCGAGCTTGCTTAAGTTAGGTGGCGAGAAAAAATATTGCACATTTTTGTTTACCGATGTCAGGGGATTCACTGCAATGTCAGAAAGACTAGACCCACAAGAAGTCATTAGCATTATGAATCAAGCACTCACTATCCAAACTGAAGCAGTGCAAGCACATGGTGGCATGGTGGATAAGTTTATTGGCGATGCGATGATGGCAATATTTAATGCCCCATTAGATTTAGACAAGCATGAGGACAAAGCCATTGCAGCAGCTTGTCAAATGCGAGACGAGATAAATAAAGCACAGTTAGATATTCGTATTGGTATCGGGCTATGTTCAGGCATAGCTGTGTTAGGGAATACTGGTAGTGAATCACGCTTCGATTATACAGCTATTGGTGATGCAGTGAATACAGCAGCACGCTTAGAAAGTGCTACTAAAGACGTGGGTGTCGATTTGTTGATTGGTGAAACAACAGCACAAGCGACAAAATATAAGCTACAATCATTAGAGCCGATACAAGTTAAAGGCAAAACTAACAAGTTAAGGATATATACATTATGAAAAATGAACTATACACAGAACTAACCAATCACATTAAAGAATACGAAGGCTTTAGCAGACTTGTCTACGAATGTACTGGTGGCTACGCTACTATCGGCTATGGTCGCAATGTCGAGCAAGTTGGCATTACCAAAGAAGAAGCCGAGCATTTGCTTAAAAACGATATCGAACAATGCCTAAAAGAACTGCGTGGCATCATGAACAAGTTTGATGAGTTGCCTGACAAAGCTCAACTAGTCTTAGTGGATATGTGTTACAACTTAGGTTTATCTAAATTACTAAATTTTGAGAATATGCTAGATGCGATTGATGCAGGCAACTGGGAAAAAGCCAGCGAAGAATTGTTAGACAGTCGTTACGCTTTGCAAACTAAGAGACGGGCTAGAATCAACGCAGCTTTTTTGCTTTCTTGTTCAAACGCTTCGTAATCTCAATCATATTGATTAACTTAAATAAAGCATCTTCTTTTAAATCGTGCTTCATAATATTACAGCGATAAGTTATGAGTTGGATGTTGTCTGGTTCGTAGCCCTTTTCTGGGTCTATCCTGTCTAAAGATATATTGGTATCAACTTTGCCTTGTCCTGTGAGCCATGTCATTCGTTGTCCCGACAAAGCACACTTGCCTTCTTGTTTGTGATAACAGTTGTAGAGGTGGGCTTGGTTAATGTGCCATGTTAAGTCAGCTCTGGAGGTTCGTCTTGTGCCTGATTGCACTTCGTATCTTAATTTAGAAAACAGCTTATCCATGTAGCTGTATTGGTCAAGTCCTGCTTGGGTGGCTCGATATTTCTTGTCACAAGCTTTGCATCTGGCACGCAGCCTATCACCTCTGTCAATATAAGCATTGGCTTTGGTGATAGGTGTTTGGCAATCCTTACATTGCTTTATGCTTTTCGCATCCATCGATATACTGTCGTATGGTCAACAGTATAACCCTGATTCTCTAATAATGCTTGTAAGGCACGACAAGATAAATCTGGATGGTCAGCATAGATATTCATAGCATAGTCGTAGGCTTTCTTTTTCTCAGCCTGTATGTATCTAGTTCCTTTCTTCATCATCTTGCAATCTCTTAACTTGCACAGTTTTGTTTCTGACAGTGTAAGCATCTTTGGCAGGGATAATCTTCTCTGGCTGTGCTTTGTAAGATTTACTACCCCATTTAACTTGCCATCTATCGTGTGTCCCCACAGTTGCCTTGCCCATCTTGTTTTGTATTTCTAAAGTGGCTTTGGCTTTCAAGTCTTGCAAGAGTTTCATCTGCTCATCGACATGGGTAATGGTGCGAAACAACTGCTCATCGTCATCGCTAAACTCATGGGCTAACTCTGGGTCAGCTTCAGCGTGGATGCGTGCTGCATCACTAGATGTGGTTGGTGGGTAGTATTCTTCGTTAGCGATACGCTTATCAAAATCAGTAATCACTGTCTCCAATTCACGTTCAAACGCAAAGTCTCTACGCATGACATACAACTGCAACATAGTGGAACGATACAAGACTGCCACGACAGCCCAATCATAGCCAGTGGATGCCATCAAGCCTTTGCACTGCAAGACACCTCGGTAATCAGCAGGGATGCCATCTTCGGGGGGGTAGACAGCAGTTGCCTTGCTTTCCAATATACCCTTGCCTTGTAAGACGACAGGCTCACCATCTTCAGTAAAGATGGTTTCACCATCTGGCACTATCGTAAGATTGTCAGCGTAAGCTGTGCCATCTAATGACCCCATCAAGGGCAAGGTTTCGTGTTGCACTGGTGTGGTGATATCGGTCATCAAATTAGATAGCCCTAGCTCTTCAGCAGTAAGCTGTAAGATTAAGGGTTCTAGTTTGTCACCCATCTTTTGTATGACAGTTTGCTCTGTCCTGACATTCTCACCTCGTCTAGCCCTGATGCATCTGTCCAATGCTTCGTTAGGGGTTTGATAAGGTGACTTATTAAATATAACTGGCAAAATACTACATGATGCCATTGAATCTTTAGTAAGTTTTCCTACCATCTTTTCTCCTTTGTAAGACAGTGTACACTTTGGCATACACCCTTTTTAAACTATACACACACAGTCGGTCTTTCGCTTTGTGCATATTTTCTCTTTTATCAATCTCTGTCACCAGAGCTTGCTCAATAAGTTCTAAATCTCTATCTGTCCAGTTCATGCTGACACCAACCACATAAATGCCATTGGTAATAGTATGGCTGGTAATACGACCACCCCATAGACAATGAAGGCTATGAGGTGTTTGAGTAAGACGACTATTTTATCTTTCATGATTTCTCCTTAGTTACAAGTACCAATATACATAATATTATAAAAAAAAACAATATTTTCTTGTTTTTTGTAAAAAATATTATATTATAGGCTTATGAATACGAAAAATATTCCAATCAGTAGTGGCTTACATGAGCAGATTAAAGACTATTGCAGGGCTAATGGTTTTGTTATGTCTAAGTTCATTGAAAACATACTGGATACTAACTTCAATAAATTGAAGGGGGAAACAAATGAGCAACGAGGTTTACAATCCTGAGTGCCAATACTTTATAGAACGCAACGGGCGTAAGAAAGTTTGGATTAATGAACGACTAGTCAAGCGACTGCAAGACTTAGCTGTCCATTATGAGACTGACATACAAACGATTGCTGAGTATTTTGTGCAAGTGGGTGTCAACACTGTTGAGCATAATCCATCAAGTAAGGTGGAATTTGATTTGGAGAATTTATGAAAGAAGTAAATTATGATGTTTTTCACAATTTCTGTCACAGGCTTTATAACGACAATCAAAAAGAAAAGATTTCGTTAGGGCTTGAGTTGGAAACTTTTGAAGAATACTATAATGAAAACCTGACTTTTTTAATAAAGAAATTCTTTTGCGAAGAAATGCAGGCGATTTAAATTGGCAAAACTAAGGAGAAATTATGTCATTTTTGCAATTAAACGAAAGCGATGGTGCTTCTATGTACATGAAGCATAGCTTCCAATTAGGTAAATTTGTATCTAATGATGAGCCACTTGATGTGGATTATATGTTAATACATCCTGACTTTCAGACAGGGTGGGGTAAGTACGATGGTCAGTTCGAATGGCAATGGGATGATAAGCAGGGTGTACCGAATGGTAACAAGGCTGAACTTATTGCTGATGGTTACAACAGGGCTTTTGGTGCTAGGGTTTACTTAAAAGAAAAGGGGGTTTTTGTATGGCAAAGATTTAGTAAGCTCGAGTGCCAATCTTTTGATGATGCTATGTCAGCAGCGTGGAAAGATAAGGTCGATGGCAAAGTACCATGTTTTAAATACGAAGGCAGTGAGAAAATATCGGCTGTCGGGTGGTGCTAAGGGCTATGTTGCTAAACTGACTTATGTTAAATGGGTAGATATGCCAGAGGATTTCAACAATCCGACTGAAGCTCAAGTAGATAACAAAGATGATGAGCTTGAGGATGGCATACCTTTCTAACGAAGAATATCGTAGCTCTGGTGGTGAAGTCTCATCATCTCCCTATAGTGTGGATGCCACCAGAGTTCACGATTCTAATACAAAATTATGGGTTGAGCCATTAGGCAGTATTCTTGACAAAGAATATCCCAAGCCTGAACCACTGATTGAAGGTTTATTGCATAGTGGCACACAGACCATTATTTATGGTCGAGCAGGGTCAGGTAAATCTTACATCACGCAAAAGATATGCACCTGTCTGGCAGGCAAGATTGACTTCGGTTATTACAAAGTTACTAAAGCAGTTAAGATTCTTTATGTTGATGGCGAGATGTTGCCAGCAGATTTGCAAGCACGTTATCTCAAGATGAAGCCAAAACTATGTAGTTTCGATGAGTGGCAAGATGTTTTAAATAATTTGCATTATTGTTCACGTTTTATCCAGCCACAGGATAAGACACTGAATATGGAAACAGGCAAAATGGAAGTGCAGAACGACCCACAGATGTTGCTCAGAACATTGGAAGATAAAGCCAATATGCAGCAGTTGATGAACACTATTGAGGTGCATGGCTATCAGATGGTTGTCTTAGACAACATATTCACCTTATTTAATTTCGAAGATTTTAGCTCACCGACAGAGTGGTTGACCCATGTGCAGCCATTTCTGAATTGGTGTCGGCAGAGAAACATTACTGTCTGGATTGTTGACCATGCCAGAAAGACAGCCAGCGTAGGGGGTAATTCAGCTTTGTTTGGCTCTATGGTTAAAAGCGTGACTTTAGATTTGTTAATACAGGTCGAGACTGAAAAGAAAGAGGTCGATTACGATGATGACACAGATATTGAGTTTACTTTTAAATGGCATTTTGAGAAAGCCAGACATCTGAAAGCGATAGAACAAGAAGATGTGGAATTCCAGATTAGAAATGGTGATATTGAGGTTGTTGAGAACCTTTATAAGAAACAAATGATATTAGCTAAGAAATATTTTGAGGATGGGATGGCACTTAGAAAGATAGAAGAACAAATCATGGAAGATATCGATACCAGAGTTAGTTACAGTAAAATCAACCGATGGGCAGAGAAAGAAGGATGGACACGACCAAAGCAGTAATCTTATATATATTATGTTACATATATATATTCTTAAAGAATATTATATATTGTAACAAAACATATATTAACTTTTTAAAAATAGAACAAAAGGCTGAGAGCCTGATTTTCAGTGGGGCAGCTCTGTTATCTCCTCGTAAATATGTAAATTTTTCATTGGCAGAGCTGTTTCACACCTCTAAAATAAGTGAAACAAGATGAGTGGTAAGCAGTTAAATATAACAATCAATGGTGAAAGCGAGATATTGTTATTAATGAGAGAATAGATTTTCCAATGTCATATATCTTGTCGAGCATTAATGATTTTAAATATTTCAATAAGCCCTTTGAAGATATGCAAGTATCAGCACGTTTTACTGATATAGATATTTGTATAGAACGCAATCGTCATTTTATTTTTGGTGAGATAAAAAAAGAAGGCAAATGCAACACGACGGGACAAACTATTTTGTTAGAACAATTACAAAAACTCAATCAAGATTTCAAACCAGAATTCACCAGCAAAATTGTTGGACTTATCATCTGGGTTGAAGAAGAAGATGGTTTATGGAAAAACCTATTAGATATAAATATATAAATCAAATGGCAAGATAATTGATGTGAAAGAAGATGTAGAGGAAAAGCTCTACACTTTTTTAGTTGATTGGTGGCAATTTGTAAATAAGGAGTAAATATGAGTATTGATAAAATCAAACCAGAAGATTATAGCTTTGCGACAGCAAGCAAGCGTGTCGATGAAATAATAGACAAAGTAGATAGTGCTTTGGACAAACAAGTTGGTGGGATGCATTATAAGCAATACCCAATACAACCAGTAGAGTTCTGCCAGAAGAATCAACTTAATTCTATCGAATCATCTATCATCAAATATGCAGTACGACATAGAGACAAAGGTGGCAAGCAAGATGTCGAGAAGATTATTCATTATGCTAAATTACTATTAGAATTAGAGTATGCAGATAAAAGTTAAAGCAAACATTAAAGAATTTAGTAAGAAAGTAGTTTTACTAGAAAAAGATTTAGTGCCATCAGCAGCCTCAAGAGCTATAAATAAAACTTTAGAGATGTTAAAACTGCAACAAGGTTTGTTGCAAAGAAAGTATTTGGATAGACCTAAACCAACAACACAGAAAGCATATTTCATTAGATATTCAAGTAAAAGACACTTGGTTGGTTCACTCAATATCAAAGACTTTGCTGAAGAATATTTGCAATATCAAATACGAGGTGGCTTCAGATATTCTGACAAAAAAAACCCTGTACCTATAGAAGGCAATGCTAGGCTAGACCAGTATGGAAACATAAGGGGGCGAAGAAGAGGACTTTTAAAAAACAAAAAACAATTCATAGGTGAAATTAAGGGAATAACTGCTGTTTGGGAAAGAGTAGGTAAATATGGTGTTAAACCAATAATTTTATTGACAGAAAACTTTGCACATTATGAAACTAAATTTCCTTTCTTTAGAGAGGGACAAAAATTTGTAGACAAACACTTTAAAAGACAGATGCGTGTAGCTTTTGCTAGAGCCAAAAGAAAGGCAGGAATATAAATGACAGTTATAATACAGGCTATTTTTGAGATGCTCCGAAAGCCTTATTTCTCAAGGGTTATAGCGATTTTAAGATATCGACCTCTGAAACCCCCTATATATAGGTTCTTTCAGGCATCGCATCTATGGGTTATTCTTGATGCTGACAATTTTTCTAGCGACTGGAACTATAAGTGTGGTTTATATCTGACAAAATAATATGGCAACAATAAAAGAAGTAGCAGAACACCTTGACCTATCATCTGTGAGGGTACACGACCTTTTTAATGAAAATATATTGATAAAATCAGGTAAATCTGGTGGTCAAGACAAAGATGATTGTCGTGTCAGGTACATACGTTATTTAAGGTCATTGTCTAAAGGCAAAAACACAAATTCTGGTGATTTAAACGATGAAAGAACAAGACTAACAAAAGCACAAGCCGATAGAGCCGAATTAGAACTACAAGAAAAGGAAAGCGAGCTAATATCAACTGATTTAATTAAAACAATCTGGTCAGACTATGTTGCTAATGTCAGAAGCAAGCTCTTAGCCCTACCATCTAAGCTCGGTCACTTAACACAAGCTGCTGAAACTTACGCAGAAGCAGAAGCAATCATAAAAAAATCAATCTACGAATGTTTAGAGGAACTATCAGACGATGCAACAGCTCAAACCGATTTGGACACAACTGAGTAATCTGTGGTCACCACCACCAGACCTCAAAGTTGATGAATGGTCAGATAGATATAGAAAACTATCTAGTGAATCATCAGCCGAAGCAGGGCAATGGCGAACAGACCGAGTGCCATTCCAAAGAGAAATTATGCGAGTCATCAATGACCCGAGTGTTGAGGAAGTAACATTTATCAAATCAGCACAAGTCGGGGCAACTGAGATACTACTAAATACGATTGGTTACTACATTGACCAAGAACCATCAACCATACTTTGTATCCAACCCTCACTATCAATGGCACAGGCATTTTCTAAAGATAGGCTTGCACCCATGCTCAGAGATACACCTAATTTGCGAGGTAAGGTCAAAGACCCAAGAAGTAGAGATGCTGAGAATACTACAATGCACAAAAAGTTCAGTGGTGGTCATATTACATTGGTTGGTGCTAACAGTGCTAGTGGTCTTGCTAGTCGACCTATTCGTGTCCTGTTATGTGATGAGGTTGACCGATATCCTGCCAGTGCTGGAACAGAAGGAGACCCAATAAATTTGTCAAGGAAACGTACCACAACATTCTGGAATCGTAAGATTATCCTGACATCAACACCCACAATAAAAGGACTGTCAAGAATAGAAAGGGCATACGAAGAATCAGATAAAAGAGTGTATAAAGTGCCATGCCCAGAATGTAACCAAAAGCAAGAGCTAAAATGGCAACAAATAACATGGCTTGAAAATAAACCTGAAACAGCTTCACTATCATGTAAACATTGTGGAGCAATAATACCTGAAAGTAAAAAACAATGGATGTTACTGAATGGCGAGTGGGAAGCACAAGCAGCATCTAAGAAAGTTGGCTTTCATATCTCAGAGCTATATTCACCTTTCAGAACTTGGGTCGAACTAGTAGAAGATTTTTTAGAAGCTAAGAAATCACCTGAATTATTACAAACATTCATAAATACCACATTAGGTGAGACTTGGGAAGAGCAGGGAGAAGAGATAGAAGCAGAAGGTTTAATGCAAAAATGTGAACAATACAATCATGAAGCCATCCCACAAGAAGTTCTAACACTGACAGCAGGTGTCGATACACAGAATGATAGATTAGAAGTGCAAGTTATTGGCTGGGCAGAAAATCATGAAGCATGGGTAGTTGAATACAAAATCATTTGGGGCAACCCAGCAACACAAGAAGTCTGGCAAGAATTAGACGAATTCCTCAAAACTACATACATAAAAGTTGATGGAGCTAGATTAAATATAGCAGCAACCTGTATAGATAGTGGTGGTCACCATACTGACCAAGTCTATGCCTATACTAGAGGCAACAATGCTAGAAGAATTTTTGCAATTAAAGGAGCATCGCAAGCTGGCAAGCCAATAGCATCAAGACCGACATTCGTGGGCAGAAGAAGAACAGCTTTATATTCTATCGGTACTGATACAGCGAAAGAATTTATTCATGCACGATTAAAAGATGACAAAACCAACCTAATACACTTCCCGAACACAGTTGATGAGGAATATTTTAAACAACTTACTGCTGAAAAAAGAGTAGCCAAATTTGTAAAGGGTAAAAAAACACTGATATGGAAACAAACAAGACAGCGAAATGAAGGGCTGGATACATTTGTCTATGCTCTTGCAGCCATTCATATTCTGCAACCAAACTTCGAAAAATTGGCAAAACTAGCGCCACAGCAACAAAAACAACAAAATATTCAACAAAAACCATCAGTAATACAAGAAAGACGAAGATTATACAGGAGAAAGCCAAAGAATTTTGTCAATTCTTGGAAAGAATAGCTATAATTTAGGTTAAAGTATTTCACATGGCTAATTTATTTGATAGAGATAACTACCCTACGCAAGAACCAGACCTTTTAATAGTAGGCGACAGATGGACTTGGAGAGACCTGACTTAGTTGCTGATTATCCAACAGCAGATTACGCATTAACTTATGAGTTCCACGAGGATAGTGGTGGTGGCTCACACAAATTCACTTTGACAGCAACAGAAACTACTGATGATTACTTGATTGAAATAGCTAGTGCCACAACAGCTAATTATTCTACTGGAGATTTTCATTGGTATGCATTTATTACTAGAACGTCAGACAGCGAAAGAATCGCTATTGATGATGGTTATGCCAAGATAGAATTAAATTTTGCTGATACCAATGCTGACCACAGAAGTCACGCTAAGAAAGTGTTGGATGCTATCGAAGCTGTCTTAGAAAACAGAGCATCGCAAGACCAAATGAGCTACAGCATAGCAGGTCGTTCATTATCAAGAATGTCGATTGATGATTTAATGAGATTTCGTGATAGATACAGAGCAGAGTATAATCGTGAACTTAAGAAATGGCGTATTAAAAACAAACAAGATACAGGCAACACAATTAAAGCAAGGTTTTAACTATGGCAATCTGGGACAACTTATTCAAACAACGAAAAAAATCAGTTAGAAAATTTAGAAATTATAAAGCTACGCAATCAGGCAATTTGTTCGCTGACTGGATTAGTGGGTCATCCAATGCTGATAGCAACATCAGATTCAACATACGGAAAATTAGAGATAGATGTCGTGAACAAGCCAGAAACAATGATTACGCTAAAAGATATTTACAATTATTAGTTACGAATGTTGTTGGGCAAAATGGCATAAGACTACAATCTAAAGCACGTAACGCTGACAATAGTTTAGATATTATTGGCAACAATGTGCTAGAAAGAGAATGGGCTAAATGGAGCAAGAGGGGCAACTGTACTATCGATGGCAAACTATCATTCTTAGATGCCCAAAAATTATTTATTGAAACTCTAGCTAGAGATGGTGAAGTCTTAGTCAGACACATCACATCTAACAATCCTAACGACCCCTATCGCATCCAGTTTTTAGATGCTGACTACTTAGACGAAGAAGAAAACAAAGTGATGAACAATGGTCAAGAAATTATTATGGGTGTCAAACTAGACAAGTACAAAAAACCAATCAGTTACTATCTTTTCAAAGAACATCCACACAACAAACAATTTGGTCGACACGACAGAACGCATATCGAAGTGCCAGCTGAGGATATTATCCATGCGTATCAACTAGATAGACCAGAACAAACCAGAGGTCTACCTTTTATGACGACAGCACTGAACAGACTAAAGATGTTAGATGGTTATGAAGAAGCAGAGCTAGTCGCAGCACGTGTTGGGGCATCCAAAATGGGTTTCTTTACTTCACCTGCTGGTGATGGATACACAGGCGAAGATACCGATGATGATTACACACCAGTGATGAACGCTGAAGCAGGGACATTTGAACAGTTGCCAGATGGCATGGGCTTCCAATCATTTGACCCACAACATCCAACATCAGGTTTCGATGCTTTCCATAAATCAGTATTAAGAGGTATTGCATCAGGGTTAGGTGTTTCTTATGTATCATTAGCTAACAACCTAGAAGGTGTCAATTACTCATCCATCAGACAAGGCACATTGGAAGAACGTGACAACTTCAGGATTTTGCAAAGATTTATGATTGACCATTTCATTGAGCCAGTCTTTCAAAAGTGGCTACTGCAAACCATGTCATTCAAAGATGGTTTCTTGTTGCCACCAGATAAATACGATAAATTCGCTGATAATGTTGAATTCAATCCTAGAAGTTGGGGTTGGATTGACCCAGTTAAGGAAGTCAAAGCTAATGTTGATGGTCCCAATGCAGGTGTTGTGACTATGCAGGACATACAGGCTAATTATGGTCGTGATGTAGAAGAACTATTCGAGCAACATCAAAGAGAAGAAGAACTGGCTAAACAATACGACATTAAGACAGCATATCAACCATTTGGTGCTGCAAAGATGCCATTAGATGCTGAGATACAAAAAGCAGAGGATGAGGATGAGCAAGGGCAGCAAACAGAGACCTAAAGATATCAAACAAGAACAATTTGATAAGAATTGGGACAAAATATTCGGTAAAAAGAAGAAAAATGGCAAGCTATAAACCAACAGCAGGCATGAAATCAGAAGCTCAGAAGGGCTTAGACTGGCGAAGAGAACATGGCAGAGGTGGTACAGCAGTAGGTATCGCTAGGGCTAGAGATATTGTCAGTGGTAAAAATCTATCAGAATCGACTGTCAAAAGAATGTATAGCTTCTTCTCACGACATGAAGTAGACAAACAAGGCGAAGGTTTTACACCTGATGAAGATGGTTTTCCGTCTAATGGTCGTATTGCATGGGCATTATGGGGTGGTGATGCAGGTTTTAGGTGGTCAAAAACGATTGTAGATAGACTTAAGAAAGAAGATGATGGTAGAATGGCAGAAGATATGGACAATAAAGTAGAAAGACATATTAAAGATGTACGTGAAACAGAAGATTCATACATTATAGAATTTGGCAAATCTATGTCAGAAGCAAATGATGAAGCAAGACCTTATCACGATGACGAAGAAGAGAGAGCTGCTCCTGATGCCTTAAAAGTTGGTGACTTTGTATCTTGGAATACAGCAGGTGGTCGTGCTAGAGGTAAGATTGAAAGAATTGAACGAGATGGCACTATTGATATCCCTGATAGCGATTTTACAGTTACAGGCTCAGAAGATGACCCAGCAGCACTTATTAGAGTGTATCGTGGTGGCGAAGAAAGCGACACACTAGTTGGTCATAAGTTTTCAACACTAACAAAAATAAATCCTATCAGAGAAAACGATGACGAAGAGAGAAGTCTTGATAAAGAAGAGATTGACCAAATAGCAGAAGAAGAATATGTCGCACAAGCAAATGAAGATGTATTGCGATTCTACGCTGAAGAAAATCTACAAAGAGCTTTCCAATTTGACAGAAATAAAATAGATGAAGAAAACAGAACAATCATGATTGGGGTCTCAAGTGAAGAACCAGTCGAAAGAAGATTCGGCATGGAAGTATTGGGACATAATGAAAATGAAATCGATATGGCTTTTATGTCACAAGGCAGAAGCCCATTACTACTCGACCACGATGCTACTAAGCAAATCGGTGTAGTCGAAGAGTTTGGTATCGATGCAGAAAACAAAAGAACAGTAGCTAAAGTACGCTTCTCTAAAAACCAAATGGCTGATGAAGTCTACAGAGACGTGCTTGATGGCATACGACAGAACATATCTGTTGGCTACCAAGTCAATAGTATGGCAAAAGAGGAAGAAGAGAGAGATGGTGTTCCCGTCTATAGAGTTAATTCTTGGTCACCTCTGGAAGTAAGTGCTGTATCCATTCCAGCAGACCAAAGCAGGCTAGTCGGCTTCGCTAGGTCTAAGGAGAAAAAGGCACAAATTGAGATTAACCCAAATTCTAAACAGGACAGAAAAATGGAAAATAAAGTCGAAGAGACAAAAACTCCAGAAGTGAACGTTCAGGATATGAAGAGAGACTTCGCTAAAGAAGCAAAAGCTATCATTGACTTAGGTGTACAACACAATAAGAGAGATTTAGCTAATGAAGCTATAGCAAACGGAGCTTCTCTTGCACAATTCAGAGGAACACTTTTAGAGACAATCGCAAACGATAAGCCACTTGATTTACCATCAAACGTGGATATGAACGAAACTGAGCAAAGAGAATATAGCTTACTTAAAGCTGTATCTGAATCTGCTCAAGGCAAACTTTCAGGACTAGAAAAAGAAGTTTCTGATGAAATCGCAGCAAGAACTGGTAAAGCAGCTAGAGGATTCTATATGCCATCAAACATTAGCTTTAGAGCAAATCATGTTGTTGGTACAAACAATGTTGGTGGATTCCTTAAGCCTACAGAACATCTTGGTGATGAGTTCATTGAAGCTCTTAAAGCAAAACTGGTTGTAGGTCAGGCAGGAGCAAGAATCCTTCAAGGACTGCAAGGGGACATAAGTATCCCGAAAATGTCAGCAGAAACATCTAATGTTTCATTTGTTGCTGAAGATTCAGCTCCATCAGAAGGTAATGCAACTTTCGCACAAGTAACCATGTCTCCTAAGACAATGGCTTGCCAACTTGATATTTCAAGAAAGCTTATGTTGCAATCAGACCCATCAATTGAAGCTGTACTTAGACAAGATGTTATCAACTCTTTCGCAAGAAAGATTGATGAAGTAGCACTAGAAGGTGGTGGTTCAAACGAACCATCAGGTATCATTGCTTCTTCAACAGGTAATGTTGTTGCTATCGGTACAAATGGTGGTGCTATTAGTTACGCAAAATGTGTTGATATGGTCGAAGCTGTTGAGGTTGATAATGCAATCCTTAACGATGCTTCAGTTAAGTTTGTTGGTAACCCTAAAGTTACAGCTAACTTAAGAACTGTATCAAAACAATCATCAGGTGTTGAAGGTAACTTCATTCTCGGTGAAGATAACAGAATCTTAGGTTATGACTACCTATCAAGCACATTAGTGCCAAGTGACCTTTCAAAAGGTACAGGTAGCAACCTATCTGCTTTACTGTTCGGTGACTTCTCACAACTAATGCTTGGATTCTATTCAGGCGTAGACGTGATTGTTGACCCATACACAGGTTCAAACGCAGGTACAACAAGATTAGCTTTCTTCCAAGATTTCGACTGTGCGTTGAGACATGACGATAGCTTCTCAGTAATTAAAGATATTGTTACATAATAATATTTGAGATTATTTTAGGGCTACTTCGGTAGCCCTTTTTTTATGTATAATAAAATC
>FUIF01005778.1_pt1 | contig 17009 bp, 30 predicted proteins | sample 1003461 | NCBI WGS metagenome assembly FUIF01 (sample SAMEA80401918, study PRJEB19352) | marine metagenome | reverse complement strand
TGCGTACACCTGTCGTCCATTCGGAGAGGAGATAAAATAATGAATAAATTTAAAGTTGGCGATAAAGTGAAGTGCAAACAATGTGCATACCCTCAGTTTAACGGGGTCAAAGAAATAGCATATATCGATGACGAAGAGACCTATGCGAGGTTAGAAGGTGGAACTATGCTTTATATAGAACCTGAATTGGAATTGGTCGAAGAAAAGGTAGAATATAAGTTCGGTGAGAAATATTTTGTAGCAGACTGCAAAGAGGGTTTCGAAACTCGCAACAGTAAGTTTTTGATAGGATATATGCCAGATAAAGAATACCCTTTTATTTGCGTATCTGGTGATTCAGAAGATGACTATAGAAGGGGTTGTGATAAATTTTCAGTAATCCGTTGGAAATATGTAAAACCTATTCCTAAAAAAACAATACAAAACCTTATGAAAATTTAGATATTGATTGGTTAGGTAAAAAAGGTTATATTCAAATCAGAATCTGACATATCAGAATGTTCTACAATAACCGGCTTTTCTACTTATGATGATATATTTCTTATAAGTTTTAATTATATGGTAGACAGAAATTTGAAAAAATGTTTTGAAGACCTAGAGTGGCTCGATGACGATGGCAACCGTAGACCATTCGGAGAGGAGATAAAATAAAATGAATGAGTATAAAAAAGTGGTACTCGTTGATGAAGTAAGTGGTGAGGCGTTACATTTCAGTAGCCAGCAGAGAGCCTGTGCATTCTTGAATACAACGCCGTCCACTCTAAAGAAGTACATAACGACCGGTGACGAGTTTAAAGGATACTTCGTGGATTATGAGTTCGATGAGGACGACAAACACCTCTCAGACCAATCTATATTGCAACTGAGAAAGATTGTGGCATTGATTCGTAGTATAGAACAGATAGAGAATGTGACGATAATCACATAAGGAGAATTATATGAAAGACGTATTTGAAATGGGAGATAAGGCTGTATTGAAAGAGGGAGTTGATTTAGATGAAATGTTAAAAATCATGTTCCCTTCTGAGGATTTTGACTTAATAAAAGAACTAACAATGGGGGATAAAGCTATAACTAGTGTTGCTGAGCATAAGCCTTTGTTGGTGGAAGAAGTCTGTGATACAGGTTTCTTCTTAAAATATGAAGAGGATGATGACGAGGATGAACGATTGTCATATTACTATCCTAAGATGTTTTTTGAGGTGGCAGAAGATGACTAAAGAATTATCCGACACCATGCGAAGGTATGGTTTTATGGTACCAAATGCACCATCTGTTGAATTATTCGACATGATACCTGTGTATCCAGAGACCACAACCGTCATGAAATTAGCCGATACTCTCGATGTCACACCCAAACGGGTGCATGACATCATACGCAGAATGCCAGCAGGAGCTCCTGTTTTTTCAGAGAACGGCGAGGTCGGTCGCTGGAAATGATACTTGACATTGTGATGGATACAGTATAAAGTGTTAAATGTAGGAGATATTATATGAAATATAAAATAGAACAGGATATTCATGTATGCGTTGAGGTAGATGCGTACGATAGACGCGATGCTCTGGAACAGTACTGGTTGCTGAGCGAGGGCATCACTGACTCTTTGAACACCATGGAAGAAGAACATGATTGTGACAACATTGAGAGTGAGATTTATATAGAAGAGAAATTTTAGGAGAAACAATGACCAAAAAAGAGTTAGCAAAGAAGTGGGACATCACCGAAAGATTGGTGAATAGTAACAAACTCACTGAACAGATAAAATATAAAAAGATTGAGGCGTCTAATGGCGCCAACTGTCTGGTGGACTTTGATGAGGAAGACATCAAACGATTCGAGAAAGAACATAATATACCGAAAGACCCTATTAGCATAAAAGGTGCGTTAGCCATCCTAGGCATATCTAATCAGTCTTTTTACTATTATAAGCAGAAAGGCGCCTTTACCAAAATCGGTTGGTTGAATAAAAGAGTGTTCTTATATTCGATGAGTGAGATTTTAGACTTAAAAGCCAGACGAGATGCTTTGATGTAATGATGATTTTCCGTTCTCGTTCTTGACAAGGTTGTGTTTTTGAGTTATAGTAAATGAGACGATGAGGAGAAAGATATGGATACACACGTTATGAAACTGGATATATCAATTAAAGATTGGTGTATTTTATGGACGACAATTGGTATGATATTGAAGGTTTTAGGTTTTATTAATTTAACAACCGCTCAGATTTTTATACCGGTTTTTGCGTATTTGGGCATCTTTGTGGTATCGGCTTTAATCTTGGCGATAGCGCAGAGTTTGGAACATAAAGAATAGATTGTTATATTTTATAACATTTTTGTTTTTACTTAAGGAAATTTTGGAGAGTTAACATGCCTTATTTTGACGAGAACGATGAATATGGATTATACGAAGATGAGTTCGACTTCGATTTAGAAGAGGTTTTAGAAGAGGATACAACACCCATGCTGGATGAGTTGTATGACGATGACGATGACGATATTGATGTTGAAGATATCGATTTGGACACCATTCTTGATGACGTAGACGTCGAAGGAGTGTAAAATGTGGAGAGGTAACAGAGCTGTTTATAAATTGGATGGAATACGATTTCAAGGTGAACGAGACCACATACCAGAAGATTTCGACGCTCTGGGTTTGATTCGTGAGATACTGAAAAAAAAGGTGTGAAACGCAGACTTTCACGAAACCTGTCAGTATCATTAAAGATATCGATGGATATCAATTGGAGTTCACGCAAATTCAGACGAGGTCTAAATTGTTGCATGTTAAAGAATTAGAAAAAGGTGATATGAATGACTAGAGAGACAACGTTGGATGTTGCGTTGAATTACGCTAAAAAAGGGTTGAATGTGATACCTATTGTTAAGGGTGGGAAATTCCCCATTCTTACTAATTGGGTTAAGGAATGTTCAACAAACCCAAGAGTGATTCAATCTTGGTTTGAAGGCAAAGACTCTAACATTGGCATAGTAACTGGTCGTGTGTCAAATATCGTTGTTATTGACATTGACACAAAAGGTGATTTAGATGGACGTAAAAGTGTAGCAGAGAAAGAGGCAGAGCTCGACTGCTATCTACCACCAACTGTTACAGCTAAGACTCAGAGCGGTGGGTTACATATGTTCTTTAGATATCCTACTGACCAGAATAAGATAACCGGTCACGTTGGTATCCTACCGCAGGTTGATATCAGAGCTGATGGTAACCAAGTAGTAGTTTATCCTAGTATAGGTGACAAGGGTATTTATGAATGGATAACGTCACCTTTCGACACACCATTCGCCCCATTACCAAAAGCGTGGAAAAATTTCATCTGTGGTGAGGAAGTAGATTCTAGGATTAAAATACCTAGACGTCCTTTCAAGTTACCAGACCACATTGAAGCTGGGTTGAGACACTCTACCTTATTGTCATACGCGTGTTCTTTATCTAACAAAGGTATGGGACAGACTGAGATAGCTGGTGCCGTTCGTGAGGCCAACAGAACTGTATGTGATTCTCCTATTCAGAGTGAACAGGAATTGCAGAACATCATTAACTGGGCGATGGAACAACAAGACCGTGAGACTGTCCCAGACGATACTGGAGAGCCAATCTGGGTCAATGTATCAACCAAGGGTAAGAAGACTATAGACGAATCCAATTTTGTGCTGTGGTATAGAAAAGAACATGACCTACTTTGTATTAATGGATTATTTTATACCGATGAGGGTTCAGTTAACGCTTTATCTATTAAACAAGATGTGCAGAGTTTGATATCTCCATATGTGGAGAGTTCGTTAAGCGCTAAAGTGAACGGACTATTTGAAGCACTCCGCAATGAATGTTTTACTGAACCACCAGAGTTAGAGAGGGACGTTGTTAATTTAGCTAACACATCCTTGAGGATTAGCGAAGAGGGAATATATGAGATAGACCCTAGATTTACATTAAATAGACTGAGTGTTGAATATAAACCGCATTGTGAGGCACCCATGTGGGAAGAATTCCTACACTCCCTACTCGAAGACGATGACGTGCTGACTTTACAGGAGTATCTCGGGTATTGTTTGATACCTACCACTCTAGCGCAGAAAGCTCTATTTTTAATAGGTAAGGGTCGAGAGGGTAAATCTGTCGTAGGTGAGGTCGCCAAGGCTATGCTAGGTAATAACATGGTGCAAGGTGAGATTCATAAAATTCAAGACAATCGATTCATGTTGGCTCAGTTAGAAAACAAATTGGTGTTTTATGATGACGATTTACAGTCACAAGCATTGACTGATACAGGTACATTTAAGAAGATTGTAACAGCTACAATTCCGATTTTGGTTGAAAGAAAAGGTGAGCCTCATTATGAAATGTTACCCTACGCCAGAATTCTAGCCAGTGGTAATAAGAGTATTGAAGCCTGCTATGACCATTCAGAAGGTTTTTACCGTAGACTCTTGCTGTTGAAATGTAAAGAGAAAGACCCCAACCGCAAAGAAGATGTTTTGTTGGCTAAGAAGATAATAGACAATGAGCTCTCTGGTGTGTTGAATTGGGCGTTAGACGGTCTTCAAAGACTGACCATGAACAGTTTCACCTTCACTGAGAGTGCCTCGTCTCAAAACTTCTTACAGACCGCTGAGGAAGATGCCAACAGTTTCTTAGCATTCATACATGATGACAATGTTGAATTCGATGAAGATGCACAAGTATCCTCGAAAGAGCTGTATGAGGGATATAAAGAGTGGTGCGAGGACAACGCATTGACACCGTTGGCGATGAGGACGGTGGGTGCCTACGTTAAGGAGAACGCCGATAAATTCGGTATAAAATACTCTCGTAAAATACACGGTACCAAACGTGGGTACGTTGGTATGAGATTATTACAAGAAAGAGAAAGAGTGACTACTTTTAGAATAGTCAAAAATGCATAAGGAGAATGAGATGATAAATTTTGAAAAGTTAAGTAAACTTATAACGAAGGCTGAGTTAAGTAGTATCATAGAAGCGTACGCGGATGCAGATAAGTTACAAGTCCTTGAAATCAATGGTATTGATAAATTTGATTGTTACGACGAAGCCTTGAGTCAAGATTATGATGAAGAATTTTGGGATGGAGAATATGCCAAATTGAAAGAATACTACCCACATGAGGATAACTAGATGAAATTATTTCCACATCAAGAGAGGGGGTTGGAGGTTCTAAGTGAGAACCCCGCCTTCGGTTTCTTTTGGAAACCCCGTGTTATGAAGACTCTGCCTGTCGCTCTGCACATGACAAATTTAATCATGTCTGGTGAAGCTGAGGGTGCCATAGTTGTGGCACCTAAATCAGCTCTAGGAGCGTGGAAGAGAGATTTTTGTACATTTAAAGGTAAGAGGTTTGAAGCCACCAAAAAGATAAAGCTTGTTAATTATGAAAAAGTCTGGAGACGTAAAGAATATGAGAATGGTGCAGACATCATCGTATTGGATGAATCACATAAGATAGCTAATAGAAAAAGTAAGCAAAGCAAATTCATCAAAAAGATAGGTCGTAAAGCTAAATATAGATACATTCTGACAGGTACACCAATGGGTCAAGGTAGATTACAAGACCTATGGAACCAGATGGACTTTTTGATACCAAATTTACTTGGTAAGTATTCTGACTTTGAGTCCAAATACTGCATCACCAGACAGCTCCCAAACACATTCGTTAAGATTATAGTTGGTTACCGAAATAAAGAGGAGCTGTTGGATATAATAGCACCGTACGTGTCCTTCTTGACATTAGATGACATAGCCGAAATGCCAGAGGATATGCCAGAGAATATCGTTGTATGCCCTCAGCCTAATAAATTTATACAGGCGGGAATCAAGAATGACTATGTTAAGGAGTATGATATCATCATCCCGAACCCAGCTGTTAAGCTTGCTAAATTGAGACAGGTGGCCAGTGGTTTTATCAAGGATGAAGACGGTGAGACCCACATAGTCAGTGATACAAAACGATTCGCATTTGGAGAGTTACTTGACGAACTCGGTGATGAGAAAATAGTAGTTTTCTGTGATTTTATTCAGTCCATAAAGAACGCAGATTTAGAGTTGTCGAGACGAGGTATCAGTCATATAATCTTAGATGGTCGACAGAAAAATAAAGAAATCTGGAAGATGTTCCAAGAGGAAGACCACATCAGAGCCATTGTCTGTCAGTATCAAACGGCCAATGCAGGTATCGACCTCTGGAAAGCTGACAATCTGATATTCTACGAACCATCGTTGTCCACGCAAATGGTTGAGCAATCTCGAGAGAGAATTAAACGAGCGAAAGAGCCTAAGCCTAAATATTATCATTGGTTAATAGCAAAAAATACTGTTGAGTTGAAGATATTGAAGCAATTGGAGAAGCATAAAGACTTTACTTTAGACTGTATGGAAGAATGGTCATGGGCTAAAGAAGATAAAGATGAGGACTTTGTATTATGACGCAGATAAAACGGGATAAAGCGTTCTTTCACAACTTTGTTAAAGAATGTTCAGAAGGTAAATTGATGCAACCAATCAGCTTTTATGCTGAGATAGACGGTGTATATAAATGTGTGACCAATATAGCATTTAACTGTCGTGTTGAGACATTTATATTAGAGAAAGATGCAATAAAATTCTGCAATTCAGAAAATAAATTGGATTAATACTTGACATAATGTAGAAGTTATGATATTGTTTATTCATAGGCCAAAGAAAAGTATTTCTTTTAGAAAGAACATATATCGATTCTTTCAATTTCTTTAACTGCAAGAGTATATTTTATAAGTTTCAGTAGTTTCTTATATTATGGATACTATAAAAAGGTTCAATTCCTACTTGCAGTATATGGTTGGGGCTTCTTTATATTTTTTCTAAGGGTAGTAGAGGGACAAGAAAAATATTGACAACTGGGAAAGACTAGTACTGTAATGGCGGAATAGGTAGACGCTTAAGCGTGGTTGCTCCGTGGTAAAGATTCATGACTTTACTGATGAAACACGCGAGAAAGGTAGAGCAACATGCAAGGTGCAAATCCTTGCATACAGTTTGATACTTGGGTATAAAACTCCACCAAATGATTACAACATTTGGTGAAGAAAAAGAATTTAGACCCTTGATTTTTTGGTTATTAGGAATTATTAATGTGAAGATTGTGATTGTATGCTCAAACATACTTGCATAATCCTTATTAATTCTGACTACTAGGAAAGACTAGTAATTTACGAATGTCGAGCAAGCCTCTTAACAATGCTCAAACCTGCTCGGTCGCTTTGAAAGAGCATGCATCGACGGTAACGTGTTTTGTGTGTCAGACAAGAAAGACTGAGGAGTCTTATATTTGATTTACTTCCGAGTTTATCAAGTTTTTCTTTAATCAATAGCATCTCTATTTTTGCAGAGTCGACATGTAAAAACATATGCTATTGTACGATTTGGAAGATTAGCCTAATTGGTAAGGCAACAGCTTTGAATACTGTCGAGTTAACGCTTTTGGGGGTTCGAGTCCCTCATCTTCCGATTGCTAACCTTATTATGAGAACTCGATAATAATTAGCTAATAAAATCGAGGAAGCAATCCTTTAAATCTGTAGGGCTGGGAAAACCTCGTAATTTCAGTTGACAGTTAGGAAAGACTAGCGTAGCAATAAAGTGTAATGGCAACACGCTAGCGAGCGAGCTAGAGAAGAGGGTTCGATTCCCTCAGTTGTTATAATCGCACTCCGTATGGAGGTGATATTTTGAATTTATATTTTATTTTATTGTATTTTTTTGAGGATATCAGTTTATTTTCTGTAGTACATGACAAGGTTCAAATTATAAGCCACACACACGAAGATTAGGAGGATATGATGACAATTAAAGACTATATCGAAACAACAGGTAATATGATTTATAATGATGAGTGTAATGAGTATATTTATGCCATTGAGTTTGACTCATGGGTACAGGAGCATGCACAAGATGGTTATGATGTGGAGTATATGCACTATTATAAAACAGAGAGATTACCGTTACCTAATATAACATTAGAAGATTTAGATTTTATCTGTGAATGCAATGATTATATGGGATATGAATTCGGAGCAGTGGACGAGGACGATGAGGGGCTTGACAAAATTAATGAAATATTCCATAGTATGTTAAAGGTATTATTTACCATGACAGATGAGAGATTAGATTGGGATTAATTCGAAGGGCGTGATTTTGGTATCGACTGTGTTTAAAACCTATATGGAATGCACAGGAAGAGGGTTCGATTCCCTCCACGTCCAATCGGTGAGAAGTATTTCTCACTTATTTTTGAACACTGTAAGACGTGTTATAAAGTGGAGTTGAATGATATGGCTAGAAGACGAAGAGTTGTGACGGTCGCTGTGACCGATGAGGAGTATGACAAAATCAAGCGCGAGGCTGATGCATACGGATTGATGATGGCTCAGTACACAAGAATGATGGTATTGAAAGGGAAGTTAGATTTAAAATAAGGAGGAGTAGATGAAAAATTCAGATACGGTTATTGATTTCGATAAGGAACCTGTTATAGCAACATTTCATATGTATAAAAGTGATAAGATTTGGGTGGGCAAAATATCGTCAATTATGAAAATATCTATAATGATAATGAACAATGAAGGATTATTTAATCTGATATGCTTAAATGGTGAATATGTAACCATAAATCTCAAATACGTTGAATATATAGAATTTAAAAAAGTAGGAGATAACAGATGAAAAGTTTAATGGTTGTGACGGGTCACAAAAGAAGCGGTAAAGACACATTCGGTGATTATTTAGTTCATTCGTATGGTTACAAAAAGGCACAGCCTTTCGCCTGTTTCAAACCAGCTATAAAAGATTGGTTCGGGTTCAGTGAAGAGCAGATGAACGGCTCACTGAAAGAGGTCAGAGACCCTCGATGGGGTCTGAGTCCTAGAGAGATTATGCAGGTGTTCGGAACAGAGTTGATGCGTGAAGATTTACCTAGACGATTACCCGAGCATGAAAAGGTTGTGGGTAAAAAACTCTGGGCTTTAATATTCCGAGATTGGTACCTTCGCCAACCAGATGGTCAGTATGTTGTGTGTGACTGGAGGTTTCCAGAGGAGCAAGACGCCATTAAAGATTTACCGAACGTTAGATTTATCAAGATAATCAACAGTCGTGTGTTGACAGGTGATATGCATTCCAGTGAGAGTGGCATTGACCAATTGCCCGCTCAGTATGGTATCCTCAATGAAGGTACTCTTGATGAGTATTATAACAATATAGACATGACAATGTGGTTAATTAATCAAGATATTTTAGGAGGGCGCAGAGATGCATGAGGTATATATCAGTGGTGCGATATCAGATGTACCAAACAACAATCGAGATGAATTTGAGAAGGCGGAAATAATGCTCAGAGATAAAGGATATGAGGTCATCAACCCTTTGAAACTCAATCATAAAGAAGACGCTACACATGCTGAATATATGCGCACAGATTTAACGGAGATGTTGAAATGTGATGGTGTTTATTTTTTAAAGAGCTGGCGTTACAGTGACGGAGCACAGGTTGAGATGGTCACGGCGTTGGCTTGCGGATTGAATATTGATTTTGAGCAGAGAGAATTCGAAATTATGTAGGAGTGAATTATGAATTGGAGAGATGAGATGTGGTTTTTCGATACCGAGGTTTTACCTCATGATTGGTTATTCTGTGCTATATCTGTAACAGGTGAGAGATTCAGCTGTCATAATGACAATGATTCTCTCATAGAATGGCTCAGAGCTGTTCACCCTATCCTCTGTGGATTCAACTCGAAGCATTATGACCAGTATATAGTTAAAGGTATATTGAGTCATCAAGAGCCCGAAGCAATCAAAGAGATAAATGACGCAATCATCGTCAAAGGTATTCAAGGTTGGCAAATTGAGTTAGGTTGGATTACTATGCCACGTTTTGTGGACTTGATGTCTGACCTACCGACCAGACCATCCTTGAAATTAATCGAGGGAAACCTCGGTATGGATATTCGAGAATCATCAATAGACTTCAACACTGAGTTTCCTACACCAGACGAGTGGGAAGAGTTGGTGGAATATTGTTGGCATGATGTTGAAGCTCTGGTACCTTTATATAAAGCTCGTATGGGATATTTAGAAGCTAAAGAGACTCTGGCTGAGATGGCTGGTTTAGATGTTGTGAAATGTCTTGATATGACCAACGCCAAATTGACTGCACGATATCTGAACGCTAATAAGGTTGAACGATATGACGAGAGAGAGTATGAGTATCCCACCAACATCAAACGACGATTCATACCTTCTGAGGTGTTTGAGTTTTTTGATAGATTGCCGAACTCTGATATAGACTTAGATATCCTCTTCGGACGTGAGGGAATACCAGACGAAGAGGGGAAGGTGGTTAAGTCACGTAACCCCTATCGTAATCTGGCTATAGATATAGCTGGTTGCCCGAGTGTTGTGGCATGGGGAGGATTACACGGAGCTGTTAAGAATTATAAAGAAGAGGCAAATGAAGACCGAATGATATGGGATGCCGATGTAACATCTTATTATCCTTCATTGATGATTGTTAATGAATATCTCAGTAGGAATGTTGCCGACCCAGATAGTTTTAAAGACGTATACGACAGAAGAGTTGAAGCCAAGCGAGTTGGTGATGATAAAGTAAACCAAGCTCTCAAATTGGTTATCAACACTACGTACGGAGCGTCTAACAATAAGTACAATCCTTTGTACGACCCTCTGATGGCTCATAGTGTATGTATCAGTGGACAGCTATATTTGATTCAGTTGGCTGAGGAGTTGGTAGAACCATTCCAACGTTGAAAGTCATACAACTTAACACTGATGGTATAATGTTCAGTGTGGACAGAATATATCGCGATGAGGTTCAAGAGGTTTTGGATGCATGGCAAGAGCAGACAGGGTTCGGGTTGAGCGATATCTTTATTGAAAAGGTTGTTCAGCGTGATGTTAATAATTATGTTATCATGACCGAGAATGAGATAGAGGTTAAAGGTGGTATCCTCTCCGATTGGGAAGGTGGCGACTTCAAACACAACTCTCTGTCAATCACATGTAAAGCTATAGTGAATTATTTGTTGTTCGACACACCCATTGAAGAGACAATCTTGGCTTGTGACAATCCTATGGAATTTCAGATGATAGCCAAAGCTGGAGGTTCGTACGACAGAGTTTTACATGATGTTGCTGGGGTATTGACAAAGGTCAATAAAGTTAATAGACTGTATGCAACAACAGATGAGAGATTCGGTGTTGTGTATAAAATGAAAGGGGATAAAAAGAACAGAGTTCCGAATTGCCCCGAACATACAATTGTTGATAATTCTGGTAAAATAACTATTGACAAGATTGATAAACAGTGGTATATTAAACTCACTCAAGAGAGAGTAGATAAATTTTTAGGAATAAGGAGAAAGAAAAATGGCAACAAAAAAAGTTGAAGTAAAGAAAGAAGAGATTAAAGAAGAGGTAAAACAAGTGGAAGAACCTACAGTAATGGAAATGAAAGCCGATGACACACCAACACCATTCATGTTAAAATTGTATAATTTACAGAACGATGTGGCAGAGTTAGCTGGTAATTTTATCAGCGATGGTTATAATGATAACCAATCTTATGAATACGTTAAAGCTAGTCAATATAAGACTATATTCAGACAGGCTCTAGCAAAGAATAGATTATTCCATAAAGTGGATGATATCATGGTTCAAACAGGGACTGATAACTTAAAATCAGACAAGATGGCATTGACTCAGTATCACGCTACATTGACTATTTTCGATGTGGATAGTGCAGAAAAGATGACATACATGCTATGGTCTCAAGGTGCAGATAACTTAGATAAAGGTTTGAGTAAGGCTAAAACCATGATGTTGAAAGACTTCGTAAAGTCTAATTATCTCATTTCAGATAAAGAAGACGACCCAGAAGCTGGTACCAATACAACAACCACCAAACCAAAGAAAACTCCTAAATTTACAACACCTGCTATGGTTCAAGAAGCTAAGAAAGATGTGATGTCTCAGAAGATGGCGACTGACCAACAGAAAGCCGACATCAAACTATGGATTGATGGTATTCGTGAGAAATCAGAAGACCCAACATATGGTCAAAAGACTCTTGACACTCTCGATACTTTGACTCATACAAAAGCGGTCGTTAAGCTCACAACTTTAGAACAGAGAGGTAATGAATATGGATTGGAACTTTAATCAGAACAGAGTGGTGCTTGACAAGGCACCCGCTCGTCCTAAGAGAATAACAGCTGGTAGACTTGGTACTGTGCTAGGGTTAAACGCTTGGCAGAGTCCTTTCTATGGCTGGTGTGATATGACCAAGGTATATTCTGAACCTTTTGAGGGTAATAAGTATACCAACGCCGGTAATATTATTGAACCTAAGTTGATAGCATACGCTAAATCATTGTTCGGTGAAGACAAAGTACTGTCGCCCGAAGAATATTTCCACACCAATGACGCTAAAAAGAGTCAACATTATAACTTCTTTCCACAGGTCAAGGTGTTCGGTGGTATGTGGGATGCGGTTATTATAGACGATGAGGGCAAGATTGTTGCGGTAATCGAAATAAAGACCTCCAGTCGCCCACAGGACTGGGTTGACGGAGTACCAGATGAGAAATTGGCACAGGGTCTTCTTTATGGTTTTCTACTCGGAGTACCTAAGACCTTTATTCTAGCCTCGTTCTTAGATGATGAGAATTACGTCAAACCAGAAGCATTTGTACCAACTGAGGATAACACCAAGTTGTATTCTTTCGACACAGAGACCGCAACAATTGACTACGATGGCGAAGATTGTACGATTGATGACTTGACAGACTATGCTGGTCAGTGGTATGATGCTTACATAAAAACAGGTATATCACCAGAGTTTGATGAAAAGAAAGACTCTGATATATTGAAAGAATTGAGAACTCTCAGACCAGATGAAGACGCAGACACAACACTGTCTGATATTCTAACTAGATTGGATGAGAAGGAAAAAGAAATTGCTAGAATTAGAGAGGAGAATGATTTAGATGCATTAGATAAAGAGGTGAATAATTTAAAAGATGCCTTGAAACGTTCTTTACAAGACGCGATGGGTGATACAGATACAACAGTATCTGTTAAGAATTGGACTTTGATAAGGTCTGTGAGAAAAGGTATAGATTCTGCAAGATTAAAAGCTGATGGAATTTATGATGAATATTTGAAAGAAAGTGTAAGTTATACACTAAAAAAGAAAGTGGAGAAATAAAGATATGGGTTTTACAATTAAAACAAGTAAGAGCGGTTTTCAGAAGGTACCAGAAGGTATGCAAGAATTGGTAGTTACAGATGTTAAGTTGGTACCAAGTGGTAAACCTCAAAAGGTTCAGTTCGAATATGCACATGAGAGTGGTGCTACATGTAGAGAGAGTTTTGCTTTCACCCAACCAATGCAGGCTAAGATTTTAGGCACAAGATGTGATGTATTGCTAAATGGTACATTACCAGAAGGCACAGAAATCAACACAGACGACTTACCTAGCATGTTCTTAGGTAAACATCTCAAAGCTATGATTAGACATCATGTTACTGAGGATAAAAAGGTTTACGTAAACATCAAATGGGTTGAGTCCTATTTCGATGTAGAACCAGCACCCGAAGTAGCGGAAGATGATGACCTCTAAACAGTTAGAAGGTGATTTACAACGCCAGATAATTAGGTGGCTGAAAAGTCACCATATCTGGTATTTGAAGGTGATTGGTTCGGGTGTTCAGATGGGTGGTGTGCCAGACATTCTGGTATGTTATAAAGGTAGATTCGTTGCTATGGAGTTGAAGAGACCAGACGGTAAGGGTGTTCTAGCCGATAGACAAGAAGCACATCTGAACAGAATTAAAAAGAACGGAGGAATAGGAGTGGTTATAGATAGCTATGACGAATTCCTAGCATTGATGAGGAGTGTTAGATGACTATTTTAAGTGTGTTGACAATAGTGTTTGTTGTACTTAAATTGTTAGCAGTTATAAACTGGAGTTGGATATGGGTTCTTTCTCCTATATGGTTAGGAATTTTAATATGGATACTCGGAGTGGCTCTCGCCTGTATTCTGAATTTTAATATATATGATAAATATTGAGGAGGCTAAGGTGTGGAAAAGATTATTTACATTGTCGTTAGTATTGTTGGCGTTATCGTTGCCTATTTATTCGGCCACAAGTCCAACTCTAATGACGGACGAGGAACTCTGGACGGAGTTAACGAGTCTATTGGACGAACAGTCAGTGGACTTGACAACGTTAGTGAGCACGCAGAAGAGCTTAATGATACAGTCGGAGAACTTGGAACAGAAATATCAGACGTTGGAGACGAAATTCACGGTATTACAGACGCAGTCGGAGAATCTACAGATAGAATCGAAACAGTCGCTGAACGAAATGAACGAATTAAAGACCTCGTTTCAGAATTACGTAGAAGAGCAGAAAGTCGAGAGAATAAAGACGATAGCAATTAGTGCTGCAATAGGTGTGGCGACAGGTATCATCATAAATGCAATATTATAAAACAACCCCCTATTTCTAGGGGGCTTTCTTTTTATAGCGATTCTAATTTCTTTTGAATCACGCTTTTAATTATAGGTCGTATAGCTTTCATATTCAACTGTTTCTGAATGATATAAATACCAATCATATACAGAATCATAGCTATAGGTTTACCCATCATATCAAATCCAAAATAGATTACAGGTGTAATCAAAACCGAGAATAAGAGTCCTAGTAAGACCATTTTTTTTTGTCTTAGCTTCATTATCATATACTTTATATTTGATTATCTCCATCAAACTTGCCACTATCATTGATGCCACTGCAATTAATGCTACTGTTGTCCACATATAAATCTCCTTATGCCAATAATTTAAAAATCATTGTTCCTATAATTATACCTATTCCATCCGCTAGTAAATCTAGATAACTGAACAGTCCGTAACTGTGTCTGTCATATAGTTCTTTAGCTACACTGATGAGTATACTTAGACTTATTGCCACAAATATATTTGTGAACAATACGAATGTCATAATCATCGTGTAATTTGCAACAATATGATATAGTTTATCCTTGTTGCCTGTTATTAAATCTTTAAATTTCACTTTTACTCCTTTAAAACTCATTCAGATACGCAATATATTCTGCCCTCTGCTTTAAAATTTCTTCAACTGTTACATTGTAAGTATCTGAAACAGAGTTAAAATATTTCTCTGCCATGTCTTCATCTACTTTTAGTAAATTGCTGTAATTATTACTTACGTAGTTAGTATTAGCAAGATATGTAATTGCATTCTCTTTCACTTCTGCTTGATACATTTCATCAAAAGTCTTTGTCGAGTCTGTAGTTCTATACATATCACAAGAATAGCTAATCTCACCCTCTTCGTTTTCTATTGTTTCGAAATTCCCACGAAGTTCGTAGAATTTACCAAGCTTTAATTTTTTCTGTTTTATCTATTACATTTATTGTCATATTATACTCCTGTTATAAATATTATTCACAAGTCCCCATACCCCTGCATTCTATCGGATAAAGCGCGCGCCGACGCTGACGCCCGAATTGGAAGGGGGTGCTGATAGCCAAAGGAAGCAGACCAAAGAAACAACAGAGCCGCTGTACCAATTACCACCAACGCGAAGCACTCTTGTGTCCGTGTAGCTGCTGCTGAAGTTGTACAGATAGGCTGAATAGAACGTCTCACTACTAGCAACTGAGCCCCACTCGATTGGCACATCTATAGAACCGCCATCAATCTTTATAGCTTCACGTATCTGTTGATATCCGTTATCTGCATATCCACCAACTCCTAAATCTGACCAACCTTCTGCTCCGTCTGGGTCAGTTATAGCGTATGAAGTTTTATCGCAAGAACCATAATATTCGCCGTCTTTTCGCATGAAACCTGCGTTGAACTGCCACACATTGCCCCATAAGTCCCAAATACCACGATAACATACATGAGAGCGATTTTCACTATCGAATTGAAGAATATAACCACTTCCGTCGCCCATCGTTTCGTACTGTGATTGTGGTACAGGTTGTGCCCAAGTTACGCATGAATTACCAACTGATGTGCTAAAGCTATCTCCGTCCACAGTGATTGTAAGATACGTTCCATCATCTGAAATATCTGTTATGTACCTATCACTAGCAACACTATTATTAGTATAAGTTGTGCCAATTTGAACTAGCATACCAACATAAAAAAGGTTGACCTAAACTATCTAAAATAACAGTATTTGCATCTGTTGTAGCGGTAACCACTTTGTAACTGTCTGAACTAGAATAAGGCATACCGCTATTTATACCACGTCCATACATACCTTTATGATTAGCTGAACCACCCTCAATACATGTCAACAAAAATAAATTGTGCAACATATTTGAGTCGTACATTGACCAATTGCCATCACCCTTAGCATAAAAACCATCAATAAAGTTAGTGTAGGAAGTATTTGTTTTTGGAGCTCCTGCAATTTCAGAGTGGTAATCTGTATCATAGCTAACAGGGAAAGATGCACACAGTCCGTACTCTTTATCTTGCCATGCCTTACTATATCCATTTAAGGCTTTATTAGAAATGACACAATATCTGTGGTCGTTTTCTCTCCAGTCTTTATAATAGAATTGAGGAATATAAGTCATTATTTCGCCATCAAATGCATCGTAATCATGTTCAAATTGTTCCTTGATTACTCCGTCATCTGATACCTTTACGTGTCTTATATCTGACCAAATCGATACATTGTCAAAATCGGAAGTGATTGCTTGCGTTCCATCTGGTGAGCCAATAGTCATACTTACTGCGTCATATAAACGTGTTACATCGCCAGTTGTTTCATCAATATCAATTCCATAGCGCTTACCATCAATTTGAGCTTGTAAATCTGCAATATTATCTGTGTTTGTTGCAATATTATCTGTGTTTGTTGCAATAT